>Ga0207654_10001825_pt1 | contig 11043 bp, 6 predicted proteins | sample KBSC64metaG_FD_184355 | JGI IMG/M metagenome (GOLD analysis project Ga0207654, IMG submission 184355) | Corn rhizosphere microbial communities from Kellogg Biological Station, Michigan, USA - KBS C6-4 metaG (SPAdes) (version 2) | ecosystem: Host-associated > Plants > Roots > Rhizosphere > Soil...
CCAGTGAGGCGACGAGCGCCGTCATCAGCACGGCGCGCAGCCGCACCTGGGCGCCTTCACGCATGGCCTGGTCGGCCGAAAGCCCCTGGTCACGCAGCGTGCGCACAAACGCGATCATCACGAGCCCGTTCAACACCGCGACGCCGGAGAGCGCGATGAAGCCGACCGCCGCCGACATCGACAGCGGCAGATCGCGCAGCCACAGGCCCAGCACGCCACCGCTGATGGCGAACGGAATGCCGCTGAACACGAGCAGCCCATCCTTCACGCTGCCGAACATCAGGTAGAGCAGCGCGAACACGAGCGCCAGCGCGGCCGGCACGACGAGGGCCAGGCGCTCGCTGGCCGCCTGCAGGTTCTCGAACTGGCCGCCGATCCCGAGCCAGACGCCCGCCGGCAGTGCCACCTTGCCGAGCTGCGCGCGCAGCTCGCCGACGAACGAACCCAGGTCACGCCCGCGCACATTGGCCGTGACGACGATGCGGCGCTTGCCGTTCTCGCGGCTAACCTGGTTCGCTTCCGGCACGAAGTCCAGGGTGGCGATCGCGGACAGCGGGATGCCGGCCGCGGGCCCTCCCCGCGCCGGCAGGGAGATCGGCAGCCGGCGCAGCGCCTCGACGTCGTTGCGCTCCCCTTCCGGCAGGCGCACGGTGATGGCGAAGCGGCGGTCGCCCTCGAACACGACGCCCACGTCGCGGCCGCCGACGAGCGTGCCGAACGCCTCCTGCACGTCCGCCACGTTCAGGCCATAGCGCGCGGCCTTGATGCGGTCGACGGTCAAGGTCAGCGCCGGCAGCCCCTCCGTCTGCTCGACCTTCACCTCGGCCGCGCCGGGCAGCCGCTCCAGTACCCGCGCGATGCGCTGCGTCGTCGCCTGCATCGCGGCCGTGTCGTCGCCGAAGACTTTCACGGCCACGTCGCTGCGCACACCCGAGATGAGTTCGTTGAAACGCAGCTGGATCGGCTGCGAGAACTCGTAGCTGTTGCCCGGGATACGCTGCGCCGCCCCGGCGATCGCCGCCACGAGCTGCGCATGCGTGCGGCGCGGCTGCGGCCAATCCCGGTGGGGGCGCAGGATGATGTAGCTGTCGGCCGCGTTGGGCGGCATCGGGTCCGTCGCCACCTCGGACGTGCCGATGCGCGCGAACATGCGCTCGATCTCCGGGAACTCGCGCAGCAGCGCCGTTTCCAGCTTCTGCTGCATCGCCACCGATTGCTGCAGACCGGTACCGGGGATACGCAAGGTGAGCACGGCCAGGTCGCCTTCGCTGAGGTTCGGCGCGAACTCGGTGCCGAGGCGCGTCGCCAACAGGCCGGTCAGCAGTACGGAGAGCAGCGCGAACGTCAGCGCGACCGGACGATTGCGCAGCACCCGGTCCAGCAGCGGGCGGTACAGGTCACGCGCCCTGTGCACCAGGCGGCTCTCGCGTTCGGCCACGCTGCCGCGCACGCACAGCGCGACGGCGGCCGGCACGAACGTCACCGACAGGACCATGGCCGCGGCCAGCGCCATCACGACCGTGAGCGCCATCGGATGGAACATCTTGCCTTCGATGCCGGTCAGCGCCAGCAGCGGCAGGTAGACCGTCATGATGATCAACTGGCCGAACAGCAGCGGCCGGCGGGCCTCGGCGGCGGCGAGTGCCACTTCGGCGCGGCGTTCTGCCCCCGACAGCGGCCGTCCCAGCGCGGCCTGGGCGAGGCCGAGACGGCGGATGCAGTTCTCCACGATGACGACGGCGCCGTCGATGACGATGCCGAAGTCGAGGGCGCCCAGGCTCATCAGGTTGGCGCTGACGCCCGCTGCGACCATTCCCGTAAACACCATCAGCATCACGAGCGGGATGACGAGGGCGGTCACGAGCGCGGCGCGCAGATTACCGAGGAAGACGAACAGGATCGCGATGACGAGCAGGGCGCCTTCGACAAGGTTGTTGCGCACGGTGGCGATCACCTTGTCGACCAGCACGGCGCGGTCGTACACGGGCAGCGCCTGCACACCCGGCGGCAGCGAGCGATTCACCTCGACCAGTTTCAGGCGCGCGCGCTCCGCGACGGCGCGGCTGTTTTCTCCGATGAGCATGAAGACGGCGCCCAGCACGACCTCCTGTCCGTTCTCGGTGGCGGCGCCGGTGCGCAGTTCGCGTCCCGGTTCGACGGCGGCCACGTCGCGCACGCGCACGGGGGCACCGTCGACGACGTCCAGCACGATGTTGCGGATCTCGTCCAGCGACTTCACCTGTCCCGGCGTGCGCACGACGAATTGTTCGCCGCCCCGCTCGATATAGCCGGCGCCCGCGTTGGCGTTGTTGCGATCGATGGCATTCACCAGCGTGGCCAGCGACAGGCCACGCGCCGTCAGTTGCGCCATGTCGGGCGCAACCTGGTATTCCTTCAGGTAGCCGCCGATCGTGTTCACTTCCGTCACGCCGGCCACGCCGCGCAGCTGGGGCGCCACGATCCAGTCCTGGATCTCGCGCAGGTCGGCCGGCGTATACGGCGTGCCGTCCGGCTTGACGGCACCGGCGCGCGCTTCCACCGTCCAGTAGAAGATCTCGCCGAGGCCCGTCGCGATCGGCCCCGGCACCGGCTCGACGCGGTCCGGCAGCCGGCTTTTCGCCTGCTGCAGCCTTTCGTTCACGAGTTGGCGCGCAAAATAGATGTCGGTGCCGTCGCGGAAGACGACAGTGACCTGCGACAGGCCATAACGCGACAGCGAACGCACCTGCTCGAGCCGCGGCAGGCCGTTCATCGCCGTCTCGATGGGGAAGGTGATGCGCTGCTCGACTTCCAGCGGAGAATAGCCCGGCGCCGCCGTGTTGATCTGCACCTGCACGTTCGTGATGTCGGGCACGGCGTCGATCGGCAGGCGCTGGTAGTTCACCACACCCAGTGCGGCGAGGGCAAGGACGGCCAGCACGACCAGCCAGCGGCGCGCGATGGCGCCGGCGATGAGTTTCTGGAACATGGTCGCTCCTCTCAATCGTCGTGCCCGGCGGCGCTCTTGCCGAGGTCCGCCTTCAATAAAAAGCTGCCGCCGGCCGCATGGGTCGTGCCGGCCGCGAGGCCTCGGACGATCTCCGTGCGCCGGCCGTCCGAACGTCCGGGCACGACATCGCGCGCCTCGAACCCGGCCTGCGTGCGGACGAACACGACGCTGTGCTCGTGGATCGTCTGGATGGCCTCCGTCGCCACCGTCACGGGGACCTGCGCCTGCGGCCCCATCAGGTCGACGCTCGCCAGCATGCCCGGCCGCAGCCGGCCGTCCCGGTTCGGCAGGGTAATGCGCGCGGTCGCCATGCGCGTCGTTGCGCCGAGGATGGGGTCGACGAAGGACACGGTGCCGTCGATCTCGTCCGGTAAGGTGCCCACGCTGATCTTCGCCGCCATGCCCGTGCCGACCTGGCCCAGGCTCTCCACGGGGACGGCCGCCTCGACCCACACGTGCGCCAGGTCGGCAAGCGTCAGCAGCGGCTTCGTCTCGTCGACGGCCTGGCCCGCCACGGCCGGCTTCTCGATGACGACGCCGGCGAACGGCGCACGCACCGTCACGCTGCCCGACACGGCGCCGCCGTCGATGCCGAGGGCGCGCAGGCGCTGGGCCGCGGCCTGGGCGGCGATGTCGGCTTCCTGCAGGGCCGTCGCGGCGGCTTCCAGGTCCTGGCGGGCGGAAATGCGCTCGTCCCACAGCGTCTTTTCCCGTTCATGGGTCGTGCGCGCGAGCTGCAGCCGCCGGAGAGCCGCCTGCGCCTCGGCGCGCCACTGGGCGACGGCAGGGCTCCGGAGCGTCACGAGTGCCTGTCCCTGGCGCACCACGGCGCCGGGCGACACGTGCACGGTCTGCACGATGCCCGGCGCGGGTGCGGCCAACGCGACGGTGCGCTCGGCGTCGACCTTGACCTGCGCCGGCAGGTGCAGCCGCTGGCGCAGGGTGGCCGCAACGGCCTTGTCGAGGGCGATGCCGTTGGCCCTGATCTGCGCCTCCGTCAGCGCGATACCGCCCACGCCGGCATTGGCGTCGGCATCGGCATCGTTATCAGCGCGGCGCTCGTCATGGCCGTGCGGGTCCGGTTGCGGCGCAGTGTCGGTGACCGGCTGGCGCCACAGCATCAGGCCGGCAAGGAGGAGGGCGAGCGCGCACATCAGCGCGATCGCCAGTTTCTGTTTCTTCGTCATGATGTTCTCTCAGCGTTGATCGGCGGGGCCGGCGAGGCGTTCGATGTCGGCGTAGGCGCGCCAGGCGTTCTCGAGGCTGTCCCACTGGCGCGTCTGCGCCTGGAACCACGTGCGTTGGGCGTCCAGCACGTCGAGGAAGGAAAATTTCCCGTACTCGAACCCCTTCAGCGTCTGCTCATACGCGGTGCGCGCGTTCGGCACGACGTCCTCGCCCAGCAAAGTGGCTTCGTTCCTGGCCGTCGCGTAGCGCGTGTGCGCGGCCGTCAATGCGGCCGCCGTGCCGGTGTGGGCGGCGGCCAGTTCGTCGCTGGCCTGGTCGGTGCGGCGCAGCGCGGCGCGCAGGGCGTCGCCGTTGCGGTTGAACAGCGGCAGCGGCACGGACAGGCCGACGACGGCCTGGCGCCTGTTGGCCTGGTCGTCGCGCTGCGTGCCCAACGACAGCGTCACGTCGGGTACGCGCGCGGCGCGCTCGGCGTCCGCCTGGGCCTGCCGGGCCGCGAGCTGGCCCTGCGCGCGCCGGACCGCGGTGGACTCCTCGGTCCGCGCCAGCAATGCGGTGAGGGGTTCGACGTCCGGCAGGGGCGCGCTGTCGGCGGCGAGCACGAGGGTGTCGGCCGGCTGGCCGACCAGGGCGCCCAGCCGGATCCTGGCGATCGTCAACGCGCTTGTCGCCTGGGTCAGCGCCGTTGCCGCATCGACCGCCGCGAGGCGGGCCCGGGTCTCGTCGATCGGCGAGATCTTGCCGGCCGCCACGCGCTTGCCGGCCACGTCCACGGTGCGGCGTGCGAGGTCCGTCAATGCCTGGGCGACTTCACGCCTGCGCGCGGCGATGTGGGCCTCGTGCCAGGCCGTCACCACGTCGGCGCGGATGTCCTGGCGTCTTGCCTGCCAGTCGATCTGCGCCAGCCCGGCCGCTTGCTGCGCGACGGCGACACGGGCCCGGCGTTTGCCGCCCAGCTCGATCGGCTGGTTGATCTGCGCGGTGGTCGTGCGCGTGCCCGCCTGCTGGCCTTCGCGCAGGTACGACAGTTCGGGATTCGGCAGGCGATCGGCCTGTGCGACCAGCGCCTGGCTGGCCGCCACCTCGTGGGCGGCCGCGCGGGCCGCAGGCTGGTCGAGGGCGAGCCGGACCGCCGTCGGTAAATCGATGGGTGTGGTCGCCGGCCCGGCGGCGGCGCAGCGCCATGCCAGTGCGGATGCGGCGGCGCACACCGCCATACGTAGGGATGTGTTCATTCCTTGCTCCTGAAAAATGGGTTATCAGGCGCGCGGGGTGGGGTGAGCCTTCGAGGCTCGCTGATTCAAGGCCGCGCGCGGGTCAGGCGGCGGCGAACCATTTGGGCCGTTCGAGGCGGCCGGGAGGAGGAGAAGTCAGGAAGGGCGGACAGAACGCGCTGTCCATTGCATGCCGGTACGCGACGGGTACCACGGCGAAGGACGCGGGCAGGCAGGCCGTGTGCGCGAACGTGCACGCCGCGCAATGGGGATCGGCCGCGGACGCAATGTCGTCAAGGGCGACGAACACGGGCGCGGCGCCGGTCGCCACGCTGTGGTGGGTGACGCCAGCGGGCGTCAGCGCGCAACACCTGTCCGCCACGGCCAGGGCAACCTGGAATGGATAGACCAGCAGCAGCAGGATGATGACGAGACGGCGCATCGCGTGATGATACCGCATGTGCATGACTATCCTTTTTCGCGATCGGGAAAGATTGCCGGCCATAACTAGTTCAAACCGAGCAATGAGCAAATGAGCGGGGTCAACGGATCGTCGGAATAAGGTTGGGTTCGCCATCCGCCTGCCCTACCGTTATGCGGAGGGACTACTCGCCCGCGCCGTGGACGATTCCCGACATCCATGAACGAACTCGCTGGAGGCTCGCTGTGATGAAAAGTGCACATATGCTTGGCGGACTTTTTATGTTGGGAACCTTGTCCGCCTGTTGTAATCCACCGCTGGTCGCGACGATCGACGTCCCGAAATTGCCGCAGCAGGCCTCGAACTGGTGCTGGGCGGCAAGCGGACAAATGACGATGCGCTTCCTGGGGCACGACGTGGCCCAGTGCGTGGAGGCGAACAACCGCTTCGGCCTGACGACGTGCTGCTCGAACAACTCGGGAAGCTGCAATAACGGCGGCTGGCCGGAATACGAGAAATACGGTTTCACGGCCTACCAGACTTCCGATACGGCGCTCACCTTCGCGCAGATCAGGACGCAGATTTATTGCTTGAAAAAACCCATCGCATTCAGCTGGCACTGGCCCGGTGGCGGCGGCCACATGATGGTCGTGAAAGGCTATCTCACGGTCGATGGCGTGCAATACGTGGACATCAACGATCCCGAGCCTTACACGAATCTGGGTACGCTGACCGGCGGCACCGAAAGCATCATCACCTACGCCTCGTACGTGAGCGATTCCGGTCACACGCACTGGAACGACTATTACAACATCACGTACAAAGGAGACTGACATGCGCAAACTTTCTCTCCTCGCGCTCGTTGCGATCGCCTGTTTCCTGGGCGGATGCCAGACCACGCACAGTCAACCGCATCCCCGCCCCAGCCAGGCGACGGCCGCGCAGGATGGCCTCGCGACGCTCAAGCGGGTCGTCAATGCCGGCAATTATGCCTCTCTCGGCTTCACGTCGCTCGACGAGGTGCGCCAGGCCACGCTCGGCGAACCGCTGCAGGTCTACCAGGTCCGCCTGGACGCCCTGCGTACCTTCACCCCCGAGTCCGATCCGGAAACCCTGCTCGTCGACATACGGCGCAACCTGTACCCGGTCAGGGTCGGCGAGCGCGTGGCGACGTCCATCTTCGTCATGGGCACGCACGACGGCTGGCGCACGTCCGAACTGGGCAATGCGGCCGTGGCGCAACTCGTCAGCCGCTACCGCCATGGCCGCAGCGATTTCGTCGTGCACGTGCCCGCGCTGAAATCGTATTTCGTTGCGGACCGGGTCGAGGGCAGCCTCGTGCTGACACCGGTCATGGACGACCCGCGCACCGGACTGCAGGCAGGCGAAACGCTGCCGGCGCGCGACGTCTTCGTACGCCTGCAGCGCGCGGCCGAGGGGTACAACGGGCTGCCGCAATAGCGGACAAGGAAGAGTACAACGGGCGACGCCGGCCGCCGCCCGCGCGGACATTGACTTTGCCCGGCGGCCTGCTACAACGGATAGACGAGGGCGTCGACCGGCGTAGCTGCGTAGCTGCATGCGCCGGTGCAACTACAACAGCGTTCGCAGCCGTGCGGCACGACGACATGCGGATGTCGAGGGAGAGACCACATGGCCGGGATTGTGCGCATCGACGATGTCGTCATCGATACGGATGACTTCATCCGGACACTCAAGCTGACCGGGCAGTTCGAAGGACTCGTCGAGCAGATGGTGCGCGACAAGCTGACCGTGCTGGCGGCAAAGAAACAGGGCGTGCAGCCGGCGCCCGAAGCGATCCAGGAACGCGCCGACCAGTTCCGCCGCATCCAGGGGCTGCACCGCGCCGCGGACATGAATCACTATCTCGACGTCATGGGCGTCAGCCTGGACGAATTCGAGGACCATATCGTCGATGGCCTCATCCAGGAAAGGATGATGGAGCAGGTCTGCAGTCCACAAGCCGTCGAGCAATATTTCAAATTAAATTCTCCCAGGTTCGACAGCGTCGAGATCAGCCACATCGTGCTCGATTCCGAAGGCAAGGCCAAGGAAATGATGTCGGCGCTGGCCGACGATCCGGAAAGCTTCGCCGAAATGGTGAGCGAATACTCGGTCGGGGAAGCGCGCGAGAACGGCGGCGTGATCGGCAAGGTGTTGCGCGGCTCGCTGAAGCCGGACATCGAGGCACGCGTGTTCAACGCGGCCGCCGGCGACCTGCTGGGGCCGTTTCCCTCGCCGGACCGGACGCTGTTCGAAATCTACATGGTCAACGCCAGGTATCCCGCGACACTGGACGAGGAAACGGCCGTGGAAGTGCGCCGCCTGCTGCGCGAGGAATGGCTGGCGGCGCGGGCGCAGGAGCACATCATCGAAGCCTGTCCCGCACACTGAGCCGGCGATGGCCGCGGGGGCGACATGGACTCACTGGCGCAACAACAGCAATCCCCTGCGGAATTCCTGGCCGCCGTCGAGATCCTGTCGATCTTCACGGCGGAGGAACTGGATAGACTGGCGGCCGCCATCGAGACGCGCAACTATGCGTTCGGCGACACCATCTGCAAGGCGGGCGATGCGGCCGACGGCCTGTACATCATCCGCGCCGGTTCCGTGCGCGTGTTCAGCGAGGAACACGGCAAGGAAACCAGCATGGGCGTGCGCAAGACGGGCGAGGTGTTCGCCGAGCTCGCCATGCTGCGCAGCTACCGGCACGAGCTGTCCGCGCGCGCGGCGCTGAAGACGGAGCTGTGGTTCATCCCGCGCAGCGCGATCGAACCCGTCATCGGCCGCAATCCCGCCGCGCTCGACTTCATCAACAATTACGTGGCGCTCAGCTCGGCCGGCGGGCTCGTGGCGAAACTGTTCGACCTGCGCGGCAAGGTCAGCAAGCCCGAGATGGACGAGTTCGTGCGCAGCGTGGGCGTCAAGCGCATCGGCAGCGGCAAGGAAATCCTCAAGCAGGGCGCGCGCGACGACCGCCGGCTGTACGTCGTGCGCCAGGGAGAAGTGCGCGTCGTCGTCAACGACAGCACGGACGAGTACGTGCTGGCCACGCTCGGCCCCGGCGAGATCTTCGGCGAACGCGCCTGCCTGATGCGCCAGGAGCAACCGGCCACGATCATCGCCGCGACGGAGTCGACGGTGCTCGTCATCCCGGAAAAATCTGCGCATTTCATCCTCGAACGCAATGCGAGATTCCGCGACGTGGTCGAGGAGCGCGTGCGCTTCCTCGAGCGCGAACTGCACCGGCAGAAAAAACTGGCCGAGCGGAGGAAGCGGCCCGTCGTGCTCGATCTCGCCTCGCAACCGAAGGCGGGAGAAAAGGTCATCAAACGCTTCGCCTGGGTCGAGCAGGCGGAGGAAATGGATTGCGGCGCCGCCTGCCTGGCGATGCTGTGCCGCCATTACGGCATCAACATGACGCTAGGTAAATTGCGCGAACTGGCCAACGTCACGGCGCAGGGCGCCACCCTGGACAGCCTCGCGCGCGCGGGCGAGGCGCTCGGCTTCGGCGCCCGCGGCGTGCAATGCACCTTCGATGCGCTGCAGGGCTTCGAGCTGCCGTTCATCGTGCACTGGGAGGGCTACCACTACGTGATCGTGTACGGCGTCTCGCCGGACCAGGTGTGGGTCGCGGATCCGGCCGTCGGCTTCAAGAAGATGAGCGTGGAGGAATTCGAGCGCGGCTGGAGCGGCACCTGCCTCGTGTTCACGCCGGGCGAGCAGCTCGTGCAGCTGACCGCGTCCCGCTCGCCGTGGCTGCGCTTCGTCGGCTATCTGCGGCCCTATCGCAAGATCCTGCTGCACCTGTTCCTTGCGACGTTCGTGATCCAGATGCTGGGCATCGTGCCGCCCTTGATCATCCAGAACATCCTCGATGGCGTGCTGGTGCACCAGAACCTCGGCCTGCTGCACCTGCTGATCCTGGGTCTCGTCATCTCCACCGCGTTTTCCCAGGTGATGTCGACGTTGCGCGCCTACCTGTCGAACTACATGGTGCGCAATCTCGATTTCTCGATGATGGCGCAGTTTTTCAAGCACACGATGTCGCTGCCCTATTCCTTCTTTGCGAAGCGCAAGACGGGCGACATCCTCGCGCGCTTTTCGGAAAACCAGACGATCCGGGCGTTCCTGACCGAATCGACCGTGACCACCCTGCTCAACCTGCTGATGGTGTTCATGTACTTCACGATCCTGTTTTTCTACAACGTCAAGCTGACCTTGTTGCTGATCGGCTTCGTGATCCCGATCGTCGCGCTGACCGTGCTGGCGACACCGCGCATCAAGGAATACGCGAGAGAGGTGTTCGCGGCGTCGACGGATGCGCAATCGTTCCTGATGGAAGCGCTGGGCGGCATCGAGACGATCAAGGGGATGGGCAGCGAACGTCCCGTGCGCCTGAAGTGGGAAAAGAAATACGTCAAGGCACTGGAGACGCAATACCGTTCGCAATCGTTCAGCATCCTCGTCGGCCTCGCGAGCCAGATACTGAATTCCGCGACCACGATCGTGATCCTGTGGGCCGGTGCGAGCCTCGTGCTGGCGCGCGAGCTGACGATCGGGCAGCTGATGGCATTCAATGCGCTGATGGGCAGCGTGCTGGGCCCGCTGATGGGACTGGTAGGCCTGTGGAGCCGCATGGGCGACGCCAGCGTCGCGATGGAACGCCTCGGCGACGTGCTCGACATCGAACCGGAACAGAAACCCGCCGACGTCGCCGCGCGCGTCATCCTGCCCGACCTGCAGGGAGAAGTCCGGCTCGAACACGTGTTTTTCCGCTACGGCGGCGAGGACACGCCCTACGTGCTCGAAGACATCGACATCGACATCAAGCCCGGCCAGCTAGTCGCCATCGTCGGCCGCAGCGGTTCCGGCAAGACCACCCTGGCGAAGCTGCTCGTCGGCTTTTATCCACCCAGCGAAGGCAAGATCTTCGTGGATGGCTACGAGATGACCGCCATCGACCGCGGCTATTACCGGGCCCAGGTCGGCTACGTCATGCAAAGCAACCTGCTGTTCTCCGGCACGATTGCGGAAAACATCGCCAGCGGCGACGACAGCCCGGACCGCCGCCGCGTCGAGGAAGTGGCGAAGATGGCCGATGCGCACGCCTTCATCAGCAAGCTGCCGCTCGGCTACGAGCAGGTCGTCGGAGAACGCGGCGTCGGCCTGTCCGGCGGCCAGGTGCAGAGATTGTGCATCGCGCGCGC
>Ga0207654_10001828_pt1 | contig 11041 bp, 9 predicted proteins | sample KBSC64metaG_FD_184355 | JGI IMG/M metagenome (GOLD analysis project Ga0207654, IMG submission 184355) | Corn rhizosphere microbial communities from Kellogg Biological Station, Michigan, USA - KBS C6-4 metaG (SPAdes) (version 2) | ecosystem: Host-associated > Plants > Roots > Rhizosphere > Soil...
GAATCGAGACGTCGGTTTCGCCCGGCCGCCACACGCTGCCGTTCGGGTCGCCCTTCTTCGCGAAATTCACGAGGTAGGCGCTCATCGCCCGGCCCATCGCCACGTCCTTCTTCGTGACCTGGTCGCCATACTTGACGTCGACGGTCGCGAAGAAATACGGGATGTCGCTGGCGTGCTGCGCGCCGGACTTGGCTATGCTGTCGGCCACATACGAGAACCGGTATTCGTACACGGGAACGCCCTGCGCCGCGAGGCGCCCGGCCAGGCTGCGCGCGCCGGCCACCATGTAGCCGGTCCTGCCGCCGATGTCCGCACTCGTCGCGCCGATCATCACGGGCACTTTCGCGAAGCGGCCGGACGCGAACGCGGCGCCCGAATCCACGGCCACCCTGCCATCCGCGAACGGGCCGAAATACGTCGGCGGATTCTGCGGCGCGCGGCTGGCGAGGTTCATGCCGTCCACCACCTGGTCGGCCGGCAACGCGCGCAGCTTGTCCAGCGCCTTCGGGTCGTCGGCCGCGATGCCCTTGGCCACGGCGAAATTCACGCCCACCTGTTCGACTTCCGCCAATGCCGGATTGCGCGACGCGCCGTCGCCGCCGGACAGCACCACGGCCTTCGCGAACAGGCCCTGCGCCAGCGGCGACGTCAGCAACGCATTGACGGACATGCCGCCGGCCGACTCGCCGATGATCGTCACGTTGGACGCATCGCCGCCGAACGCAGCCACGTTGCGCTTGACCCACTGCAGCGCGGCCAGCTGGTCCATGAAACCGTAGTTGCCGAGCGGTTCGTCGGCGGCGTTCGCCTGCCGCGAGAGCTGCGGATGGGCGAAGAAGCCGAAGCGGCCCAAGCGGTAATTGAAGCTGACGAGAACGACGCCTTGCCGCGCCAGCGCGGCGCCCGCATAGGTCGGTGGCGACGAACCGCCATTGACGAAACCGCCGCCGTAGATCCACACGATCACGGGCAGTTTCCTGGCTGCCGGCGCCTTCGCCGGACGCCATACGTTCACGTACAGGCAGTCCTCGGACGGCGGCGTGCCGAGCGGCGCGGCGTCGCTGGGGAAAGGCAGTTGCATGCAGTCGTGGCCGTATTCCGTCGCCGCGCGCACGCCGGTCCACGCGGCGGCCGGCTGCGGCGCGCGCCAGCGCAGGTCGCCGACCGGCGGTGCGGCGAACGGGATGCCCTTCCAGCTGGCCACGCCGCCCGCGACGGCGCCCTGCACCTTGCCAGTGTCCGTCGCGACGACCGGTCCGCCGCCGGCACCGGCCGGCGCGGCGGCGAACAGCGATGATACCGCTAACATCATCAGACACGACGAACGGTACGGCAAACGTGGGTTAGGCATGGAGGTCTCCTTGGTCTTGGTATGGGTGCCGCGTCCCGGAATGAGGGAACGCGCATGACGATGCTAATGATCGCTTGCAGATTCGTCAATGGGACGACGTGCACCGGCAACGGGGAGACAACGCGCTCGCGGTACTTCGAACATACGAATTACCGCGCCCGCAGAACACCTTTACAACTTGGTGGAATCGAACCCCACGCGCACCGCACCCCAGTGGCGGCCGCCGATCTCGAGCGGCATCGACAGGTCGTTGATGACCTCCCCTGTATCGCGCAGATAGGTCTGGAACAGGAACGGCTTGCGGTTCGCCGCCAGCTTCGCGCCGACCGGGTCGTCGAAGATGCGCTTGTTGCGGCAGAAAACCAGGTCGTGGTCGCGGCTTCCCGTCGGCGCCTGCGAGAACTTGCTGTTGTGCGTGGGCGCGTAGCCGCGGGTGTCGACGGCCAGCGCATACGTGCAGCCCGGCAGGTCTTTCAGCACGCGGTCGAACAGCGCCTGCAGGTCGCGCTCCACCGTGCGGTCGTAGCCGGTCGTGAAGCGCGGCGGGTCGGAGTTCGGGATCGCCTGGTAGGCCTGGTCGAAGATGTCGACACCGCGCGCCAGGTGACCGCCCAGACAGCGGCCGACGGATTCGCGCAGTTGCGTCGTCGCCTCGACCAGGCTGTCGAACGTCGTGCCGCCGGTACGGAATTCGGCCAGCACGCCCTGCATCTCCTCGGTCGTCGCGCGCACCTCGTCGACGCGGCGCGAGGCGTCGGCCATCGACTTGCCCGTCTCCGACGCGTTCGTCGCCATGTCGTTGACCTGGCGGCCGATGGACTGGCTGATGCTGTCCAGCGACTGCATCGCCACCGCCATCTCGTTGACCGTGCCCGTCATACGCTCGAAATCGGCGACGAAGGTCTTGAAGTGGCCGGCCGCCAGTCCGACCTCGCGCGCCGAGACATTCACGCCTTCCAGGATGTCCTGGGTGGCGCCCGTGGTCGATTCGACGAGAGTCAGCATCTCGCTGTTGACGCCCGCGATCTTGGTCGTCTCTTCGTTGACCAGCTGCGACAGGCGGCGCACCTCGGCCGCCACGACCGCGAAGCCGCGTCCGGCCGCGCCGGCGCGGGCCGCCTCGATCGCGGCATTGATGGCCAGCAGGTTCGTCTGGTTGGCGATACGCTGGATGATGCCGCCGAATTCGCTGATCGAGCGGGCATGGTGGTCGAGCTGGCCGACCGTGCGCGCGAAGCCCTCCACTTTTTCCTCGATCACACGCATGCGTGCTTCCAGGCGTGCCAGTTCGTCCATCGACGCGCGCGCCACGGCCAGGTTGCGGCCCGCCGTGCCGGCGATGTCGTCCGTGCCGGCCTTGACGTCGGCCGACAGCGCCGTCACTTCCCGCGCCGACGCCGCGAGCTCGCGCGACGCGGCATATTGCTGGCGCGCCTTGTCGAGCGACTGATCCACTTCCTTGCGCAGGCGCGCGGCATTGATCGCCGTGCGAATGCTGCCGTCACGCGCCCCCAGCACGAGGCCGCGCACCCGTGCCGTCATGCCGGACCTCCCTGTCGGCGCGAACGCGGATGCGGAGGGCACCAGCGTCGCCTTCAACCAATTCAACATACTGCGTCTCCCGAGTGCCGGCTCTCTAGTTCGGCGACCGATTTATTTGAGGAAAATATAGCTGCTTTCTGGATACATGTCATCATTAGGCAAAAAGCAACACTCTGTCCAGCCAAATCGGGTAAATACGCTACAAAGAATCCATTAACGTCGCATTAATTTCACGTTTTCTAAATAACAATGTCCGAAATGTCTGGATGCCCACCGTACGGCATCGCCTAGAATGGCCCGTCGCCACAACCATGCCACCGCCTTGAAACTCTCGATCGGCCACCGCCTGTTCGCGTCCGTCCTGCTGGCGATCCTCGCCGTGGCCGCGGCCGCCATGTTCCTGCTGCGCCAGAACGTGCTGGCCAGCTTCGGCGATTACGCCGTCGGCATCGAGCTGGACCGCCTGGAAGAACTGTCGACCGCGCTCGCGCGCCAGTACCGCGTCCGGGGTGGCTGGGATTTCATTCCGGCGCGCGACCGCGACGACTGGATCGCGCGCGAGCTCGCGCGCCTGCAGCGCGTGCGCGAGGATGGCGCGCCGGCCGGCCCCGCCGTGGCGGCGCCCGCCGTCCTCCCGCCACCGCCTGCCCCGCCCGTACCGCCGGCGCCGCCGCTGCCGCCGCTGCCCGGGCCACGCGTGCCGGATGGTCCTGCCCTACCCGCCGTGCCCGATGCGCCCGTGTCCGATCCCGCGCCCCTGCCGCTGGCACGCCGCATCACGCTGCTGGACGCGCACGGCGCCTGGCTCGCCGGCCGCCGACCGCAAACGCCGGCCGCGCTGGCCCGGCGCGCGCTCGACGTGGATGGCCGCACGGTCGGCTACCTGGCCGTCGCGCGCGGCGCCCGCCCCAGCGATGCGATGGCCTATGCATTCCTGCAGCAACTACGCAGCAGCCTGTGGCAGATCGTGGCGCTGGCCGTGCTGCTGAGCGCCCTCGCCGCCGTGCTGCTGGCGCGCCACTTCCGCCGCCCGATCCGGGCGCTGGCCGCGGGCAGCCGCGCGCTGGCGGATGGCCGGTTCGACCTGAAACTCGATGCGCAGCGCAGCGACGAACTGGGCGACCTGGCGCGCCACTTCAATGCGCTCGCGGGCCGGCTCGCCGGCGCGGAACAGGCACGCCGGCAGTGGGTCGCCGACACGTCGCACGAATTGCGCACCCCGCTTGCCGTGCTGCGCGCCCAGCTGGAAGCGCTGCAGGACGGCGTGCGCGTGGCCACGCCGGACACGTTTGATGCCATGCTGCGCCAGGTGCTCGCGCTGAACAAACTGATCGACGAGCTGTATGCGCTGGCCCGTGCCGACGTCGGCGCGCTCGAGTGCCGGCCTGTGGCGCTCGACCTGTGGCGGCTCGCCTGCGACGCCGCGCGCGGCTTCGAGGCGCGGTTCGCGCAAGCAGACCTGGCCCTGGAACTCGGTCCGGCGCCGCCAGCGGCGACGGTAAGCGCGGACCCCGACCGCATGCGCCAGGTGCTCGACAACCTGTTCGAGAACAGCCTGCGCTACACGGCGCCCGGCGGCCGCGTCCACCTGCACGCGCAAGTCGACGGCCGCGGCATGCACCTGCACCTGGACGACAGCGCCCCCGGCGTGCCGGATGACGCGCTGGCCCACCTGGGCGAGCGTTTCTATCGCGTCGACGCGTCGCGCAGCCGTGCCCACGGCGGCGCCGGCCTGGGGCTCGCGCTGTGCCGGCGGCTGCTCGACGCGCAGGGCGGCACGCTCGTCTTCGCGCATGCGCCGACCGGCGGCCTGCGCGCCACGCTGACCTTGCCGCTGGCGGGCGAGAAGGCATGAGCGCGCGCATCGCCATCGTCGAGGACGAACCGGAACTGGCCGCGCTGGTGGCCGACTACGCGCGCGCGGCCGGCTACACGGCCGAGGTGTATTTCGATGGCGCCGCCGCGCTGGCCGCCCTGCGCCAGGCGCCGCCCGCGCTGGTCGTGCTCGACCTGATGCTGCCGGGCCTCGATGGCCTGGCCTTGTGCCGCGCATTGCGGGCCGATGGTGATCCTGCCCTGGCCGACCTGCCCGTCGTGATGGTGACGGCGCGGGTGGAAGAGATCGACCGCCTGCTGGGCCTTGACGCCGGCGCCGACGACTACCTGTGCAAGCCGTTCAGCCCGCGCGAGCTGATCGCGCGCATCAAGGCGATCCTGCGCCGCACGGGACGGCCCGCGCCGGCAACGCCTGCCATCGCCATCGACGCGGGCGCGCGCCGCATCGCCATCCAAGGCAAGACGCTCGACCTGACGCCGACCGAATACGGCATCCTCGCCGCGCTGGCGCGCCGGCCGGGCCAGGTGTTCGCGCGCGCGCAGCTGCTCGACCTGGCGCGCGAGGGCAATGCGAGCCTCGACGTCACGGACCGCGCCATCGACAGTCACATCAAGAATCTCAGGAAGAAACTGGACGCCGTGCTGCCCGGCGTCGACGTCATCCACTCGATCTACGGGCTCGGCTACCGCTTCGACCTTTGAACGCACGGCGATCTTCATCTTTTCTCCACAATCGGAATGCACGATGCATCCATGGCCCGCGCACCGGCGGGCCCCGACAAGGAGAACGACATGAAAGCTGCCACCCTCGGCGTCCTGCTGGGCGCCGCCATGCTGCCCGCGCTGGCGCAGACGACGGACGCCAATGGCCCGGACGAGCACGTGCACGTGGAGTTCCACTGCAAGACGACCACCGGGAAATGCCCGCCGCCGCCGGCGCCACCCGCGCCACCGGCCCCGCCTGAACCGCCCGCACCGCCCGGGCTGGACTTCAACGAACGGGGCGTGCCGCCCGCCGCGCCGGCCGTGCCCGCGCTAGCGCACATCCCGGCACCGCCGCCACCGCCGAAGGTGCCGCCCGTCCCGGCCGAGGCCCACGCGGCCTGCGCGAACAAGGCGGCCGGCAGCGCCCTGACGTGGAACCTGGGCGAAGGGGAAGTGATGAAAGGCGTCTGCGCGCAGCGCAACGGCAAAATGGTGTTCGTGCTGCGCAGCTATGAGCTGAACGGCTGACTGCGGGCCGGCGGCGCGCTGCGCCGCCCTCGACGCACGCATCGCGTTTGCGGTATGCTGGCCGCATGTCCGATCTCGCCCCGTCCGCCCCCGACCCGCGCCCGCTGCCGCCCATCGAACCCGCACTGGAGGATTGCTGCGGGTCCGGCTGTCCGAATTGCATCTTCGACGTCTACCAGATGCTGCTGGCCAACTACAAGCAGGCGCTGGCCGAGTGGGAAGCGCGGCATCCGGAAGCTGCCGCGCAATCGGCGCCCGACTGATCGTGCAGCAAGCCCCTCGCGTCCGCCCCGCCACACCCGCCGACGCCGCCCGCATCTGCGCCATCTACAACCACTACGTCGCGACGACGACGATCAGCTTCGAGGAAGATCCGGTCGACGGCCCCGAGATGGCACGGCGCATCGCCGATGTGGCGGCCGCCGGCCTGCCGTGGCTGGTGCTGGAAGTCGACGGCGCCGTCGCCGGCTATGCGTATGCGACGAAGTGGCGCGTGCGGCCCGCGTATCGACACTCGGTGGAAAGCTCGGTCTACCTCGACCACGCATGCGCCGGCCGCGGTCTCGGCAGGCTGTTGTACGGTGCGCTGCTCGACGCCCTGCGCGCGCGTGACCTGCATCTCGTGATCGGCGGCATCGCCCTGCCGAACGCCGCCAGCACCGGGCTGCACGAGGCGCTCGGCTTTCGCAAGGTCGCGCATTTCTCGGAAGTCGGCAAGAAGTTCGGACGCTGGGTGGACGTCGGTTACTGGGAGCTCCGGCTCGGCGCCTGACACGCTCAGAACGTGACGCCGGCGCCGAGCAGGAACACGTCCGAGTCGCGGTGGTAATCGGTGATCACGCGGCTCCACGTCAGTTGTGCGCGCCACGTGTCGCTGATGCGATAGCGCATGCCGATCGACGCCAGTCCGGTCAGGCGGGTGACGCGCTCGGCCTCGGCATCCATGCGGTCGAGCTGGTCGCGCACGCCGTAGGCACCGAATCCCAGCTCCAGCACGGTGCGCTCCGTGAACGGTCGCAACAGCCAGACCTGGCTCGACACGCCGATGCGCTCGGCCACGCCGACCTTGCCCTCGTTCATCAGGATGACGCTCCATTCGGCGTTCGGATTGATCGTGCGGCGGTATTCGATGCCCGACGCCACCGCCTCTTCCGACTTGAAGCTGTTGACGATGGAACGGCCGGCCAGCAGCATCAGCGTCTGGTCGCCGCGGTCGGCATTCTCGCGCCGCTCCCAGTTCGGCACCGTGCCCAGTTCATAGCCCATGCCCACCATCAGCTGCGTCGTGTCGCGCCCGGCAATGCCGCTCGTGTGCGACAGGCGCGCCTCGACATAGGCATGCGAATGCAGGTGGTAGAGGGCGTTCACGCTCATCAGCTCGCCCCAGCCGTGCTCATTGCGGTAGTCGGCGAGCGAGCCGTTGCCCGTGGTCGTGTCGAAATAATAGTAGGGGCCGATGCCCGCGCCGAACGACCAGCCGCGCTGCGGTACCCGGCTGTGCAGCCATACCTGGGCGCCGAGGCCATCGCGGTGGTGCTGTTTCGGATGACCCTCGTTCAGGTAATCGGCGCTCACGGCCAGCCACGGCGTCAGGCGCTGGGTATAGCCGACGTCGACGGCGAACGAGTTATCGGCGTGGTCCTTGTCGACGCGCATCGCGCCCGCCAGCAGGGACGCATCCTGCGCCTGGGCCAGGCCGGCGGCTGCCGCCAGCAGGGCCGGAACAAGGGATCGCATGGGGGATCGCATTATCGCCTCCGGTCGATTTTTTTGCGATTGTGCCAAGCTTTCTGATTTTCAGTCGCCCGGGAGCACTTTCTCGACCGTACTGATGGCATCGCGGCCAACGGGATGGGCCGTGGCCCGAGCAGGTTGCCATGGATTACGACTATCCACGCGCGGCGATCATTGCGGCCCACGCGGGGATCGCGGCCCGCCAGAATTCGTCGAGCGATCCGACCGCCGGCAGGTCGATCCCGAGAAACCCGGCCGCCTCGCGCAACGCCGCCAGCGCGCCGGCCTCGTCGCCCGGCCGCACCGCGAGCGCGCCCGTCTGCTTGGACAGCTTCTCGCCGTTGGCATTGCGCACCACGGGCACGTGCAGGTAGCGCGGCGTGGGCACGTGCAGCAGGCGCTGCAGGAAGATCTGGCGCGGCGTGGAATCCAGCAGGTCGGCGCCGCGCACGACGTCCGTCACGCCCTGGTCGGCATCGTCGACGACGACGGCCAGCTGGTACGCCCAGTAGCCGTCCGCCCGCTTCAACACGAAGTCGCCCGACTCGCCCGCGAGGCGCTGGGTGACGACGCCGGCAAAGCGGTCATGGAAGGCGATCACGTCGTCGTCCGCGTCGGGCACGCGCAGGCGCAGGCTGCGCGGGCTGCGTCCCGGCGCGAGGCCAAGGCGGCAGGTGCCCGGATAGATCGCGGCGCCGTCCGGCGCCACGCCGAGCCGTGAATCGACGATCTCGCGGCGGTTGCAGCCGCACGGGTAGACATGGCCGGCCAGGCGGTCGTACGCCGCTTCGTACAACGGCTTGCGCCGGCTCTGCCACACCACTTCCCGATCGGAATCCATGCCCAGGCGGTGCAGCAGGTCGAGGATCTCTTCGGCGGCGCCGGGCACGCTGCGGCCCTCGTCGATGTCTTCGATGCGGATGAGCCAGGTGCCGTGGTGGACGCGCGCGTCGAGGTAGCTGGCCAGCGCGGCGACGAGCGAGCCGGCGTGCAACGGCCCCGTGGGCGATGGAGCGAAGCGGCCGACATAGCCGCCTTGGGATGGGGTAAGCATGGGCGCAACCTTAGCATACCGCGCACCGCACTATCCATTGCGATCCAATTGAGAATAGTATTGAGAATCATTCGCGTTTACGTTATCCTGCTTTCCCGTTATTGATAAGGCAAGATATGAACGCGATACCAAAGCGACACGACACCGTGCACGGCACCGATCATCCATTCGATGCCGTGGCCACGGAACTGGCCCGGTCCGAAGCGCGCCGGCGCAGCCTGCAGAGAACGCTGCAGGCATTGTTCCGCGAGCACATCCTGAACCGGGACCAATTGATCACGGAGGGCGCGGTGTCGTGGCTCCCGCTCTGGTCGCAGCAGGGCATGCTGCGTTTCGACGGTCTGGCCATCGGCCGCATCGGCGATTGCCGGCTTATGGGAAGCGTGTCGTACTACGCCACCGGAGAACGGCCGCAACCGGGGCCGCAGCCGGTAACGCATGCGGCGGCGCTGCTGGCCTGCGTGGCGCCTTCCCTGCCGGACGGGGGACGGGGCGCGGACCTGCAACGGCTCGTCCACGAACTCGACAACAGCCTTGCCAACGACGTGCTGTGCCTGGGCTACCGCCGGACGTGGGCGCAGGCGCTGCGCGCGCAGCTGGGCGCGGCCGACGCCTGCTTCATCGCGGCGCTGCGCCAGTCCGGCCATCCCAACGCCGCCCTGCTGCTGGAACAATGGGGCACGCTGGGCCACCCGTGGCATCCGACGTTCAAGACCAAGCTCGGCCTGTCGCCGGACGAGGTGCTGGCCCTGTCGCCGGAATTCCAGCCGACGCTGTCCGTGCCGCTGGCCGCGCTGCGCGCCGACAAGGCCCGCGTGACGTTCGCGGACGGCACGGGCGACTACGGCGCGTGGTTCGCGCGGCACTTCCCGCAGGCGGCGCAGCGCTGGGCAGCCCGGCTCACGGCGCTCGGGGAGGCGCCGGATGACTGGTTGCCGCTTCCCCTTCACCCGTTCCAGGCCAGCCGCGTGATCCCTCAGAAATTCGCCGCCGAGATCGCGCAGGGTGATCTGGTCCTGTTCGACGACGTCGCCCTCGACGCAACGCCGACCATGTCGTTCCGCACCGTCGTCCCGGACGGCTCGCCGGTGCTGCCGCACCTGAAGCTGCCGGTGTCGCTGCGCCTGACCAGCGTCCAGCGCACGGTGTCGCCGAAGTCCACCGTGATGGGCCCGCGCATCACCCATCTGCTCGCCACGATCCTCGAACGCGAGGACGGGTTCGCAGGCACGCTCGACATCGTGCGCGAGGACGTGGGCCTGCACTACGTCGACCCGCACGGCGACGACGACCGCGCGCGCCACCTGGCGATCCTGTACCGCGCCAACCCGATGACCCGGGCGGACGGCACGCGCTTCCCCGTCCCCGTCGGCGCCCTGTTCGCGGAATCGCCGTTCAGCGGCCGGCCGCTCGCGACCGAACTCGTGGCGCTGGCCCACGGCGACCATGCCGACGGCGCCGTCGCCTGGTTCGAGACCCATGCGCGCACCGTGCTGACGGCGCTGCTGTCCGCCTACCTCGTGTACGGCATCGCCTTCGAGGCGCACCAGCAGAACAGCTTCATCATGGTCGACGAGGGGTACGCGCCGGTGCGGCTGCTCGCGCGCGACTTCGGCGATTTGCGCATCCACGGCCCCACCCTGCGCGGCGCCGGCCTGGGCCTGGCCGCGTATCGCGCCGGCTTCACCGTGTACGAGGACGACGCGCCGGTGCGCGACAAGCTGCTGCACGCCGTGCTCCTGTGCCACCTGTCCGAACTGGCGCTGCTGCTGGCACGCGCCTACGGCCATCCCGAACAGCGCTTCTGGAACGTGCTGCGGCGCGAAATCGACGCCGTGTTCTCTGCCCTGCGCCCTCGCATCGACGCCGGCCGCTGGCACGCCGAACGGCAGGCGCTGCTGGAGCACGACTGGCCCGCGAAAGCCTTCCTGCGCATGCGCCTGACCGACACGTCGGACGACGTGCACGGCACGATGCCAAACCCGCTCGCATGACCGCCACGCGCTGGCTGTTCGCGCTGCAGCTCGTGGCGATGGGCGCCATGGAGATGAGCGGCCCGTTCTGGTCCCTGCACCTGCGCCGGCTGGGCGACCTGGCGCCACACGCACTCGCGTGGACCAGCGCCATCGCCTACGCCGGCCCGATGGCCATGGCGATGTGCACGACGCCCTGGTGGGGCCGCCTGGGCGACCGGATCGGCCACAAGACGATGCTGCTGCGCGCCCTGCTCGCGCTGGCGGCCACGCAGTGGTGGATCGCGGCGACGGACAGCGTCGCCGTCATCCTCGCCG
>Ga0207654_10001833_pt1 | contig 11020 bp, 12 predicted proteins | sample KBSC64metaG_FD_184355 | JGI IMG/M metagenome (GOLD analysis project Ga0207654, IMG submission 184355) | Corn rhizosphere microbial communities from Kellogg Biological Station, Michigan, USA - KBS C6-4 metaG (SPAdes) (version 2) | ecosystem: Host-associated > Plants > Roots > Rhizosphere > Soil...
GGCGATGAAGGCTGTATTCGGCCAATGCCAGATGCAGGCAAATCCTGCACGGATGGCTCACAGTGTTTAGGTCACACCTGCTCTGCCAGCCCGGTGAAATCACCAAAGCGGCCGATTATGATCGGACAACGCGCAACAGGCATTTGCGTAAAGGAAAGCTACGATTTTTCGTGCGGCTATTCCGTCGTGAAAGGAAGGCTGCAGATTCGCGCATGCCAATGATTGCCCGTAGGAGACGCAGACGTTAGCCAGACGGGATGCGCATGCATCTCCTCTCAGGTGGCCGTCTCCGCATGCCGCGCCATATCTACTATCCTGATGCGCCGCATGAAGAATGGTTTGAGATGCCAGTCTCCTGCGCGCTGTTCAAACACAAACAGGGCAACGCACTGTTCGATACCGGATGCCACCCCGATGCTGCTATCAACGGCGAGGCACGCTGGGGTGATCATGCCCGCTATTCCGAGCCCATCTTCAATCCCCAGGATGCGGTCATCAGCCAGCTGCCCGCCACCGGCCTTGCCGCTGACGACATCGATCTCGTGATCTGTTCACATCTTCATTATGATCACTGCGGCTGCAACGCCTTCTTCACCCGTGCAACCGTCATTTGCCACGCAAAGGAACTGGAAGCGGCGCGGGCCGCAGATGCGATACCGATGGGCTATTTGCGTGAGGATTGGGATATCGGGCAGCCCATTCAGGCCATCAATGGCGAGCATGACATGTTCGGCGATGGCCGCCTTACGCTGATCCTGCTTCCCGGCCACACGCCAGGCTCAATCGGCGCACATGCTGTGCTGGATCGATCAGGGTCTTTCCTCCTCGCCTCAGATGCAGCACCTGTCGAAGCATCCCTCCGCCAGCGCTATGCGCCCAGCAACACGGTTGATGTTGATCGTTACCTCACCTCGCTGGATGTCATTGCCCGGCATGAAATTGACGGCGTCATGGTCCTATTCGGCCACGACGATGCGCAGTGGCAGCAGGTAAGGAAAGGCGCGGACTTTTATGATTGAGGTCGGCTCCCGACCCATTTATTGCCTTACAGCTAGAGGCGTTCGGCAACCGGAACCTGCCATTATCCAGATGGAAGATATACCCTAATATCCCGCTGGCAGCTCACCAAAGTTGAAGCCAATGCCATGCGCCTCTAGAGCCGCTCCGAGACGCTCTAAAACTTCGGTAGCGCCATCGGGTGCAGCGAACTGCTGATAGACAGCAATGCGCGGCCGCCGCCCCTTTGCGTTCGGCAAATCCTTAACAAGCTGACCGCTTTTGAGATATTCGAGATAGGCGTTCACCTTGGTTTCTAGTGCCGTGAGGTGTCCTTCTTGGTCAGCCCAGTCCAGATGGTCAGAAATGTTCAGGACAACCTCCCCCGAGGCCTTGTCGATGCCTATCCCGTCGATAGTTCCAGCATCCGAGATAGACATTGGCGCTCCTGTGGAAAATCAACGACCCTGCGTCAGCACTTTGACAAACCCACGCAAAAGCCGCCAGTCCGAAATCCACCCCGTAAGTGGCATCATCCCAAGCCGGGTGCCTGCCGTTCCGCGACGGTCCAGCTTCCCCCCACTCGCCTAAGGCGGATGATGTGCCATGACGGCGTCATGGCTGCATTATCAATTAATAGGTCGGCAACATGCTTCACAATTCGAGGTACGGATAAGCTCAAACATTTCCCACCGTTTGAAATCCGATTGCGGATTGATCGCGGCGTGAGAGCTGAGGGCCAGCTTTGGGCGTCGGCCAATGCGAGCGCTGAAAAATTTGCTTTTGGTGTGGCATATTCTCGATTCCTATAGGAAATTGGCTCGCCCGAAAGCCACGGAAGCACGCAGAAGTGGCGGTTTGGATCATACGCTTTCAACGCAACTGCTAGCACAGCCCGTTGGTCAGGCGACAGTTCGGTGCTTATCGAACGCTTCACTTTCTTACGCTCAGACGGAGGAATTCTATAACGGTCGGAATGAGATTCTCGGCAAACCACGAGAGGACCATCGGCAGTGGTCTCCGTTGGGCAGCTTGGTTCGCCAGCCGTAACCTTGCGGATATCAGAAGCGGGCTGCATCAGAAGCGAGATAAGGGACACCATAAGCATCACGAAAAGTTACCGGAATGTTCCTACTCTTTCCATCCCGGCCCATGTCTATGGGCCCGCCAATTTCACAGAAATTTTCGAAAAATCTTCGAACGAGGGTCACCTGACCGTTGAGTATAGCCTCCCCAATACCCTCCCCATGGGGCCACCGCCGGCAGAGTTCGGGTGCTCCTGCTCGGGCGCCACTTAACCTAGATTAAACTCAGCTAAAGTTGCAAAATTTTGACTGGCCGTCACCTTCCCGGTCTAAACCCACTCCGAGCTACCGGCTACTCCACAGAGAAATCGAATATCCGCGCTGTCATCGCTCCGCCTGTGCCAGCGCCGCCCAACGCATAGATGAAGCCATACTCGCCTGGCGCCAGCTCATCGCTTGCCTTGGCTTTGAACACGCCGGGCCGAACCATTTTGTAATCGAATGCAATGCGGTCCTTGTCCATAACGCCCGTTTTGGCGCCAGCAATGTTGACGCTGCCAACGCGTGCCTCCCGTCGGCCATCCTTTCGGATAAGCCTGATAAGGGTGAACTCGCTTGGCGTGGATACGGTGGCCGCCGTGCCAGCTAACCATGTGCCGGCGGTGCGCCCATCGCTGGCGTTCGACTCATCGAAGAAGAAATAGAAATAGGGCCGTGTGGACGTCTTCACCCGCGCACTGTCATTCTGAATGGTGGCCTTCACGCTCATTGAGGCAAGCCCGCCGGTAAGGGCATAGCCGAAGATACCGCCGGTTTTGGCCTGATTGGTAACGGTTGCATCCATGCGAACCATCTTCGGTTCGGAACCGCGCTCCGACAACAGATACACGCCGGCCGGATGGGGAACCATCGGATCAGGAGAATCCATGGACAATGCTGGGGCAGCGTTTCCACTGCCGCCCGCTAGCATCGCGGCGATGACCGGTCCGGACACGCCTTGCTTCTTGAGCGCGATCATCTGATCCGTCGTGAGGTCAAAGCGGGAGTTGGTGGCCTTGATCTTGGCGATGATGGCTTCATCGCCCAAGCCCATCGCATTCAAAGAGACGATCTGATCGGTCGTCAAAGTCTCCGCGAGGCAGGGGTTGGCACAAACCAGTGCGATCACCGCCAAGCCATATCTGATCATTGCATCCCCCAAGTTCCCCGCTTCCTCTTATATAGGTCGCGCGAGATCAACAAGGAGGACGGAATGTTCCCGGCGGCAGGGCCTGTCTCTTGTTGAGACACGATAGAAGTTGCGTGCCGAATCGCGCCATCTTCCTGTTAGCAATTTCCTTTCGATTAACTATTACAGAGGCGGGGAGCTTGGCGGCTATTCGTAGCCGCGAACATTTTTTGGCTGGAGAAAGGGGGACGCATGAACACCTGGGTAACGGCCGGAGCTGTTTGTTTTGGGCTTGGCATTGTGGGGCTGCGCAAGTCTTCGCGTCCGCACTTCCCGAATCGCCTTGTGCCAGCCGGCCTTATCGGGCTGGCGCCGGTATGCTGGGCATTGGCATTGGATATAAAGCGTGCCACCGGCTCCTATCCTATCAGCCTCGGGGTCGGTCTTTTGTGGCTGGTGGTGGTCGCAACGGCATGGATCGCCCAAAATCATCCGGCCGGAGGGGATCGTGCGGTTCTGCGGCCTGGCCATCCGCGAGCATGGCGCTGGTATGCTGCCGCCTGGATCGTATTGTTTGCGGTGGGCGCGGTGTCGATAGCCCTGCACGTGCGTGAGAAAACGGCTTACGAATGGCTGGAGCTACTGGTTTCCCTTGTCGTGCTGATTGGTATCTATTCCTATGCATTTCAGCGCCAGCTTTTACCGCAGCAATTTTGGCGCATTGTGGCACCCGCATATTGCCTCTGGGCGGGGGTGAGTCTCGTGACGCATTGGCCTGGGATGATGGCAGGGTTTCACAGGGCCCAGGGCACCGCTTCATTTGTCATAGCTCTTGTCTTTGGATTGCCGATTATCATCGGCATGCCGGTGCTCAATAGCCTGGCGCTGCTCCGATTGAGCTGGCTTCCGCCAATGGCTGATGCACGACTTGCTGCAGAGTAACGATGCAGTTGCCACCCTCAACGTAGACGTTCGCGCTCGCTTCCGATGCCGATGAACCGTCCAAGGGCCATTGGTCCACGCGGCAGAGTGATGGTCAGCATTGGCGCTGGCAATTACGGCCGGAGGTGATTGAGGCGCTACGGTGGTGAATGGCCGAGTTTTAGCCGAGCCCTCCTGCCGATATCTTTCGCGACCGCTCTTGAACGCAACGGCAACCACTGACACGATCCAATCGGCGCAATTCCAAGGTTATGGGGACGACAGTTGCGGAGATTAGTTGGGGCCTGCCTGATACTCACCGCGGTGTTGGCATCAAGTGCTACGGCAGAGACGAGCGCAGCTTCTTTACCAGATGACATTCGAACGTACCGGCCCGCTCCTGGAGATGCTGAAAACTTTTGGCGCTATTTCTTTTTCTGGAAGAGGGGCGTCACACAAGAAATGGCTCGAAAAGACCTCTTAGAGTGCGCAGCATACTCGCACGGCCCCGTACTATGGGCGCGCGTTCCCGAGCGCATGCCGATCGGGGAGGACGTAAAAGGTCCAAATGGCACCGAAGGCGGTTACGGTCTGGTCGGCGCAGCAATATTCTCGCTGGTTGAAGGCGGCTTGGTCCAACGCATAGCGCTCGCCAACATGCGGCGTTGCATGGGGTTCAAGGAATACGGACGATATGGTCTCTCATCCGCGCTATGGCGATCATTGAACGCGGGCACGCCTGATAAAACAATAGACCAACTGGCGATTGTCGCCGCTGGGGCTGACCCCAGCCAACCAAAAGGGCTTGCTCCATGAAAGCAGCGATCGCTCTTGTTTCGATATTAATGCTGAGTTCGCAGACCAGTGCCGAAGAAGCGCGCCAGGTACGACAGGGGCAGCCAGTCGCGGTCACCTCCGATTTGGCTTACTTGCTGTTCCGCGAGGATCCGCGGCAGGGACCCGGTGATTTCGAATATGTTTTAGCAAGAGAATTGCAAAAAACGATCCTGCCTTTGGATCACGTAGCTGCACCACCGCAATTTGATGCACAGGCCTCGCTAATTCGCACAGATGCCCGCTATCCTTACGTCAATGACGCGGGGCAAAAATCCTATCTGCTTGCAGTTCCACCTGGCGTTTACTCAATCGTGGCCGTAACCTACAAAAGGATGCCGGCAATCGGAACGTGCTTGTGTATGGGCACTGTTCGGTTTGAGGCTCGCGCTGGCATGCTTAACGATCTTGGGTATCTGCTTGGCGCAATCGAGGATAAACCGTCGTGCTTACCGGAACTTGCCTCTTATCAGGCTCTCTGGACTGGACCCACACAACGCCCGCGTTGGCACTTATGACCGTGCGGCCTTCGACTGATGAAATGGGCGCGCCATCATCGCTTCGTACGTTGCCTCGCACACGTGCTAAATATGCAGCAGCAGGGAAATTTCCCAATTATTTCCGTACTATGATTAATCGGGTACCACCGATCGCGGGAGTTCTCGCTTATGAGGGTGACCGGGCCATTAATCCGCAGGTGCCGGAGCGATAATTTGTCGATTAAGGGCGAGGCCCTAGGAACGCTTGCGGAGAGAGCAAATCTGCAGGCTTTATGATCCTTGATCCAGCCTCGCCATCGTCCGCCTAGCCTGCTCGCCATGCCAGCGCCCCCCTGACGGCGCCGGTATGCCGCGATCGTTCAGCGCAACGGCAATGGCGCGTGAACCCGCAATCCCCGATCTTACAATCTCGCTGATCACATGCGCCACCGCATCCGTCCGTTGCGCTGCTTTCTCGGCCCGTCTCAATGCACTCTGGCGAGCAGCATCGCCGGCATACGCCACAAGCGCCGCCGCTCCGTTCGGGTTGCCCAACTTCTTCCCCCGCACCTTCGCCGCCGCCAGTGCTGCTTTGGTCCGTTGGCTGATCATTTCCCGCTCATGCTCTGCAATGGCAGCGAGCAAATGCAGCGTCAGCCGATTGGCGTGCGGCATGTCACACGCGAGGAAGTCTACGCCGCCATCCATCAAGTTCGCTATAAATGCGACATTGCGCGCCAGCCGATCCAGCTTGGCAATGACCAGCGTTGCCCTGTGCAGTTTGCATGCGGCCAACGCGGCGGCAAGCTGCGGTCGGTCCGCTTTCCGCCCCGATTCGACCTCCACATATTCGGCCACCAACGTGTGACCGCCGCTGGTAATGTGCGCTGCCACCGCTGCCCGCTGTGCCTCCAGGCCAAGCCCTGACGCCCCTTGGCGGGCTGTCGATACGCGCAAGTACGAGATTACGAGCATTTCACGCTTCAGCCTTGCTTAAGTGCGACACACGAACCCAAAGGTTGGTTTGCGCACGTGTGTCGCTCACCGGTCGTTGATCAGCCCGCTGCGGGCGGCACAATCTCCAGGAAGGCGTTGCGGATGCACCCTGAAATGTAGCCGGTGCACCATTGTGGGTCCTTGGGCTGGGCCTTTGGGTGCGGGAAGGCGCACTCCGCCATATCGGCAATGAGATCACGGCGGGTCACTTCGCCCTTCAACCCGACCAGTGCCACGATGGATGCGGCGACAGTGTTGGGGTTGGGGCTGATGCGGCCAAGCTTGATGATCTGCCCGCCGACGTCACGGCTAGGCTTGCGGTAGCCAGCAGCCTTGCGACGGGCGAGCAATGCGCGGAGGTCAGCTTCATCATCGTCGGTCCAGCGCAACACTGGCCCGTAAACTTCGGCCTTTGCGGGTGCACCGGGTGCCGAACCAACACGTGACGCCTTGCTTTTATTATTCGATGCCTGGCCTTTTGCCTTTGCTTTGATCGTTGGCCTGGCGGGCGCAGCCTCAGCAGCCTCAGCAAATGCCTCAGTTAGACGTGCTGAGGCAGTAACGTTTTCCATAGGTCATCTCCTTGATTAATAGAGATAATTCGATGGCAGGATAGGCGAAGATCGCAAGTGACGCTGCGCGATTGGGGCAGCCTGTGGAGGAGTTTCGCAAATCGGCAACTCATCCAGAGTTCCCCACACTGAGCGCGCGTGAGAAACATCGCCGCGCGCAACATGGCAATGAGGATTATTTGACGAAGAGTAGCTAAGTCTGGGTGTGCAACGAGAACGATCTGATCTCTTAAAGCAGAGACTTTGATGATCCGAACAGCACATTCTTACAATATGCTGCTCATCTGGGCTTGCACTTTTGGTGGCGCTTGGCAGAACTAACGCAGGGGATTTATTTCGGAGGGGCTCCGTGTCTAAGAAATTTTTGGCGATGGCTGTTTTGGTCGCGCTGCCTGGAAGTGTGTCCGCCCAGATCTGGATAGGTCAGGTTGTTGGACAAATGGCTGCTTCTCAGCGCCAGGCGGCATTGGAACAGGCTTGTCGTGCCGGTACACCTGCCTCACCAAAGAACATCGCGTGGGCAACAACGTCTAGTCAAGCTGCGATGGACGCGTATGTCACCCTGACGCCGAAATCAGGCGACGGACAGTTGCGCAAGGTTTTCGCGATGAACAAGGCCGATGTCAGTTGGAAAGGAGCGGATGGCGCCTCCGTGCCGGTAGCGCAGATCACTTCACACCTGGAGGATGCTAAGCCGAAGTTGAAGCCCATTGCGTTCGTTGTCGGCGGAGATGCCGCAACTGCACGCGGTATCTGGGAAGCGAGATGGCCCGAGCAATCCGATAGGGTTGCGTATTACGCAGTGGACTTTGCCGGCGGTCCGAAGAATATGTGGGGCGGCGGCGCCTTCCATATCTGGCATTTCGCCGTGTTTCCTGGTGATAAGCAGCCAAGCACGCCAGCCGCCTATTGCCACTACGATCCGGACCAGGCTTGGTAACTACCAAGCATCGCGCAGGCTCTTGCCGTCGCCGTGATTATCCAACTCGACGGCAACCGTGCCGGCGGTGGGATCAGGCGTTAACACGGCGCGGCGTGCCCACATGGGGATTACGATCTTTCCGTCACGTCCGGCCTTGAGCCGCCGTGACCAAATGCGAACATGCTGCCCATTATGCGTGACAATGCCGCTTAACGCGACCGCACCCGGTGTTACTGAATCAACTTTGATGACGAAATCTAGCTGGCCGAGATCGTCGGTGGGGCGCTCATCAAGCAGAATCGGCTTTGTAAACGATGGCAGGACGAACCCCTGATCTAGGGGACCTGCAAGCCAGGTAAACCCGGTGGGGTGATACGCTCCATAGCCTTCCCGGTGCGTGGAAAAGCAATAGACGCTCGGCGCAGGCGTGCCTCCAGCGGAAGTTTGCTCGAATGGCCCGCACCAAGTCGCTCCTTGATCCCGAAGGAGCGGATCACGTTGGGGGCGGTAATCAACTTGGTGGAAGACAGCACCTGCCTTGCCTGCAACCGTAACGGGGCCGTTCTCAGTAGCGAAGTCGGCAATGAGAATGGCCGTACGCCAGCGCTCAACCTTGCCCGTGATGATCACGCCACCTTTGCTCACGGGCTTATCGGAGGCTGTAAAGTCGCCCACAAAGAAGCGCAGCCCGCCAATGGTGTTAGGCTCGTCACGATAGGCGGGAAGCGGCGGTACGATGGCCGAGCGCACGGCAACGATGCGCGCCGTTAGGTCACTGCCGAGAAACTTCTCTTCCCAAGCCTGGCGGCGCTCCATCGGCTGGCGGAGATAATCTTCCTTTTCAGCATCTGTGAGTGGCACGGGCGAATAGCCGAGATTTTCCAAGCAGAAGGTTTGCCCCTTGCTTTGCGCTCGACCGCTATCAATCAAATCAAAAAGAAGCATGGCGATGCTCGCGCCCGCAGCACCCGCCAGAGTTGGAGCTCCGGTTATATTGCCGCCAGTGCGATTTATCGCAGGCATGTCCGCTCCAGGCGATTTGCTGACGATGTGCTGACAGGTGGCTCGGTCCACCTCCCGTTGTGCGAATGTTCCCCCAGGCTTCGCTAGGATCGCGATCGGTTTCTCAGCAGCGACCACTGAAGTTGAAAACAGAACCAAAGCTAACGCTAAAATATGCCGGGGAACCCGCTCAATTTGTCTCATGCACCCCTCACATGGAACACCGATGTGAGGTTGACGCTACTGGTCCTCGACGGGGATTTAAAGCCTAAACCCCTCCGTCTCCGGCGGACCATCCGGATAATGCGTAGTGATCTCCACCTTGCGCCCCTTGATCTTGTATGTGACCTTTTCTCCGTAATCGCTGGACCGCCAGCGGCTCTCACCTGATCCGGGGCCTTCGGCATCAACGGGGCGCCATTCCACCTGATTGCCGGACACGCGGCAGTCGTTCTTCCACAGCTTGCCATCCGACGGTCGAGCATAGCGAATGCGCACCACGCCATCCTTGTTGCTCATGACCTTCAGGATGCGGGGCTTGTGGCCGTTCATGGCGGCGATGGCCGCACGGCACACGCGGGAAAGGTCGGATGCGGCCAAAGATGGTGCAGCCGGTCCATTCACCAGACCATCCGCCGCCTTCTCCATCTGGTCCCGCGCGGCGAGCTCTTGCGGCGTAGGTTCCTGTTGAATTGCGTTCGGCCGATTCATCGTCAGAAAGCCAACGCCGAAGAACGCGGTTGTGGCAACGGCGACGACGGCGAAGGCACCCAATGCAACGGTTTTCAAGCTTGTGCGGTTGCCTGGATGAGCTTCGAAGCATCGTGGGCATGGTTGGGATTGATAGTTGAGTGGACCATTGCAGCTTGGACAGACCCATTGTGTGCCGGGTGCAGCAGCTTGCAGTTGACGAGCGATTGGGCTGGGAGAGATCGTCCTTGGTTGAGCGGCCGCCTTCGGCGCACTAATGCTGCTAATCTCGCCGCAGCGCTGACATAGCCATTTCAGATTATATTCGGTGAGCAGCGCTTCGTGCGCCCGCGCATCCCTCATGATCATGGGGCACAGAAGCGCGAACAGCAGCACGAGGGCGAGAAGCCATAACCACCATGGCGTGCCGAAATAAAGGCATGCGAAGGATAGTCCTATGAAGCCGAAGACAAACAGCTGCAGGCCTGGGAATTCACCTGCCGGTGGCGCCACTCGCTGCGCCAATAGAGATTGCGACGTTCCCTTAGATTTGGCTGCGCCGACGCCCAGTCCACCGCCGCCGATGCCGGCCCCTACGGTGACGCTTTTAATGTCGCTGGTGCCAGCCTCATGTGCCAGGCTGGCCTTGACCATGTCAGTTGCCCCGCATTTTGGGCATTGCTTGCTCATCTTCGCCCCCATCCGAAGGGCAGTGTTCGCTCGACCGTTGCCGCCCCTATGTCCGCTTGGGGCGACGGCCGAAGCCGGATGTTAGTAACCTACTCATCATAGGCGCATGCGCCTTTACCGTTGCCGGCTGGACATACGCGCATGCCACCCGGCCTCCGAAATCGGCGACCGAGTGATGAGAGAGGTTACTAAGCCCCGCTTCCCGGCTTTCACGGGAAGCAGGCAATGTTTAGGGCGCGATCATCCGCGTTGGCAAGTGATCGATGGCCGCAGCGTTCCCGGAAGCGTTTCGATCCGAAACAGCGTCGGCGTGGGTTGAAGCCGTAGGCAGGTACGATAGACTGGCGTCACCATGCGGGACGAAATCTCCGTCATTTTCGAAGAAGCAGACTTCATTGAGGCGTACCGCCCCTCCGCCAGGTCGCGGGGGCTGCGATCGCTTGTGCTCCTTCTAGCGCTAATGCTCGTGGCGCTGATCGCCGTCCTTCTCATTCGCTTTCCAGGCGCCCGCTATTCATTCGAGCATTCCCGCCTGATCATCGGTCTCACTGGCGCCGTAATCCTTGCGGCGGCCTTGGTCTCTGTTTTGTTGATCGCGGCCCCGGCCCTTCGGCGCCGAGCGGCGCGCAACACACTGGAACACCACCCCGGCCTGCGCGATCCCGTCCACTACGCGTTCGATCCCGAGCGGTTTTCGGTGCGGACGAGCTATACGCAGGCGTCGT
>Ga0207654_10001847_pt1 | contig 10957 bp, 10 predicted proteins | sample KBSC64metaG_FD_184355 | JGI IMG/M metagenome (GOLD analysis project Ga0207654, IMG submission 184355) | Corn rhizosphere microbial communities from Kellogg Biological Station, Michigan, USA - KBS C6-4 metaG (SPAdes) (version 2) | ecosystem: Host-associated > Plants > Roots > Rhizosphere > Soil...
TTGCCTGGCCTTACTCGCCATAGGGCGTCGCGCCCGATCGGATCGCAAAAGCCGGTGCCGGCCCCTGTTGACTGCTGGCGAAAGCCGTGTAAGGTTAGACTCACAAATTACGAGTTCATTCTCTCATTCTTTGAGATTTGCAAGGAGCCGGTGATTATGTCGGGAGAAGGCAAGATTGTCGCGGGGTTTGTTGCACCTCATCCGCCCCATCTGGTCTATGCTGAAAATCCGCCGCAGAACGAGCCCCGCTCGGAGGGCGGCTGGGAAACGCTTCGTTGGGCTTATGACCACGTTCGCCGCGCAATCGACGAACTGAAGCCCGATGTCCTGCTAGTCCATTCGCCGCACTGGATTACCCAGGTCGGCCATCATTTCCTGGGCGTTAAGCATCTGAAGGGGAAATCGGTCGATCCGATCTTCCCCAACCTGTTCCGCTACAACTTCGACATGCAGATCGATGTAGATCTGGCCGAGGCGTGCTGTGCGGAATCCGAAGCCGCCGGTCTAGTGGCGCAGATGATGCGCAATCCCAATTTTCGCGTCGACTATGGCACGATCACCACGCTGCACATGGTTCGCCCACAGTGGGATATTCCTGTTGTCGGCATCTCGGCGAACAATTCTCCTTATTATCTGCAGCTTGGCGAAGGCATGGAGCAGATGGAGCGCTTGGGCGTGGCAACGCGTGAGGCTATTCGGAAGAGCGGAAAGCGGGCCGTGTTGCTCGCCTCGAATACCTTCTCGCACTATCACTTCAAGGAAGAGCCAGTTCCGCCGGAAGATATGAGCCGGGAGCACCCCGAAAGATATGACGGGTACAAGTGGGATGTCCGCATGATCAACCTGATGCGCGAGGGCAAGATCCGCGAAGTCATGGACCTCTTCCCGCAGTGGGTCGACGAGGCCTTCGCCGAAGTGAAATCCGGCGCGTTTCCGTGGATGATATCAGCGATGGATTACCCCACCATCCCGGCCGTGCTGCACGGCTATGGTTCGGTCATCGGGACAGGAAACGCGGTCATGGAGTGGCGTCTCGCCGCCTGATCCCTGGCTCCTTGGAGGTTTATGAAATGAGCATTGTTTCCGCGTTTCTCATCCCGGGTAACCCATTGCCGTTCCTTCGTCCTGACAATCCACCTTGGGCGGGCCTGGCAGAGGGCGCGCGGGCAGCCGGCAAGGCACTGGCTGAATCCAAGCCTGATGTTCTGCTCATCTATTCAACCCAATGGATGGCGGTGCTGGACCAGCTTTGGCAGGCACGCGAACACAGCACCGATATCCATGTGGATGAGAACTGGTACGCGTTTGGCGATCTGCAGGCCAATCTCAGGGCCGATGTGGACCTGGTCCACGCCTGCATCGAGGCTGCCGTTGCTGCAGGTATCAAGTCGAAGGCCGTAGATTACGACGGATTCCCGATCGATACCGGAACTATCGTCGCCACCGGCTTCGTCAACCCGACCGGCGAGATCAAGGCAGTGGTCGCAGCGAACAATCTCTATCATGATTTTGCCATGACTGAAAAACTGGCAAAGCTGGCTGCCGAGCAAGCTGAATTGCAGGGCAAGCGGGTGGCGGTGCTTGCTGTTGGCGGGTTGTCAGGCAAATATATCGACGAAAAGATCGACATCGCTGCGGACCAATTCGGCGGCGAGAATGACGACGTGCACAACCGGAAACTTCTGTCGCTCATGGCGGCCGGGGATGTGGCAGCGTTGCGAGCTTGGCTGCCCGACTACGCCAAAGCGACGGGCGCCGACATGGGCATGAAGCATCTCGCGTGGATTCTCGGAGCCACAGGCGGTTTCCGCGGGGCCAAAACGCTAGCCTATGGGCCGACCTATGGTGCGGGCGCTGCGGTGGTTCAATTCGAACTTTAAGTCTTTTTGCAACTTGATAACCTGAATCGGTGCAGCGGATGTCTAGAACCCAATATCGAAACTTCGTTGGTGGCCAGTTCGTGGTAACCAACCGCAGCTTCGAAGATATTAATCCGGCGACCGGCAAGGTCTACGCTGACGTCCACGAGGCCGGAGCCGACCTCGTGGATGAAGCCGCCGACCACGCCCGGAAGGCGCTCCAAGGGGATTGGGGCAAGACCACTCCCGTGCAGCGTGCCGCATTGCTGGACAAGATCGCTGACGGGATCGAGCACCGCTTCCAGGACTTCCTCGAAGCTGAGGTTCACGACACCGGCAAGCCGGCATCGCTGGCGTCCACGCTGGACGTACCACGGGGCGCCGCAAACTTTCGTGCGTTCTCCTCGATGATCCGTACCACCGGCGGCGAAGTTTTCGAGACCCCGACCCCGGACGGATCGATTGCGCTGAACTACACTCAACGCCGTCCGCTCGGCACCGTCGGCGTCATTTCGCCATGGAACCTGCCGCTACTGCTGTTTTCGTGGAAGGTCGCTCCGGCGCTCGCCTGCGGCAATGCGATCATTGCGAAGCCTTCCGAAGAAACGCCGGGCACGGCAACGTTGCTGGCTGAGGTCATTGCCGAAGCGGGTGTGCCGGACGGCGTGTTCAACCTCGTCCACGGCTTCGGTGCGAACTCTGCGGGCGAAGCGATCGTCAAGTCGTCGAAGGTCAATGGCATTACCTTTACCGGCGAATCCGGGACCGGTGCAACGATCATGCGGCAGGCTGCCGACGGCGTGCGTCCCGTCTCGTTCGAACTGGGCGGCAAGAATGCAGTCATCGTTTTCGCGGACTGCGATTTCGAAGAGACGGTCGCTGGTGTCGCGCGGTCGAGCTTCCTGAATACCGGGCAGGTCTGCATGTGCACCGAGCGCGTGTATGTCGAGCGTCCGATCTACGAGAAGTTTGTGGCTGCCCTGACCGCACATGCCAAGGGGATGCGCGTCGGCGATCCGTGGGCCAAGGATACCCAGCTTGGCCCGGTGATCTCGCAGAAGCACCGCGAGAAGATTCTCGGTTACATGGCTCTCGCCCGCGAGGAAGGGGCAGAAGTGATGACCGGGGGCGGTATCCACGCTGCGAGCGAAAGCCTTGGTGGCTGGTTCATCGAGCCGACCGTGTGGACCGGCCTCCCGCAGGATTCGCGCTGCATGCAGGAAGAAGTCTTTGGGCCGGTCTGCAACGTCCTACCGTTCGACACCGAAGAAGAAGCCGTCATGCTTGCCAACGACAGCAAATATGGCCTCGTCTCGGCCGTGTGGACTTCGAACCTCAAGCGGGGGCATCGCATAGCGGCACAGATCGACGTCGGGATCGTCTGGCTGAACGCCTGGTTTCTGCGCGACCTCAGGACTCCGTTCGGCGGCACGAAGCTGTCCGGTCTTGGCCGCGAAGGCGGACATCATTCGCTCGACTTCTACTCCGAACTCAAGAACATTTGCGTGAAGCTATGACCAACATGATCGAAAAAGCCGCAGAATTGCTGCGCAATGCCGAGGCTGGAAAGAGCCCGTGCGCGCCGGTGAGGACGCTCCTTCCTGGGGACGATCTTGCCGCTGCCTACGAAGTGCAGAAGATCAATGCCCAGCTTGCCGTGTCCGCCGGGCGCCGGATTTCGGGCAAGAAAATCGGTCTGACTTCGGTTACGGTGCAGAAGCAGCTTGGCGTGAGCCAGCCCGACTACGGTGTGCTCTTTGCCGACATGGAAGCGCCGAGCGGCGCGAGCATTGCTTTCGAGCAAGTTCTTCAGCCCAAGGTCGAGGCGGAAGTCGCGCTCGTGATCGGCAAGGAACTTCGTCATGCAGATACGACGCTTACGGAATTGATCGGTGCGGTGGAATTCGTTCTTCCGGCTCTGGAAATCGTCGGCAGCCGCATCGCCGACTGGGACATCTCGATCATCGACACCATCGCCGACAACGCTTCATGCGGCGCATATGTTCTTGGGCACCGGCCCGTGAAGCTGGCAGATGTGGACCTCGGCATGTGCGGGATGGCACTGTCCAATCGCGGCGAGCCGGTTTCCGTCGGAGCAGGGCTCGCATGCTTGGGTCATCCACTGAACGCCGCGCTGTGGTTGGCAAGGACCATGGCGAAGGTCGAGCAGCCGCTCCAGCCCGGAGACGTCGTGCTTACCGGTGCTCTGGGGCCAATGGCGCCGGTAAAGGCCGGCGAGACTTACGAAGCCGACATCAACGGCTTGGGCAGCGTTTCGGTGAATTTCCTGCCGGCCGCTGGATGACAATGTTAAAGCACCTCCCTCCTGCCAGTGCTCCTGTGAAGGCGCCGAGCGGGGAAATGAGGTTGCAGTGTTTTGAGGAGCAGAGTTTTGGTCGATATTGATGCAATGGCGGAGGCAGTGGACGCTGCCGCGCTTCATGCTCGACCCATCGGTCAGCTTGGCGATGCGTTGAGCGTCGAAGATGCCTACCGCATTCAGGCCCGCTCGATCGAGCGTCGCATCGCTCGTGGCGAACGCCGGGTCGGCGTGAAGATGGGCTTCACCAGCCGCGCGAAGATGATTCAGATGGGCGTGTCCGACCTCATCTGGGGCCGCTTGACCGACGCGATGCGCGTGGACGACGGCGGCACCATTGAAATGTCCAGCTACGTGCACCCACGCTGCGAGCCGGAGATCGCGTTCCTGATCGGCAAGGAAATTGCCGGTCCGATCACACTTCTGGAAGCCCAGAATGCGGTTGAAGCGATCGCGCCTGCAATCGAGATCATTGATTCACGCTACGAAGGGTTCAAGTTTACCTGGACTGACGTCGTGGCCGATAACGCTTCTTCCTCAGGCTTTGTCGTGGGGTCGTGGCACCGCCGGACCGACGACATCACCAACCTTGGCATGGTGATGAGTTTCGACGGCAAACCGGTGCAGGTCGGTTCGAGCGCTGCGATCCTTGGCCAGCCCTATCGCGCATTGGCTGACGCCTCGCGCCTCGTGGCTCTGGCTGGCGAGCGCCTGATGCCCGGTGACATCGTCCTGGCTGGCGCCGCGACCTCCGCCGAGGCGCTCCGCGCCGGTGTAAGCGTTTCCCTTGGCGTGCAGAACCTCGGTACTGCCGAATTCCAGGTAGCAAAATGACTGTTGAAAACATCAAGAGCAAGGCGGCAGTTGTTGCCGGCGTAAAAGCGTCCGAGGCTGCTGTCATTAGCGAACTCGCTCTACCTCGCGGTGCCTTTCCGCACTATCGGCGGGCCGGGGATCTCGTGTTCGTGTCCGGCACAAGCTCGCGCCGTCAGGACGGCACCTTCGAAGGAGCCGAAGTCGATGCAATGGGCGTCACGAAGCTCGACATCAAGGCTCAGAGCCGTGCGGTGATCCGCAACATCGGCGAGATCCTCAGGCATGCCGGCCTTGCGCTGAGCGACGTCGTCGAGGTCAGCGTGTTCCTTGTCAACATGAACGATTTCGGCGGTTTCAATGAGGTTTGGGCCGAGTTCTTCGGAGAGAACGGGCCGACCCGGACGACCGTTGCTGTCCACCAGCTGCCGCACCCGCTGCTGCTGGTCGAGATGAAGGCGATTGCCTTCGATCCGAAGTGAACTGACGTGGCAAAGATCGGAACATGATCATCCGGTCTCAGCGAGATTGTATTTTCCGGTGAGTCACGCGGCAAAGCCGAGAGGAGGTTTCAGATGGGACGCGAAGACGTCATCAGGTCTTATCTCCAGGCAATGGAGAATGGCGACATGGCAGCAACGCTTGCCTGCTTCGCCTTAGGCGCGACCGTCAAGTCGCCGGTCTATGGCAGTATGCCCGTGGAGCCGTTTTACGAGAAACTCTACGGTGACACGACCAGCGCCAAAGTAGATATCATCAATATCTACGGCTCTGTGGCAAGTGAAGATGCCTGGGCTGCGCACTTCGACTACAAGTGGACCCGAAAGGACGGTCAGTCACTGGCGTCCAGTCTTGTAGATCTTTTCACGTTTGATCGGAGCTCGGGAAAAATTGAGCATCTGGAGATAATATTTGATCGCGGCGCGATGAAATAACTCAATTTTACTGAAGATTGCTGGATTTTTTGACGGTTCACGAGAGTCGAATGGTGTCGCTTGACCAAAAAAATGAGAGAATTGGCGCTTTCGGGAGCCGCAGGAAGAACTCGAAGGTTTGTCTTACGGTTTTGAAGTGAGGGGAATTTCCAAGCTGGATAGCTGGACCATCACGGCGGCGATCCGGAACCTGACCAACCGCCGCGTAGGCGTGATCGGGTTCGACCTTGCCGGTCTGTGTGGCTGCAACCAGATCTCATACAAGCCGCCGCGGCTCTACACGCTCGGCGCTCGCTATGAGTTCTAAGGCAGACGCTGATTCATGAGGGAGTGGGCCCCGACTTTCTGATGGGAGTGGGGGCCCATTGCTTTGGTGTTTGCGGCGACTGAATATGGGAATGCAATGAACGAAGTGCGCCATCACGGCTTTTGTACGCTTTGTCGGTCGCGTTGCGGCGCGGTCTTCGTTACCGAGAACGGCAGACTGAAGGAAGTTATTCCCGATGCCGACCATCCCACGGGGGGCGCTTTGTGCGCGAAGGGACGCTCGGCGCCCGAGATTTTGGCCGACAGGGGCAGGCTGACGAAACCACTGCGGCGCACGAACCCCAAGACCGCATCCGATCCAGGCTGGGAGCCGGTGGAGTGGGATGATGCGCTGGACGCCATAGCGGCGCGTCTTCTCGACATTCGAGAGAAGCATGGTGCCGACGCCATGCTGTTCACCAGCACTACGCCCAGCGGAACGGCGATCGGCGATTCCTTCGAGTGGATCGAGGCCTTCATCCGGGCCTATGGTTCGGCGAACTTTGTCGCTGCCATAGAGATCTGCAATTTCCAGAGGGACTTCGGCCATGTGCTGACGACCGGCGGATCGATGGGAACGCCGGACTACAAGAATGCAGGCGCGATCGTGCTGTGGGGACACAACCCGGCACGGACATGGCTTGCCGCATCGTCCCAGATCAGTGCGCGGGCGCCCGGCGTCCCGCTGATCGTGATCGATCCCCAGAACCAGGGAAGTGGCAGCAACGCCGACCTTTGGCTCGGGCTGCGTCCCGGCAGCGACGGGGCGCTTGCGCTGGGTGGCATCCACCACCTGCTCAAGACCAGTACGTTCGACAAATCGTTCGTGACCGATTGGACCGACGCTGCACTGCTCGTGCGTCGGGATACGGGCCGAAAGCTCAAGCTTTCAGACATTGGCGTGGATAGTGAGGGCTATGTCGCCATGACCGAGAGCGGCCCCGTCGCGGTCGATACCAGCAAGCCGCCGCAATCGGATTTGACGCCGGCGTTGTACTTCAGCGGCAATGTTGCCGGGATCGAGTGCGACAGCGCGCTGAGCCTGCTGCGCCAGAGTGCCGAGCCGTGGTCACTTCAGGCGACGGCAGAGGCGGCAGGCCTTTCCGAAGCTGACCTCCTTCGCTTCTTCGAGCTACTCTCCAGCGATGTTCGCATGGCGTTGGGCCACTGGTCGGGTCTCTCGCAAAGCGCAGCCTCGAGCCAGACAGTGCGCGCCATTGCCAGCCTGTTTGCCCTGCGGGGCGACATCGACAGGGTTGGCAGCAACCGCTGGTTCGCAGCGCCGCCGGTGCGTCCGTTCGTTACGCGGCCGAGCGGGGTGCGGCTTGGTGCGGACCGCATCCCACTTGGTCCGCCTCGCTACGGTTATGTCGTCACCCGGGACGCGATCGAAGCCATCGAGACCGGCATACCCTACCAACCTCGTGGCTTCTTCAGCTTCGGCACCAACCCGGCCGCGTCCTATCCCGATTGGGAACGTACCGCCGCAGCATTGGCCAAGCTCGATTTCAGGGTGCATTGCGACGTCCGCATGACGCCGATGGCGGACAGTGCTGACTATCTGCTACCGGTCACGCTGCCGTGGGAGCATGCGTCCCTCAGGCCCGGCTTTGAACTGGACGAGACGAGCGCACTGCATGTGCAGTTCCGGCCTGCCGTGGTCAGCCCGCCGGACGAGCAGCGGCCCGACTATGAGATCGTGCGCGCGATTGCCCGGCGGATGGGCTTCGAGGACCCGCTATGGTATGGCTCTACCGAGGAGGCGTGGAACCTGCGGCTTGCGCCGAGTGGGCTGCATCTCGACGAGTTGCGGCGCAATCCCGGCGGCGTGACCTTGCCAATCGCTCACGCTGAGCGTGGCTATTCACAAGTGAACGCCGAAGGCGCAGCGAAAGGCTTTGGCACGCCGACGCGCCGCGTGGAATTCCACTCGACCCTTCTGGTGGAGGCGGGTCAACCTGCTCTGCCAGTCTGGATCAAGCCAGCAGTCGACCCCGAATACCCGCTGACGCTGACAACGGCAAAGCGCGGAGTCTATACCCAGTCGTCGCTTCGTTACGTGCCGTCGCTTGCGCGCCGCGCGCCTGCTCCGGAAGTCGCGATGACCAATGCGACCGCCGCTGCCGCGCATCTTGTCGCGGGCGACTGGTGCAGGATCGTCTTGCCCACGGGTTCGGTCAGCATGAAGGTTCGGATCGACGATGCGCTGGCCGATGGCGTGCTGGTCGGCGAACATGGCTGGTGGCAGCAGGCCGATGCTGGGGATGCGTTGACGAGCGGCACAAATCTTAACGCAATCCTGCGCAACGGCGATGACGATCCGATCAGCGGTGCGCCCGAGTTGCGCCGAATTGCCTGCCGGATCGAGAAGGACGAGCAGCGCTCGCTTGGCAACTGGAACGGAAAGCGGGATTTCCGCGTGTCGGTTCGAAATGATCACCCCGGCGATATTGTCGAACTGGTGATGAAACCAGACGATGGAGGATCAACTCCTGCCTTCGTGCCGGGCCAGCATGTTGCGTTTTCGGTTCCGGGCTATCCGCTGGAGCGCCATTATTCGCTGGTCTCGCCGGGTGAGGGAGCCTCTGCAGCACTCTCTGTCGCCATTCGCCGGTCCGGTGCGGGCGGGATGTCCGACCACGTTTTCGCCAACCTGCAGGCTGGAGACAGGGTCCAGCTGGCGACACCCGCGGGCCGGTTCCGGCTCCCTCTGCGTTCGACGCGGCCCATTCTGCTTCTGGCCGGTGGCATCGGGATAACGCCCTTCCTCGGATACCTGCGTACGATCGCTGCCGGTGTAGGTGCCAATGTGCCGTCGATAAGGCTGATCTATGCCACCCGCGACAGCGCGTTCGACAGCGAGCTGGCGTCGTTGGCCATCCCCGCTTTCGTGTATCTGCGCGTCGATTCCGGCAGGACGATGCCCGATTTGCTGACGGGAATCCTGCCCGGCTCCCGCGCGTACTTGTGTGGCTCCGAGGGCTTCATGACCACGGCGAAGGACGCATTGATCGCCCGTGGCCTCGATCCGCAATCGATCCAGCAGGAACATTTCACGCCGCATACTCCAATCACGACCGGCCTCGCGCACGCGACAGTCACGCTCGCCAATTCGGGCGGAAGCTTCGTGTGGAAGCCCGAGCAGCCCTCGATCCTGGCTGCGGCCGAAGCGGCCGGTTTCAGGCTTGCGGCCGGCTGCCGGGCAGGTGAATGCGAGAGCTGTGCGCTCCGGCTCGTGGCTGGCGTCGTCAGCCACGCCCGTGAAGTTGACGAGGACGTCTGCCTGACCTGCTGCTCCGTGCCCATTGGAGACATAACGCTGGACGCCTGATGAGCATGCCCGGAGTGCCTACGATCAACGCGCTCTCGCGCAGGCCTCCAGATGCTGGAGGCGGTGCTTGTGGACAGGGCAGGGCGGACCGTTGCGGCCATTGCCACCTCGTTGGGCGTTCCGATGGAGAGCATCGCAGACGACAAAGGCTATAGAGAGCATTTTTTGGCTCAAGGCGTGCCATGCGATTGTCGGAAAACTAAAAGGTGGTTGATGCCCACACTATCATGAGGGTCCGCTGAAGCCTGCGCGGCGTGTGGGACCAAATATGGAACCGCTCCTCGTCGCGTCGCTGCAAAGCATGGAATGCTCACGATTTTGGCTTGACGATGGTGACCCCTACGATCGTGGGCTCCCGAATCCTATGGGTGGGAGTGCGGGGGCGCCAATCGGGCAGCGATTGATACTGGGACGAAGCGAGTTCGGCTCAGCGCAGTCTCAGAACAGTTCAGCCGATCTCAAAAAAATGGGGTATTCCGACGGGTGTCGGCCTAGAGGTTCTTGAAAATAAATTTATATTTCAGTAGTTTAGGTGGAAATGAGATTGCGGATATACCCTGTCTCCGCCGATACCGGCGATAACATATCGCCCATAAGCCCGGCCTCCGAAAGGACGCCGGGCCTTTTCTTGTTCGAGGCGAAGGTAAGCATCAGGAGTTGGAGCCTCCGGTAAACCCGGGGCGGTTCAGAAGGGCGCTGAGGCAGACCATCGGATGCCCGCCGCTAGTCTGAGCAGGCCAAGACGTCACGACCTGTCATTGCAGCGCAAACAAAGCGAATGGGGAATCAAACGCGCGTTTGTGCGAACCGTCTAAAGGTGCCTTTTTGAGGCAGGCTTTCGAAGAGCGTTCGGGCAGATTCCATGAAAGAGTGGAGGACTTCACATCAAAACAATGTGCAGCGTTCACGTGGAGTTCGGGGATGTTGGGGCGCGCGATAAAATATCGGGGGCGCACCTCCAACGCAGCACTCCGGTCAATGTCGGCGTGCTGCAGCCTCACACGCTCATCCTGCCCCGATAGCAAATTTCCGATGCATTTTGACAGCAAACTATAGCGGCGGGAGTCAGTTCAGGGCCACGTCCGACATGATCAGCGTACCACCAATCGGCTGATCCTGCAGCCGCGGGCCGAGATCAACCTTTCAGCGCAGAATGTTCAAGCGATCGGCCTCGGCGCGGGCGTTTCGAGCATCGAGGCCGGGCTACGCCTGCGTTACCACTTCGTGCCTGAGTTCGCGCCCTATCTCGGCGTTCTATATGAGCGGCGTCTTGGGTCCACCGCCGATTTCGTGCGTGCGAAGGGCGAGGATGTCGACGGTTGGCAGTTCGTCGCTGGCACGCGGTTCTGGTTCTGACCGTGAAGATCTGGGCTCGTCCTCATTCCTGCCTGTT
>Ga0207654_10001852_pt1 | contig 10942 bp, 12 predicted proteins | sample KBSC64metaG_FD_184355 | JGI IMG/M metagenome (GOLD analysis project Ga0207654, IMG submission 184355) | Corn rhizosphere microbial communities from Kellogg Biological Station, Michigan, USA - KBS C6-4 metaG (SPAdes) (version 2) | ecosystem: Host-associated > Plants > Roots > Rhizosphere > Soil...
CACAAACGCATCCTGAGCCTGTTCGAGTAGCTTGCTGGGCGCTTGTTCCGGCTGGGAGAGGGATAGCTCCATCTATATTTTTTGCCCCACGGAAGCCCCTCCGTTCTGGCCGGTGTTAACATAATTGAACCGATGAAGTATGCTCCTATCACCGTGATGGACCACCAGGTTGCCACATCTATGCAGGATGCCATTGAGGCTTTCCGCGAGCGAACAGATGCCATTAGCACAGCTCTCGCGAATGTTCTTCATGCGGCTTTGCGCTCTCTCATTGAGGGCTACATTGTTCCGTCATTCGCTTTGCGGCACACACAAGACCTTGCGATTAAATTTGGGAAGAACCTCACAGGAGAAATCGAATATGCTGTCAATTGCAATAAACTGCCACTTTATTCGATGGGTGATTGTATCGCCTTCTTCTCAAATCTGTCTTTGGGATTATGGGATGGATCTGGCGATGCCCTGTACTTTGCGAATGAGTGCAATTTATTTAAGATGTCAAATAAAGTGCTGCAACTTAGAAGTGATGCCCTTGTGTGCCATGATTACGATCATTTAACGGTATGGACTAGCATGCCCAAGCGTCAAATGCTGCGCAACAGAGTCTTCTTTCTGTGCGGCGACGCGGAATCAGCAAATGTATCCAGTGTGTTACTGAGTGGGTGTGGAGAACCCAAAGGCCTTGTCTGCCAGCAGAACGACAAGGATCACATGATTATTGACCGCGTTATTACCGCGGGCGGCTCCAACGTAGCGATTCTACTTCGCGACCCTGGAGTAGTACGGCCGTTAACGCGGAAGGTACTGTTGTTTGATACGAAGCTTTGTCGTTGCGTGCAAGAATGGAATATTGACTTCTTAGGCCTCGATGATGCGGGCGGACTTATCATGTATAGTGTTAATGGAGGAATTCTCGTAAACCGACTTTTCAACGGAAGCAAGTACCTGCTCAAGCTAGATGGAACCAGAGTCCTTTCCAACATCAGGGTCGCGGAACCAGCGCCTCCCAAAGTGGTGAGACTGGGCGACGATCAGGCCTTCTTGCAAAAGCGATTCGTACTCCTGCCGTCATCAACAAGTAAGGTCCGCGAGGAGTGTATCTATATTGCGGTCGGAAACACCGAGATCGGCATGCAAAGGCTTTCACTCGCTCCGCCCGTTGTTAATGGTGCGCTCGAAAACTTTGCGCACATTGCGGCGCTGCCTGGGAATCGGCTGGTTGCCATCAACAGCCAATACTCGAGGCTGAGTCTGTTTGAATAGCATCTTTTGGCAGATTTGAATGCAAGTGCCGGTCGGCCACTAGTCATGTCTTCGCATCAGCCGCGATACTCAAAAGAGGCAGAAGCGGCACTACAGCTCAGAGTTGATAGAGTTGGAGTCGAGCTCGCCCCGTATCTGCACGGGAGAGTGCGCGACATTGTTGCATCCTACATTGTACCGCTCTTCCAGTGAAAGCTGGCAGGAGAGCTGGATCTTAAGTGCGGGGGCAAATTCCGGATATACAATATAGTCTCTCTTGGAGACCGTGTAGCTTTCGGGGTTGGCCCCTTCATGGTCTTGTGGGATGGGCAGGCTGCGCTGTACTTCAGCGATAATAGGGTGAATTACTACTCATCGGAAGTAATGTGGAGGTTGAATGATTCTTGCTTCGTAGGGAGTGATTTGTACAGTATTACGATCTGGGTTGTACTTCCTGGTGGAAATCTGCGGAGCACTAGGATTGAGTTTACTCACGAGATGTTAATTAACCATACATTACAAGAAGGAGTGGCTACTTTAGAAGACGTTGTACTCACCGTGGAATTGGGACACCGTGATTTGAGAGATGATTTGAGAGATATTAGGGGTATTAACGTCGTTAGTGATTCTTCTATTGCGTGGATACTACAGAACCCACTCCAGGTAGTATTATTTGATGTTGTCAAATGCGAGATTCTGCAGACTTGGAAGATGCAAGATCGGGAAAATGTTTACGACTACCAGCTCTGCGTAGTGGATCAAGAAATCTTCTTCTCGTATTGCTCGGCCGATGACGGTAAAAAGTCGTCTATCCGGCTCGAATTAGACGGATCGTTGGTCGAGACGGACTACATGATTAGCAGCGCAGCGCCACTGAAAATAGGCAATGATTTCATCACGTTGGTCACGATGGATTTCAAAACACCAGGAGAGGCACCTTCGTTCCTTAACATCGTCAACGAAGAAATCGCGATGGTTCGCGCGACCATGTGCGAGTCGCGCATCAGAGACATCACATACGACTACATCGAGCAGCTCAAAGGCAAGTATCTAGTCACGGTGGATGCCAGCAGATGTAAGCTGGCACTGTTTGAATAGGGGCCTCCGCGCTCATTTTTTGTTGTACGGAGGTGTTCCTAGCGCGGCCGGGCGCAAAATCGAGGATAGCTGCGCGCTATCGCCGGGTTAGACGGAAGGATCTCCGTGGGTGTAAAAAGGGGCGCGGAGACCCTTCTCTCCAGGCCGGGAGGTGACCTGCTGCTAACTCCGTGCCACACTTTGGTGCCATAGAGACACCTCCGCTACTATTTTTACCCCACGGAGCTATCCCACCCCGTTGGTAATCCGCCAACCTTACTTCGTTACAAACCTGATAATCAAAGAGGCGTGTTGCTGTTGGGAAGTCTCGCCGCCCCCAGATGTTGCGAGAACTGCTCTTGAGGACAGTAAAAACCTTTAGGATACACTTATGAAGCGATCTCGACATATTCATGGACTATTCACCGACCTTTTTTTCAGTTCTCTCCGTCGGACCTTATATCACTTGCTTCGCTCAGTTACTTTTGAGACGTGGTCGCAATTTAGATGCAAAAAGTAAGTAGGCGTTATTGCAGCAAATACAACATCTTAAGGGCTTTAGTGTGTATAAAAAGTGACACGGAGACCTTTCTCTCCAAGCCGGGGCGACTCGCTGCTAACTCTGTGCGATACTTTGGTAGCATAGAGGCTCTTCCGCTGCTATTTTTTGTCCCACGGAGCTATCTAGCCCCGTTGGTGATCCGCCAACCTTACTTCGTTACAAACCTGAGAAGTAAAGAGGCTCGTTGTTGTTGGGAAGCCCCGCCGTCTCCAGATGTTGCGAGAACTGCTCCTGAACTATGTATTTCCAGAACCTCAGTCCATACAGTATCTGCATGTAATTAATTCGTCTTGTATCCCCCTCTTTTTTTCAGTTTTCTCTGTCAAGCCTTATATCTCTATCTTGCCTGTCTGAACTTAGGCGAGGGATGCACTTGACAGACACCAAAAAACAATAGGCATCTTTGCAAGAAAACCAACAACTCGATGAGCTCCGTCGTATGAAACTCATACGAAGTATAAGTCAGAATCGATGTGCAGATTCGAAAGGGCCCCTGGTTCGATTCTCTTCCTCCAGAGCCACGAGACGGGCATGCTCTCTGGCGCGCTCGGTGTTAGTCTTCTTAGCCGCCTGAGATTTAAGCCTGCGAAGCTCCTCTCGTGCATCATTAGCTGCGCACATCGCTCGTTCTGTATCGCTGCGAGACATTGCAAGCTTCAGTTTTTCATCATTCAGCTGTTTTTGCAAAAGCGTTTTTGCAATTTTCTCTTTCAGAAGCTTGGCATCAACAACGCGGTCGCGTTCAACCTGAATGAGGTCATACACATAGATCTGAAATTCAATGGCTTTTTTGTGATCAGAACGTAGAAGGTATCGATAAAGGCCACTTTCGGTAAGGAACAGCATTTTCTTAACAGCCCCATCCCGACCCTTAAAGTCGATCTTGTGGAGGTATGCGCCAGTCTCATTTGTGGCAGCGCTTTCGTAATTCTTTAAGATCACCCGGTAACTTACATCTCCTATGTATTTTGCAATGTCTGCTGCACAGAACAGGGGCCTCTTCACTGTTCCGATTACTCTGATGTCCTTCCCGAGGAAGATCTCGACCAGAGGGTTCTTCTCGTCGATGGCTTCGATCTCTTCTTGGGCCTTCTTTGCCTCAGCTCTCGCGATAGCGGCGGGTGCCTTGTCGCCCAAAACCTCAAGTTCAAGCTCGTCAATGATATCGAGCTCGTCCATGTCGGGCATGTCGTCGGTCATGAGGGGTCACTCGCGAATACTCTGACTTTTACTTCTCTAAGTGAAAAGCACTGTCCTCGGATGGAGCATCATTGATAGTACCCCCAAACATAGCTAGCTGTGGCCCCCACGCATCCATTGATGTTCATAATTGGCAATTAGATAAATTACACAGATAATATCAACCAGGATGGAGGATCGCATCACTAAAAAATACTCGTGTACCTATCGGAAACTCGATGGTACTATTTGTGGTGTTTCTTGTTTATATGGTATTTGCTATAAGCATGTTAAATGTACGCCACATACCCCTTGTCAAGGCTGTGGAAAGGCTACAGCCTCACTGACCGGTTATTGTAATGGAGGTAGTTGCTACGCTCGGCGGCGAGCTGTTCTGAAAAAACAGTACCGTGCTGGCTTGAAGACTTACACGACTGACCTTTCGACTACTGCAATAGTAGCTAATACTGATCTTGATGCCGCTGTGGATGAACTACTTGCTGTATAACAGCTGTTGCCGAGTGTGGGTCTATATTCTTAAATACACTCTTTGTATACTTCGGGCTCTCGGAAAAAGAACTCTCTACAGAGTGTCGTATCAGATTCCTGTTTGAGCAGTACTGTTATTTGTGGCCGCAGCTTCTTGTTTCTCTATTTTTCTTGTCCAAGCTCAGCACAGGCTCCTCTGATTCGTGTACAACTTGCGCGATTTGTGGCGGCTGACCTGCATCTTTAGGATCTGCGCATCGGAAGTAGTCCTCGAGTTCGTCGTCAAGGCGTTGTTTTTCTTCGGGTTGCGATGCTGTGTAGTCCTTTTGTGGCTTTGCGGCCTTTTGTGGTTTTGTGCTCTTTTGTGGTTTTGCGGCCTTTTGCAGCTCTGAGGCGTCCGCTGGCTTGTTGTGCTTTAGAACAATAGTGGATCCTGGTGGGACGCTGACTGACATACGCCAGGAGCCGACAATGTGGAGCTTCACAGGGCCGGTGCTAATAATCTCCAGCGTCCTTTCTTTCTCCTCTGAGACCTCCTCTGTTTGCACAGAGTCGTCATCGTAAGAATCTTCTTCCTTTGGTGCCTGGAGAGGCTCATCGAGGGCGGGTGGCGGCTGTCTTGGGGAGAGGCACGGGATGACAGGAAGACCTCTTTGGGTATAGCTAAAGCGTTTAGCCCGCTCGGCACATTGGGACTCGAACTCGTACATTCTAAAGCGGGAGGGTGTCCTCATAGATAGGGTCATTCAAATTCGAAAAAGAAGGCCATCCAGAGTGTTATTAGTGCGAGGACTGCTTTATCTCAGGAAGTACAACTGTTGTCGAGTTGTCGTTCTGAAATGTCTCGACATGAGTTACATTGGCGCCTTTGCAGCCTTCTACCCCTTCGTGGTGGACGTGCCAGCGCAGCATGCCCATCTGCCCCGATGGATAGATCGCTTTGAAGTACGCGATGAAGATAGCGTTCTCGCATTTCGTGTAGTGCTTCTGCGCTTCTGCGATTTCGATCTCGGAACACGGGCCGATGAAGCGGACCCCCTGGGCTTCGAGGCCGGCTCGCCACGCAACCACAAGGTCGCACATGTTCTTTTTATGGGCTGGCCAGGCTTCCTTCTGGCACTCCTTACTGCAGTAGCCAACTGCCTTGCAGCGAGAGCAGAGGAAGAGACGCATTGGGTATCAAGATAATAGGCCAGCGAGATAAGTTGCTAGTCGGCTATTCAATTTGAAGCGGCGAAGCCGTATTATCTTTCCGGTAATGGCCTACCTGATTCACGAGCACTGCAATGCGACCAGCGCGATTGACAAGTACTGGATCCTCCCTGATCTGAAAAGCGCGCTGGAGTTCTTCAACGAGCACGTGGCGGGCTATAAAGACTACCTGGATATGAATCACTATGCGGAGCTGTATGAAACAGATGAAGAAACGGAAGAAACGAACGATCCGCTCACGCCGGACAAGGTTCTACGAGAGATCTGTTCTGGAAAAGAAGACAACTACGTACAGCTGACAGACGACGACTACTTAGTTATGACAAAAATAGATGAGAGTGGCTTTGGTCGGCGCCCCTAAGCTATTTGCGACTTTTTTACAACCGCGAGTTCAAGGGTTTGTTGCAGAAATCCCTGGAGCTCGAATCTTGCAGTTAGCCACATAATAATCGGCTTTTCGACCGCGAGATCCTCTTTGAACACTCTAGGCGCGTGCATGGTAATCACGGACTTGACCAAATTCGGGCCAATCCTGTAGAAGCCCACATGCCACTTCGCGACACGCATCGACGCCCACCAGACCTTGTCGGCGTACACTGTCTGCTTGAAGAGCCTGCCGAACTTGCGCCCGATCCACTTGAGGATCCTGATGTGGCCCTTGGAGCAAGCCATCCTGTAGCCACAATGTATTGCGTGGCGCTCAGCTTTCCATTTCGGGCAGAACTGGTACCTGCAAGTGATCCAGCGCAGGCCATTGTACGCGTTGGCGCCACAGAAACTCACGAAGATCGTGCGCCAGAAGGACTGGCAGTAACCCCGCATCAGGTCCTCTGTCAGCGGCTGCACTTTTTCTATCAGTTCTATGATCTGCCTCTTTTCGCGCTTGTACGCAGACACAAGCACGTCGGCCAGGACGTCCTTTGGCGGCGTGGCGACCATCAGCGCGCGGCGCACAAGGACCTCGTCGCACGAATATAGCATTGAATCACGCAAATGCGAGTAATGGTTCCTCTCGTCAAACGGAGCCATCCACGCCTTTTTTAGGTCCGTGTTGGTCGCATTCAGAAGATGCGAAAGCGACGCCATCACCCACCGTACCTCTTCCGGGCTCTTCCTCATTTTATTGTGGAGCGCGATCTCGGTGCAGATGTCTTTGGACAAAGCGGCCCAGTGGAGGTTTGCCTCGACGATGAGCCTGAATAGCCTGGCTGGGGTCATAAGCGATTGGCTCTTTTTAAAGTCATCGTCATCATTCGTTCGTGAGTGAAAGAGTCGGGAGCCCGGCAGCCTTACCCAGTATCGCTTCTGCCTGGTTATATGCGCGTGAAAGGTCTTGCAGGTAAGTGTGACTCGCATAATGTCCGCCAAGTTGCAGAAGGCTGTAACATGCGCTAGTCCGGCTAGCTGCCGGTCGCTCATTCTAATAAACTCGAAAAATAGGTTCAATTTCAAGGGCGAAATTTGATGCGCATAATACATGAACATTCTTCCCCACGAATGGCTAACGCTTTCTCCACCGAAACCCCGGTACTCTACCGAACCCGCCCCGAATCACTGGCGTATGAGCCTGACGACATCTGGTCGGACCGCTGGCAAGTGCTCTCTGCCTTCTTCCAGGCGCGCACAGTCAGCGAGGCCAAAGGCTCGCTTGCCAGCACGATCGACCATCCCGTAGTCCATATGAGCGTCGTCGAGGCGATCACGAGCAACCTGCGCAACTTCGACCAGGAGTTCGCGAGCGCTCTAGAGCGAGGCGATATCGAGCGCTGCTAAATACAGATACCAACACAACAAAAAGGGATCAAACCCACCCTTTTTCGGATCCACTAGGCGTGGCACCTATTGTGCTCAGTAGAGTCGCCACGCCCTCATGCTTTCTCTTTTTTGCAGATTCCCATGCCTCGCATTTGCAGCTGCGAGCGTCTTCCACGGTAAGGCCCATGTCCAGCATCCATTGGACAACACCTAGGTGCCCGCCGGCACTTGCGTGACGAATGGCGTAGTTGTCGCGTCTGCGAAGGTCATTGGGCGTCATCCCTAGACCCCAAAGCCATCGCACAAGATCTTCGTGTCCATTGGCGCACGCAAAGCGCAGAGCGGCAGAGTCTTCCTGGCGAGCATCGGCGATCGTGAGACCCATACTCCAGAGCCACACCGCCATAAGTAGGAAGCCATTCCCGCACGCGGATATGAACGCAGCGCAGTTATTCTTGCGCAAATCCTCCACTGTTAGCCCCAGAGACCAGAGCCACTGTAGCTCCGGCACGACATCGAATCGGGAGCGGGTCCGAAATAGGGCCATTATTTCTTTTCGTAAATCGCTAAGCGAGGTCCGTTGGCGAACTGGAATAGCATCCAGTTCCTCACGGGCCATTGACATAACGCGTATTGTCGATAGTTCATAGAAATCCCAGACTGTCTGCAGAGAACTCAGAGAAGAATGGCTGCGACACTCTCTGATAAATCGCTCGGCTCCATCATCACAGATGTATGCAGCGCAGATAGGCCATATACCAGGAATGCGAAGTGTGGCAGGCAAGTAGCACGTCATCGTATATCATGGCCGCCGAGCCCCTTCATATCTGTAACGCCGGCCAGAACGAAGATAGCTCCATGGCCTCTTTTTGTTGCACGGAAGCCCTTCCCTCTTGGTCGGCATTGACATCCGGCAAGAGCAAAGTCGGCCCAATTGAATCTTTGTGAGCTTCCATATTAAGGTCGTTTACGCGCTTTCGCACACTACAAATGGATGCTGCGCTCGCCTCGCGAGTTATGGCCGCGGTCGACGCCGGCGAGGTAGTCCAGCTCGACGGCGGCATCGACAGCTACTACATTGGACGCAACCCTGAGCTGTTTCGGCACTGCCGCACGTATAGCAAGAAGCTGCCTGAATGCAACGATGCTTATGGTTGGATCAGCGATTCAGAAATGCTCTTGGGGAAGCCTATCACCGGCCAAAGTACCGACCTGCTGGAGCGATTCTTTCGGGTAACACAGGAGCGCATATTCGGAGCCTGGGTGCTGCGCGGCGAGGAACCGGAGTGCCTGTTCAAGTACAAAGAGAAGGACTGCGACGAGATTCTACCGAACCTGCTTCTCGGCTCCGTCCGCGCGCTGGCCACGGCCAATTACGACTGCGTCGTGAACTGCACCGCGAACTTGCGCAGGCCGACCTCGGTGAAGGAGTACATCCAAGTCGCCTGGCAGGACTCACCCGACCAGGTGCTGCACGACCTGCGCTCGACCGTCCTGGCCATCAATCGGTGGCTTACCGAGGGCAAGCGAGTGCTCGTGCATTGCGAACAGGGCGTGTCACGGTCAGTTGCCTGCGTAATAGGCTATCTGCGCCTTTGCGAGGAACTGAGTTATGAGGATGCACTGCGTCTTGTTCGCTCCAAACGACTTATAGCAAAGCCCAACTCTGGGTTTGTGCGCCAGCTCCAGGTGCTTACAATGGGGCACACGCAACTCGTGGCCAGAGCAGACCGCAGTCACGCGCAAGCCACGCTAGAAGCAGATAAAAGAGATGTCCAAGTATTTACGTATATTTCATGTGCGTCGATAGGAGAGACTCCGGTAGAAGATGGTCACTAATTATCTTGTGATGCACTTTGTAGAGCGCTATTTTCCTCTTGCTTTTTTGTAGAGCTCTACTCCGGCCTCGCGAGCCTTTTTCAGATCTAAGATTATGGGGGTCGCGTAACGCACGCTGGTGTAGCCGGCGCGACTCGCCGGCCAATCATACAGGTCGCGCGCCTCGACGCCAGCGAGCTCCGGCACCCAACGCTTCACGTAATCGCCCTGCGGGTCAAACCGCCGCATCTGCGACGAGACGCTAAGCGGGCGGAAGAACTCGTTGCTGTGGACTTCCCACGCGGCGCACCACATCCAGCCGCCGAGGTTGTTGCAGTAGTCGTAGTCGACGAGGTTGCGCGCGAAGTAGAGCTCGCCCATGGTCCAGTTGATGTGTAAGTAGAAGATTAGGAAAGTCGCAACAATCATCCTTGCGCGATTCTGCATGTAGCCGGTCTCGTTGAGCTCGCGCATGCCCGCGTCGACAATCGGGCAGCCAGTTTGGCCCTTGCACCAGAGCGCGAACCGCCGCGGGTCGCGAACCCAGCGAACTTTGTTGTGGCTCGGGATAGTAACTGAGAGCTTCGCGTAGCTAGTGTGCTGCATCCAGACGATGTAGAGATAGAACTCTCGCCAGAGCAGTTGGCGGATAATATCGGGGCGATTCTTGTTCCCCACCAGGGCGCGCGCAACCTCGTTCGGCCCGAGGATGCCATAGTGTAGGTACGCAGAGAGGTGCGAGGTCGCGTCCGCCGCGGGCCTGTCCCTCACCAGTTTGTAGCTCGCCTTGGCCGACGCGAACCTGCGGAGAGCCTGTACCGCGGCGGCCCGCCCCGGCGCGAACACCGGATTCGCGCTCCCGGCAGCCAGATCGTTGAGCATTTTGGAGCCGTTGCCCGACAGCCTTCGGAGTCGTGTCTTTCCAGCCGTGGGGGCGACCTTCTCGTCAGAGAGGTACTTCAGCGCATTCTTGTAGAAGGGCGTGTACTTGACGTAGGGGCTTCCATCTCCCTTGACCAAGTCGCGGCGTCTGAACATAAAGACGTCACGGCCCTGCACGAAAGCGGTGCCCAGTCGCTTGCACTGTCTTTTCAGCCGGTCGCTCCGTCCCATCGCATACGGCGTCACGTCAAAGTTGTTGTAGACCGCATTGGCGCCGAGCATTTCTATCAGCTTCTCGACAACATCCTCCGTTTTCCCGACAAAGAACGTGATGGGGATCTTTGTCGCTAGGTAGATCAGCGACCGCGCCAGAAACTGGGTTGCCCGAGCATTGGCGAGCTTGTTCTCCATGATCTGTTCCGGGGTGAACACAAAGATCGGATAGACGAGCCCGGAGTTCGCAACGGCGTGCCCGAGGAGCTCGTTGTCCTCGACTCGCAGATCCCGGTTGAAGAGGTAGATGGACGCGGCGTACCGGGGCATCGAAGTATGTCTCGGCGGGAGCTTTCCTGGGCAGAAAAAAAGTGGGCGCGGTGGCTACCTTGTTTAGCGGCCGCTTCCTTCAGCTTCGTCACTTTCGCCGTCACTGTCTTCTGCGCACGCGCAAGGCCCATTGTGGCACCGATCGCAAAGCCAGCACATACATTTACTGCACCGGGCAAAGCC
>Ga0207654_10001855_pt1 | contig 10935 bp, 10 predicted proteins | sample KBSC64metaG_FD_184355 | JGI IMG/M metagenome (GOLD analysis project Ga0207654, IMG submission 184355) | Corn rhizosphere microbial communities from Kellogg Biological Station, Michigan, USA - KBS C6-4 metaG (SPAdes) (version 2) | ecosystem: Host-associated > Plants > Roots > Rhizosphere > Soil...
ATTTCGCGGACGCTCGAACGCGTGCCTGTGGTCTCTTTCACCGCGGCAACGAAGCTGTAACCACGTTTCGGAACAGTCTGGATGAACCTTGGTTGCCTTGGGTCGTCGCTGAGAATCTTTCTGAGTTCAAGTACGTAGGTTCTCAATACCTGTGGCTGGACGTATGTTTCCGGCCAAAGCGCATCCAGCAGCTCATCGTGCGTAATCAGGCGACCGGGATTTTCAACGAGGTAACGCAGAACCGAGAACGGCTTACTGGCGAGGGCGATCTGCACATCCTGGTGCCAGAGGCACTCGTTAAGAGTGTCCAGCGCAAACGACTCGAATTGCTTCATGCTTATGGAACCCCGGGGAAGTTGAATTCCACATCTTGACCTGCAATTGCTCTTCCAAAGAACGATGGGCCCTGAAAGTGCGTCGACGGTTATCTAAGGGCAATGACGACGACAGACACATGCCCTTCTGCATGGGTGCGTCCATTTCCGAACATGTGTGTCCTCTCGCGAACAGTCCTGATGTTTTGGCACTGACTAAATGAGGGAATCCGCAAACTGTGCTTGTAGGCGATTCCCGGAAGTTTGGTTTATAGATGTTGGCGGAGCTTAAAGGTCGCTCTAAATTGCTCAGGAAACCACAATTGATATCACCGTAATGTCATCAGATTGTCCGAAACGGAGTGCGGCATCTGCGATGGTGGGTGCTGGCGATGAGCTGAGACTGGCAGTACGTTCGAATCCGAAGAGCTCGCGCCCGGAGCCGGCCTCGGGAACGCCGTCGGTGAGGAGGGTCAGGCGGTCTTTGCGCACGAGGTGAAAGGTCTGTTCCGCATAATCCGCATTCGCATCGAGTCCAAGCGGAAACGCGGGTGAAAGCGAGACCTCCTGGCCGTTGAGATATGGCGGGAGGTGACCGGCATTGGCAACCGAAAGATTGCCTGAGGCCGAGATGCGAAGAGCAAGGCAGGTGGTAAAACCAAATCCGCGGCCAAGAAGGCGACGATTGAGGCTCGAGAGGATTTCTGATGGCGAGCTGGTCGTTTCCACGATTGAGCGGAGCGCACCGATGAGAAGCGAAACCGTCATTGCTGCGGGAAGGCCCTTTCCTGCTACGTCGCCGAGGATGACGATGCTGTCAGGCTGTACGTCTGGGCTGGACCGCGGCAGCGGAATTATCTGATAGAAGTCGCCTCCTACTTCCTGTGCCGGATGATAGACGCATTCGATCTCGAGATTGGAAATTGAAGGAGCGCTCTCTGGGATGAGGACCTGCTGAATGGTGCGGGCTGCCTCAAGATCAGCAGTGAGACGCTCCTCCTGTGCGCGAGACATCGCGAAGCGCCGGATGAGGAACGCGAGCAATGCCACAACGAAAATCAGTTGAACGAAGACCTGAAGCGACACCGGAAAGGGCGTCTCCGTCACGCTCCATCGATTGATTGCGATTACAGCTTTGATGCCCCAGCCAAGTTGGAAACAGAGCAGAAGCATGCCGCCGAGAATTGCGGTGCCATACGAGAGAATGGTTGGCGCAAAGAGGATTCGGGCATTGCGATTTCCGGCCAGGGCGTGGCGGCAGAGCAGGACGACGATGTAGATCTCAATGGGCAGTTCGAAGAGAATGCGCAAGCTGGTGGATGTCGCAGGCGAGGTCAAGCGGAAGACGAAGAGGAGTACGTTCAGAGGATCAAGAACAGCGATGATCAAAACGGTTTTCCACATCAGCGATTTCCTAGCCTCGAGTACACGCGAGAAAAAGAGGAGAGAGGCCGTGATGCCGACAGCCCCAATTGTTTCAGAAAGAAAGTCGTGAACGCCGAGCGGAAACCTCAGGATGAAATCGGTGATGGCGAGAGCTGATTGCAATGCGTTGGCCAGCAGGACAACAGCGAACCAGAGGTATTCGCGTTCGGATCTGCGAAAGAAGAACAGACCAAACAGAGTGATGCTGATTACGGCATTCAGAATTCCCACTGCGTAGAAACTGACCACGCCTGTGAGGCGCTCTGCCTGGAGGAGGTGTAGTCGCTGCTCGAGAAACGCGGTATCTCCGAGGCGCGCGCCGGCGTATCGCGGCCCGCCGCCGAGATACGTTGCGAAGATTGGATGATGCCAGACGCGAATTGCGAATTGAATGGTTGCGCCGGCTGGAACGGGCGTGAGGTGAAAGAGGAGCGGTTGGTTGAAGCGAAGGCTGCCGCGTGGCGGCATTTCGCCGAATCCGCCAATCTTTACTCCGTTTGCGAAGACTTCATAGTCGGTGAGGATAGCAGTAAGGAGCAGCGCGAGAGACGTTGCACCTGAAGGAGCCTGCGCACGAAAGCGGTACCACGCGAAGCCGTTCTGATCTTTGTATCCCTGTGCTGTCCACGACTGGTCGGATCGGAGCAGGGGCCATGCAGAATCGTCGAAGGCTGGCGATGCCCATTGCGGATCGTCACCGGCATGAAAACGCCACAATCCATCGAGCGAGATGACCGGCTCGTGATTCTGAACCGGAGAGAAGAAGGCTGGATTTGAAGCGGCCGGAGTCTGACTCAAGGAGACCGCGGCGGGTTGCGCAAAGGCCCGATGCGCGATCAATGCGATCGTTGCTGCAGCGAGATTGAGAATCAGCAAACGGAATCGCATCGCAAGAATGTCCCGGTCAGTGTAACGCAGAGCAACCGTGACCAACTGCGTGTTTCGCGGGTTGGCAGGCTGCGTGCATGCGATGAAGTGATCGACAACTATTGCAGTCGTCGTTCGGCGTTCTTGCGGATAAGGAATTAGAAGAGTCGCGTGTCTCTTCGGTCACATTTCACAAAGTCTCAACAACGGTTGTTAACCAGCGCACGTCATCCTTTGTTGTATGAGCAGAGGCAGAACGGAGGTTCAGGTGACGTACGAGAGGATCGTGTTGCTTGAAGTTTTCTGCCGGCACGGTTAACCTACGAAGGTTTTCGTTGACATATACGAAAGGCTTCGTATATCGTCAGACGCACTAGGATTCGATTCGCCTGAACGATTGGCGATCTCACTCATCTGACAGCGTTTTTTTCTTTCTCGAGGTTCGCAGTACTTCACTATCCTTTAATGTTACTAATTGTAACGTTACAATCTGTAGCATTTAACGTCTCGATCATCGGCAGAAGTGTCATTCAACAGGAGGGAATCATGTTGCTCCGAACGGCAAGGCGTCTGCTTCTTATTTCATTGCTCATATTCGCGCAGAGTGTCTTCGCGCTCTCCACTGATCCGCAACTGCTCCAGCTTGTTCCACCGCAGAGCCGCCTGGTTGCCGGTATGTCGAGTTCGGCAGCACAGGGAACGACGGGCAGCTTTCTCTTGATCACGCACGAGAACAGGACGGACCTGGATGATTTCTATGCACTGACCGGCGGCGATGCGTCGCGGCGATTGCAGTCTCTCCTTTTTGTGACGGCTGCGGGCGGCGGCACAGGTGCGAACGAGCACAGTCTGCTTGTGAGCGGAGAGTTCAATCGGGACTCCATTTTCAGATCCGGGGTCGCGGGTGTGACCAGGGAGACCTATCGAGGTGTTCCGGTGCTGGTGGTGCCTCCCTTCGAACGAGAACGCGAGGCGTTTCACGAGATACGATGGCTGGCGGTTGTCGATGCGCGCATTGCGATCTTTGGATCGTTGGGGAGTGTTCAACGAGAACTGGATCGGTGGATCGAGCGCAGTGTTCCGAACCCGATGCTGATCGGTAGCCTGCAGCGCATCAAAGGGCATGACGATTCCTGGTGCGTGTTGCTGGCAAACGATAGAGAACACGTTGCCGAAACTGTTCTGGGGAAACTCGATCCGAAGCTGGGCGAAGTCGCCCATGATGCGGGGCTGCTGGGCTTTGGAATGAGATTCGGCCGGAAGATCGAGATTGCGGTCGCTACGGAGCCCTTTCCGGCTCGAAACTGGAACGCGCCGAACGATCTGCCCGGAGCGCAGAGCAGCGTGGCGATGCACTTCATTTCGGCGTCACCGGGTGAAGGTACAGGAAGCCGGGCTGTGGTGAAGGTTTCGCGGCAGAGATACGAAGAATGGATCAGCGAGTTTGAGCATCGCGATCCGTTGCCTGCCGGCGAGGCGGGCAAGTGAGGCGCTCCCTCGCTGACGCGACGTTATTAGCGGCTACGGATCAGGAGTGCAGTGGCGTCATCGGTATGCTGTGAGCCGATGCCAAATTTCTGCACTTCGGCAATGAGGCTGTCGACGCAGGATTCGGGTTGAACAAAGTGTTCAATCAGACGCGCCGGGCCGTACTCCTCATCGGATGAGCTCATAGCTTCTGTGATGCCGTCGGTGTAGAAGAGCAGCCTTGTTCCGGGACCAAGAGTGATGCTGGTTTCGGGATACGAAGATGCGCCGAGGCCGAGCGGCAGGCCAGTGTCGAGGTCCAGGAAACGGCAGTGCCCGTTGATGACGAGGGGCGGCAGGTGGGCGGCGCTGGCAACGGTAATCTGACGGGTCGATGCGTCAAGGATGGCGTAGACCATGGTCACGAATTTGCCGGTAGGGAAATCTTCAGTGAGCGACCGGTTGAGATGTTCGAGCGTTTGCGCGGGCGAGTTGTAGAGCGGCGCAATGGATCGCAGCAGCGCGCGTGTTGCAGACATCAAAAGCGCGGCGGGCATGCCTTTGCCGGATACATCGGCGAGCGCGATTCCATAACGCTGGTTGCCGAGATCGATGAAGTCAAACCAGTCGCCGGCCACGGATCCTGCCGGATGCCACGCTGTTTCGAACGCAAATCCGGGAACAAGCGGTTGAGGCTTGAGGAAGAGGGCACTCTGCATGGTGCGTGCATCGGCGTGTTCGCGCTCCAGACGTTCACGCTCAGCGCGTTCGTTTTTGAAGAGGCGCGCGTTTTCGACCGAGATGGCGATGTGTCCAGCCACCGCCTCCAGAACTTGCAGCTGGTCGTCAGAAAATGCGTCAAGCTCGCAATGCTCAATGCACAATGCGCCGATGACCTCACCTCCCGCCTTCAACGGAATGCTGACTGAAGAGCGCGTGTCCGGCTCACAGGCGATGTAATAGGGGTCCTTGGCGACATCCGGAGCATAGTGCAGCTTGCCGGTCGCAGCAGCGTGTCCCACCATCCCCTCGAGACCGATCTTGAGCCGTGCGCCTCGTTTATGTTTCGTGCAGCCACGGACGCCGCTGAGCACCAGATCGTCGGATTTGCCATCGCGCAGCCAGACGTCGACTTCGACGTTGCCGATCGAGGTGGCGAGATCGTTGACCACGCGATCGAGTAAGCAATCGAGATCGAGCGTTGAGGCGACGAGAAAGGTCGCACGCTGCAACTTCATCAAGACCTGCGAGAACTCGCAGGAATTCTGGATGTGCGGCGGAAAACCGTGACTGGCCTGAACGGTTGCTGGGAGTGTGGCCATAAAGGCTCCCTCTGCCCGGTAGGGGGATGGGCTACGTATTGGATTGGGCTTTGGGGAGGGAGATGCAGAATGTTAGAGCCTCTAGCTGCTACAGCTACCAGTTTCTGGCAACCGCTAGTTTTGAGCATCCGCGACGGAGCCTTGGCTCGACATCGGGTTTGTTGATGTTCTAGCGTGAAGGTATGGCTGGAGTGTCGTTAGTGATGGACGGAAAGGTGGCCTTGGTCACGGGTGGATCGCGCGGGATCGGGGCTGAGACGGTGCGGCTGTTTGCGGCTGCGGGCTCGCGGGTGGTCTTCAGCTACCGGCAGGCGAAGGAACTGGCTTTGACGCTGATGGACGAGTGCGGCGGGCCGAGCCGGTGCGTGCCAATCGAACAAGACTTGAGCTCTCCTGCGGACGGTCGGGCGCTGGTGGGAGCTGCGGTGAAGGCCTTCGGGCGTCTGGATGCTCTGGTGGTTAACCACGGAGTCTGGCCGGCAGAGGATGTTCCCATCGAGCTGATGACGGAGGAGCAGTGGCGCAGCACGATTGCGATCAATCTCGATTCGGTTTTCGGGCTGGTGCAGTCGGCCGTGGTGCAGATGCAATTGCAGGGGCCACCGCCCACGTCTGAGGACGGCGCGAAGGGGCATATCGTGCTGATCAGCTCGACGGCCGGGCAGCGGGGCGAGGCTCTGCACGCCGACTATGCCGTGACGAAAGGTGCTCTGATCAGTCTTACCAAGAGCCTGTCGAGCGAGCTGGCACCGCGCGGAATCCTTGTGAATTGTGTGGCTCCGGGATGGGTGGCTACAGATATGTCAGCCGGCACGCTGGCTAACCCTTCGCAGGGCGCGAAGATCCGGGCTGGGATCCCGGTTGGTCGGGTGGCAACTACGAAGGAGATTGCAGGGCCAGTACTCTTCCTCTGTACGCCGCTGGCGGGATTCATCTCCGGCGAGGTGGTGAATGTGAATGGCGGGGCAGTGCTTGTGGGATAGCTCTGTTAGCTTCAGGCTTTTGGCTACCAGCTCTTCTGATGTGGGGCGGACATTCCTGTCGTCCGCATCAGAGTGGAGAGACGATTAGGAGAGATGAATGCGGAAGGGATGGGCGGTAGCGTTGGTCGTGGTGGCGCTGGCAATGCCGCTGGGAGTGAAGGCGCAGGCAAGCGATGGTCAACCGGCGAATGCGCAGCCGGCCCCGGATCCGGCTGCGGACAAGAATGCCGCGAAGGCTCGCGGAGTGCTCGATGCGATGGTGAAGGCGCTGGGTGGAGACGCCTGGCTGAATCTGAAAAATACAGTGCGCGAAGGGCATCTGGCGGCGTTTCATCATGGTGACCCCGATCCAGGCACATTGCTCTTCTACGACTGCCATGTGTGGCCTGACCGCGATCGCTACGAGTATGGCAAGCACAAGGATGTTTACCAGTTCTATGAGGGGCGCAAGGGAACTGAAGTGACCTTCCGCGGCGCGAAGCCGCTGCCCAAGGATCAGCTGGATGATTTTCTGAGGCGGCGCGACCACTCCATTGAGACAGCCGTGAAGGTCTGGCTCAAGGACCCGAAGACCATCCTCGTCTACGAGGGGCAACGCATGGCGGAGCGGCATATGGCTGAACAGGTGACGCTGATCTCGGCCGAGAATGAGTCGATCACGATTCAGGCCGATGTGCAGACTCATCTTCCGCTGAGCCGGAGCTTCCAGTGGCGCGATCCTGAGTATAAGGACAAGAACACCGAGATCGAGGAGTACGCGGCTTATCGCGATGTGAATGGGCTGGCAACTCCTTATTCGATTACCCGGCTACATAACGATGAGACGGTAAGGCAGATGTACATCGACAAGGTGCAATACAACGTGGATCTGCCGGCGGACTACTGGGATTTGAATGGCATTGCGAAGAAAGTGAAGAAATAGCCTGTAGCCGGTAGCTTGGAGTCGCTTCGTTATAATCCTCTGGGAGCGCGGGGCCTTGGGTTTGCGCGCTTTCTGGAGCCAGAGAATGACGTTCGATATCCAGGAGATCCTGGAGTTTCTACCGCACCGCTACCCCTTTCTGCTGATCGACAGGATCACCGAGTTTGAGCCTCAGAAGCGCCTTGTCGCCATCAAAAATGTGACCATCAACGAGCCGTTTTTCCAGGGACACTTTCCTGGATATCCCATCATGCCGGGCGTGCTGGTGGTCGAGGCGATGGCGCAGGCGGGCGGCATCATCATGACGCACGAGCTGGAGGATCGGCATTCGAAGCTGGTGGTGTTCACGGGGATTGAGCGGGCCAAATTCCGGCGGCCGGTGACACCGGGCGACCAGTTGCGGATCGAGGTGGACGTGCTTTCGTTTCGGTCGCGGGCCGGAAAGATTCAGGGACGCGCTACGGTCGAGGGCAAGCTGGCCTGCGAGGCGACGCTCACGTGCGCGGTAGTGGCGAGGGAGCCCGAGCGGAAGGCGCACGATAGCGGGAGCACACCGCCCGAGGGGCCGGAGGCGCGGTGAGCATCCATCCCAGTGCGGTGATCGCCGAAGGAGCGGTGGTTCCCGACTCCTGCGAGGTGGGGCCGTTTTCGACCATCGGGCCAGATGTGGTGTTGGGCGAAGATTGTCGGCTGATCTCGCACGTGGTGCTGGATGGGCACACGCGGATCGGTAACAGGAATGTGTTTTATCCGTTCTGCTCGGTGGGGATTGCTCCGCAGGATTTGAAGTACGGCGGTGAGCCCACGCAGACCGAAATTGGCGACGAGAACACGATTCGCGAGTGCGTGACGATCAGCCGCGGAACGGCGAAGGGCGGCGGGATCACCCGCGTCGGGTCAAAGAACCTTCTGATGGCGTACGTGCACATCGGGCACGACTGCCGCGTCGGCAGCGGATGCATCCTGGCCAATGCAGCGACGCTGGCCGGCCACGTCAACATTGAGGATTTTGCAACGGTCGGCGCGTTTAGCCCGGTGCATCAGTTCTGCACGGTGGGGAAGTATGCATTCATTGGCGGCGGAACGATTGTGACGCAGGATGTGCTGCCATTCTCGCTGACTTCGGCAAAGCGCGAGAACCGGGCATTCGGCATCAACAAAATCGGGTTGGCGCGGCGCGGGTTCTCGGAAGAGCGGCTTAAGACGTTGCAGAAGGCGTTCCGGTATCTTATTTCGTCAAAGATGAACACGACGCAGGCGCTGGAAAAGATTCGCGAGGTGGAAGGTGAGGATGCGAAGCTGCTAGCCGATTTCATTGAGAAGAGCCAGCGGGGCGTGATCAAGTAGACGCGACAGGTATGAATCCATTCGAGATTGGTGATGAGGTTCGATTCGAACCCAGTGACCGGGCCATTGGATTGAGTTGGTCGACTTTCGATACAGTCCGCCTGCATCCGGGAGAAACGGGCATTGTGACGCGCATCAGCGAGGATGGGTATCTGTATCTCGATGACGAGCGAGGAGGCTTTCATTGGGAGTGCTTCAAACGGATCTAGCGGAGATCGTTTAATGAAGCTTGGATTGATTGCCGGCAACGGGCGGTTTCCGTTTCTACTGCTGGATGCCGCGCGGGCGCAGGGGCTTGAAGTCACGGTGGCGGCCATTCGCGAGGAGACCGATCCGGAAATCAATCATCGGGCGGCGATGGACGAGAAGATCACGGTGCACTGGCTGTCGCTGGGAGAGCTGTCACGGCTTATCGAGGTCTTTCACAAAGAAGATGTGAAGTCCGCAGTGATGGCGGGGCAGGTGAAGCATAAACAAATCTTCAGTAGCATCCGGCCCGATTGGCGGCTGGCGAAGCTGCTGCTGAATCTGCGGACCCGCAATACGGATATGCTGCTCGGAGCGGTGGCGAAGGTGCTGGCGGACGAGGGGATTGAGCTGATGAGCTCGACGCGATTTCTGGAGCCGCTGCTGGCGGAACAGGGGTCGCTCACGGAGGCTGCCGGTGGGCGCGGTCCGACGGAGGATGAGCGGAAGAATGTCGAGTATGGGCTGGGTGTAGCGCGTGCGCTGGCAGGGTTCGATATCGGGCAGACGGTGGTTGTCGCGGCGCAGGCGTGTGTAGCCGTAGAGGCGATGGAGGGCACGGATGCGACGATCGAGCGCGCCGGCCACCTGATGAAATCTCTGGGGGACGAGGACGCCTCACCAGCATCCACTCTCGATCGCCGGCTTACCGTGGTCAAAGTCGCGAAACCGAATCAGGATATGCGGTTTGATGTGCCGGTGATTGGGATCAAGACGATTGAGACAATGATTGCGGCGGGAGCGAGCTGCTTATCTGTCGAGGCAGGGCGCACCTTACTGTTCGATCGCGAGGCACTGCTGAAGCGGGCGGCGGAGGCGGGCATTGCGGTGGTGGCTACGCCGCGAGAGGGACCTGGTAATTAGAGACAACGATGCGATGACAACTGGATCTAGCTTCTGGAACTATACTGGCGGGCAGCGCGGCGTCTTCCTTTTGTAATGCCGCGTCTCATAAATGCCGGTAGTGCAGCGCCGGCGCAGGTTGGTCCCGACTAGAGAGCAATGATTCTCCGATGTCCAAATAGGAGGTTACAGATGAAGAAGTCAATTTTGTGTGTTGCGGTGGCGGCGCTTGCTCTGATGGTGCCGCCGTTGACGGTACATGCGGCCGATGATGCGTCGATGCCCGGGGCGGGGTCGAAGGCTCCCACGTTTACGCTACCTTCGCAGGAAGGCAAGCCGATCTCGCTCGACAGCTATCACGGCAAATGGGTGGTGCTTTACTTCTACCCCAAAGACATGACCCCGGGCTGCACGATCGAGGCGCATAACTTCCAGCGCGATCTGTCGAAATTCGAGGCGGCGAACGCAGTGATCCTGGGCGTCAGCGTGGATACGGTCGACAGCCACAAGCAGTTCTGCACCAAGGATGGGCTGACATTCCATCTGCTGGCTGATCCCGACCACAAGGTGGTGGATCAGTACGGCTCGCTTGGGCACTTCGGCGAGATGACGATTGCGAACCGGAATACCTTCCTGATCGATCCCAGCGGGAAGATCGTGAAGGTATGGACAAAGGTCGATCCCCGGGTGCACTCGGAAGAGGTACTGGCGGCGATTCAGCAGTCCAAGAAAGGCTGAGAAGCAGCTACTAGCAGTTCGCTCTTAGCTTCCCCAGGTCTCATAATCGAGACTTGGGGCACCCAAAGTTCCAGGTACGATCCAGTTTCACCTGCATCGAGAGACTATGAGCGAGGTTGCGCGGAAGTTTCGGTCGGATCTGGATGAGGTGCATCGGGCGCTGGTGTCGCTTCCGGAGACTCTGGCGGACGTGCCGTGGCGTGCCAGCGGGTGGACGCGAAAGCAGATCGTGGGCCATCTGCTCGACTCGGCCGCGAACAACCGGCAGCGCTTCGTGCGGGCGTCAACCGGCGGGAGCTACTCAGGCCCGAAGTACGAGCAGGATGCCTGGGTCGCGGCCCACGCCTATGCAGAACAGCCATGGTCGACGCTTCTGGGCTGGTGGGAAGCTGAACACGAAATTCTGATCTCGGTTGTCGATCGCATCCCGGAGGATCGGCTGGAGACGCAGTGCGTGGTCG
>Ga0207654_10001856_pt1 | contig 10934 bp, 11 predicted proteins | sample KBSC64metaG_FD_184355 | JGI IMG/M metagenome (GOLD analysis project Ga0207654, IMG submission 184355) | Corn rhizosphere microbial communities from Kellogg Biological Station, Michigan, USA - KBS C6-4 metaG (SPAdes) (version 2) | ecosystem: Host-associated > Plants > Roots > Rhizosphere > Soil...
ACATGTTCCCGCCGGGAGCAGCGGGAGACTTCACCTTCCAGCAGGCGTCGCGCAGTCTGGCACCTGAGTTTCAATTACGCGAGCCGCGCAAGACGTTTCGCTTCAGCGTGGCGACGACGTTCTAGGGCGGGCGTCGGGCGTCGGATGTCGCACCTTAAGTGCCAGTACCCGCACTTACCTTTTTTGGCAGAACGACGTCCGAAGTCTGACGCCTGACGTCCGACATTGGTTTGACCTCGGGCGGAGGCTATACCTATAATGGGAATATCCACGCCCTGATGAACGCAGCCAACGGGGTGGTTACCACGCCGCTTCAGGTTCGGCGTGAGGCGCTGGGAACTCTGGCCCAGTCTCTTCCGTTGACAGCGAACGGTCGGGTTAGTGCTTAGGCGCGGCCAGCATTGGCTTGTATGAAAAATCTAACCAGTTTCCCAGGATAAATTTCCAAGGAGTTCAAAATCAACCACATGACAAGCAAGTTCGCGCGATTTCTTATGTCCGCTGTATTCGCCACATCGGTCGCGGCCCTGGCCCAGACCGCCCCATTGCCTGCGGCCCCGAGCGCCGCAGCCAGCAATGCCGCAGCCCCCGCCGTCACCAACGCTACCGGAACCCGGATGGGGACGGTTAATGTCGAGCAGGCCATCTTCGCCACCAACGAAGGCCAGCGCGACTTCGAAGCTTTGACCAAGAAGCTGGAGCCCAAACAAACCGAACTCAAGAACCAGAACGATGAAGTAGAGAGTCTGAAGAAACAGCTCAATGACAAGGGCAGTACCCTGAACGACGAAAGCCGGGGTACCCTGGTAAAGCAGATTGAGCAAAAGCAGAAATCCCTGGAAAGGTCGGTGCAGGACGCGCGCGAAGATGCCCAGAACCAGCAGAACGAAATCGCGCAGCGCATTCTGCAGAAGATGGGACCGATGCTGGTGAAGTATGCCGCCGACAATGGTTTCGGGGTGATCATCGACACTTCGAATCCCTGGCCCAACGGGCCCGTGCTTTGGGCTGGACCGGCGGTGGATATCACCCGGCCGGTGGTTGAGCTGTACAACGCGCAGTCAGGTGTGCCGGCGCCAGCTCCGAGGCCCGCTGCAACCAGACCTGCGGCGCCTACGGCAAGGCCGGCTACCACAACTCCGGCCGCGCCCAAGCCACAAGGCACTCAGCCCAAGAAGTAGGCTTGCAGCAGTAGTTTTTGGAGAGTATTTTCTCCCGACACCCGGTGTCGCGAAAGAGTTCGAGGAGGCCGCGTGCAAGGACGCGGCCTTTTTTCTTTTTCGGTGCTCTTTAAATTGCGTCTGAGAATCCGCCGTCTGGTGTCCTTACTCATAGTCGCGTCCACATTGAGGAGGACACCATGTTTGCCGATTTCTCTCCTGATTCTGACTGGTCCGCGCATTCTCACCGGCGGTGGACAACCCTGATCTCGTTTGCGCTGCAGGCGCTCGTTGTGGGCTGCCTGCTTCTGTTGCCCTTGCTGTACAACGAAGGACTTCCGAAACTCGCATTGCTCGCGCCTCTGCTTACCCCAGCGCCACCGCCCTCGGCCCCACCGGAGCAAGTGCACCACAACCAGTCCCCGGCTGCCCAGAGCAACCTCATGGAAAGCAGGCTGGTGGCCCCTCCCGAGATTCCGCACGACGTGAGCATGCTGACAGAAACCGAGCCGCCTCCTCCTATGATCGATCCCGGTGCAGCCGGCGTGCGCCACCGGTTCGGCGATGCTCAGGGCCGCGGAAGTGTCTTCGATGCACTGCCTGGCTCCGGTCAGGTGCTGCCTCCACCTCTGCCCGTGGTCCGTCATCCTCCGGTCTCGCACATGATGGAAGGGAATCTCATCTATCGTGTGCAGCCGCGCTACCCCGTGCTGGCGATTCAGGCCCGGGTCCAGGGCCAGGTCGTGCTGCGGGCAATGATCAGCCGCGAAGGCGCAATTGAAAACCTGCAGGTATTGAGCGGCCCTGGCATGCTGGCGCCGGCCGCCCTCGATGCCGTGCGGCAGTGGCGATACCGGCCCTATGTGCTCAACGGAGAACCCGTGGAGGTGGAAACCCAAGTGACAGTGAATTTCGTCCTGGGAGGCGGCTAGGTTGATAGCCGCCGCAGGCTCGGGAGTAGCACAGGCGTAACCTCGTGAGCTGCGGGATGGCCGCTATAATCGCCTTACGTGGCTACCGCTGAAATATTGAAGCGTACGGCGACCCGACCCACCTGGGCCCAGGTGTCGCTCGAGAACCTGCGTTACAACTTCGGCATTGTCCAACAGCATATCGGAGCGGGCATAACCGTTTGCGCGGTAGTCAAGGCTGATGCCTACGGCCACGGTGCAACGGAATGCGCGCGCGCCCTCGAGGAAGAAGGTGTGCGCTGGCTGGGCGTCACTTCACTCGATGAAGCGATTCCCCTGCGCGATGCCGGCATTCGCACCCGCATCCTCTTAATGACCGGATTCTGGCGCGGCGAGGAAGAAGAAATCATTCGCCTGCAACTGACGCCCACGGTTTGGGAACCGGGGCAGGTCGAGTTGCTGGAAAAGGCTGCTGCCGGCCTGGGCTTACCCCGACTAGCGGTGCACCTGAAAGTGGACACCGGCATGGGCCGGCTGGGCGTCGATCCCGAAGACTTGTACCCGGTTTGTTCCGCCTTGAAATCGTCGCCCCACCTGCTGCTGGAAGGTCTTTCCACCCACCTGGCTTCTTCCGAAGTGCTGGACGCGCCTTCGGTGAATGAGCAGTTGCAAAAGTTCGAGCAGGTGCGAAGCCTGGTGCGTAACGAGGGATTCGATCCTCCGCTGATTCACGTGGCTAATACCGGCGCCGTGATTTCCCGGCGAGAGTCGTGGAACACCATGGTGCGTCCGGGAATCGCACTCTATGGTTACCACCTGCCTTTCGAACGGGCGGGAAGAGAAGTCAGCGGCGCCAAGCTGCGGCTTGGTGTCAAACCGGTACTCACCTGGAAAACCCGCATCCTCTCGCTGCGCGACGTGCGCGCCAACCAGGCCCTGGGTTACGGCGGAACTTATGTGACCAAGGCCCCGGCGCGCATTGCGGTGCTGCCCGTCGGCTACGCCGATGGATTGAATCGCGCTCTGTCATCCCGTGGACGCGTGATCGTGCGCGAACACTACGCTCCCATCGTAGGCCGCATTTCGATGGACCTGACCCTGGCGGATGTGACCGGCCTGCCGGGCGTTTCCGTGGGCGATGAAGTCGTGCTGCTCGGCGCTCTGGATGGTTTGAGCGTTGATGCACGCGAGCACGCCGAACTCGCCAACACAAATGTCTACGAAATTCTTTGCGCGATTTCGAAGCGGGTGCCCAGGAAGTATAGCTAGTCTGGCCGTCGGCCAAGTCGAGGTCCCGTTCTTATCGACCTCTGCTCTTTACGACCTCTACGTATTTCCTTAGAACGGCATTGATCGAGGTCTGGTAGCCTTTGCCGGTTTTGCGGAAGAAGGCAAGCACATCGGGATCAATCCGCAAAGTGATTTGTTTCTTCGGTCCCGGCCACAATATGGCGTTGGCAAAGAAGTCGGGTCCCTGCTTGGGAATCTCGGAGTAGTCAATGTCCTTGTCCTGGAGCGCATCAATCCGCTTCCAGTCCGTCCTGGAGCGCCTTTTCGTACTGTTGCCGCTCTTCACGATCTGCCTTTCTCAGTGAGATGATGCGGATTGTATCCTGCGGGCGTTCCGCGAACGCTACAAATGCAACGCGCCCGCGAATCATCCCAATTCCAATCCATCGTTCCTCGCCGTAGTCCTGACTGGTATCGGGCCGAATCAGAAGCGCGCCGCGGAATAATTCCTCAGCGTCGGCGAAATCGAACCCGTGTTTTCGGAGGTTGGAACGGTTCTTGGCCTCATCCCACTCCAGTTTCATGAGTGTAACTCCAAATGTAGCTACACGCAAGAACCAGCGAAAATCATCATAGGTCTTGCGACTGGGGTATATATGTGATGGCTGTCACAAGGTGTGGGTCGGACACTCTTTGTCCCACGCTCTTGACTTTGATTTGCTCTGCCCAGCTCTGGGGTTGTCCGACTTCGAAAGTCCAAGTCAAAGGCGTCGGACAAAGAGTGTCTGACACACATTCCAGCCTCTCTTTGCTATTCTGATAAGAATGCCTTCCCGCTACGAACAGTGGATGTATGACTGGGAAACCCGCCTCACCTCGGTGGACAACAACCGGGTGGTGCGTCCCCTGGAGTGGGGAGTGGAGTGGGCGCGGGACTGGCCGTGCCGCAATGGCTTCGCTCCCGGGCATGTTCCGGGAAAAGGTGATTCGGAGAAATTCCTGCGCGAGTACAACCAGCGCATCGTGGCCTCGAGCGACGAGTTTTACTCTTATATTTCACCTTCGGATTTCCGCCTGGAGCGCCGCGAAGTCCAGGTCTTCAGTACGCGGGAGGTGCCGGACCCGGGCCTGGAAGCGAAAGTGCGCGGCACGCACGCGAATTTCCTGCGCTTTACTTCGCCGGTGCACTCGCCTTATCCGGAAAACAATCGGGCGAATGCGCGCTGGTTTCCGGCGCGTGGCCGGCGGGCCGTGGTGCTGCTGCCGCACTGGAATTCCGATGCGCTGGCCTACACCGGGCTGTGCCGCGTGCTGAACCTGATGGGCATCGCGGTGCTTCGCCTGAGCATGCCGTATCACGACATTCGCATGCCCGCAGACACTCGCCGCGCCGACTACGCAGTTTCCGCCAACATCGGGCGCACCCTCGATGCCTGCCGGCAGGCCGTGGTGGACGTGCGCTGCTGCCTGGACTGGCTGGAGCAGAAGGGATACAGCCGCCTCGGCATCCTGGGCACCAGCCTGGGTTCCTGTTATTCATTTCTGGCCGCCGCGCACGATCCCCGCATTCGCGTGGCCGCCTTCAATCACGCTTCCACCAATGTCGCGGACGTGGTCTGGCACGGGCAATCCACGCGCCACATCCGCCAGGGTCTCGAAATGCAAATTGACCTCGACCGGCTGCGCGCGTTGTGGAGCGGCATCAGTCCGATTTCTTATTTCGAACAGTTTGCCCGCTGGCCGAAGAAGTCCCTCATTATATACGCGAAGTACGACATGACTTTCTTGCCGGGGCTTTCGCGCGATGCGGTAGCGGAGTTCGAACGCTACGGACTGGACCACAAGGTCGTGGTCCTGCCCTGCGGCCATTACACCACCGGCGAGACGCCCTACAAATACATGGATGGCTGGCAGTTGGTCTCATTTTTGCGGACCGCGTTCGAAAGTGTGTGAAAAGGCTTCTAGCTTCTGGCTTCTAGCTTCTAGCTGTTTAGTCTTGACTAACATCGTCCATCGCAGGATCTATCCTGCTAACGATGAAAGCTAAGCTAGAATAAGTTGAGGTGGCTGAGGGTTTTAATCCGCCGGCAGAAACCGAGAGCAGGTAGCTAGAAGCCAGAAGCGAGAAGCTAGAAGCCAGTAGCTCAAAAGGCAGATCATGAAAACTGACCGCATGTCACTCCCGCTCAACGAAGCCGATCCTCAGATCGCAGCTGCCATCGACAATGAAGTTCGCCGTCAGCACGAAGGACTGGAGCTGATTGCTTCCGAGAACTTTGTCAGCGAGGCCGTGCTTGAGGCCATGGGCTCGGTGTTCACCAACAAGTACGCCGAGGGCTATCCCGGCAAGCGCTACTACGGCGGCTGCGAGTTTGCCGACGTGGTGGAAGAGTTGGCGCGGGAGCGGGCCAAGAAGCTGTTTGGAGCGGAGCACGCCAACGTTCAGCCCCACGCCGGGTCGCAGGCCAACATGGAAGCCTACGCCGCGGTGCTGCAGCCCGGCGATACCATCCTCGGACTCAACCTGGCCCACGGCGGACATCTGACTCACGGGCATCATCTGAATTTTTCGGGCAAGACCTACCGCATCGTTCCCTATGGCGTGACCAAAGAAACCGAAACTATCGATTACGACGACCTGGAAAAGCTGGCGGAAAAAGAGCGGCCAAAGCTGATTATCGGCGGGGGCAGCGCGTATCCCCGCATCATCGATTTTGCCCGCATGCGGCAGATTGCAGATAAAGTGGGCGCACTTTACCTCGTGGATATGGCGCACTTCGCCGGACTGGTTGCGGGCGGCGTGCATCCCTCGCCAGTGCCGCATGCGCATATTGTCACCACCACGACGCACAAGACTTTGCGCGGACCTCGTGCCGGCATGATCCTGAGCAAACAGGAATTCGCCGCTGCCATCGACAAAGTTGTGTTTCCCGGAATGCAGGGCGGCCCGCTGGTCCACATCATCGCGGCCAAGGCGGTCAGCTTTCTCGAAGCGATGCAGCCCGAATTCCGGGAATACGCGCGGCAGATCGTGGCCAACGCGAAAGTGCTGGCCGCAACCTTGGCGGCGGAGGGCTTCCGGATTATTTCCGGTGGTACCGACACTCATCTGATGCTGGTGGATGTGTTTTCTAAAGGGATACTCGGCAGCGAAGCGGAGAAAGCCCTGGGCGAGGCCGCCATTACGGTCAACAAGAACGCCATTCCGTTCGACACCAATCCGCCCATGAAGCCGAGCGGCATTCGCATTGGCACCCCTGCGCTGACCACTCGCGGCATGAAGGAAGAAGAGATGAAGCAGGTAGGACGCTGGATCTCGGAGGCCCTGCATCATCGCACTGAAGCGGCGGTGCTGGGCAAGATACGCAAGCAGGTCTTGAGTCTGGCGGAGGCCTTTCCGCTGTATCCCGAGCGGCGCGCGAAGGCGCAGGTGGAAGTACGGGCCTAGTATAAAATCGCGGATCGACGTCCCGTGGCGATGTCACAACCCGCGCCGAGGGCGAGACGCCCTTCGGGACAGCCGGCAAGATGCCGGCGCTACTTAACTGACCCACCGGTGCGACCCGCCATTGACGTGCAATACTTCGTTCAGAAAGGTTCTCGTAGCGCCGCCGTCTCGGCGGCTGTCCGGCGGGCGTCTCGCCCGCCGCGGATCAAACTTTGACGGGCGGGGACGCCCGTCCTCCATTTGCTGGCCCAACCGCGTGCTCTGTGGTTAAATCTCCCCGTGAAGGTCGCCATCGATATCCGGCGGATGACTGAATTCGGCGTGGGCACTTACACGCGCAATATTGTGCGGGCGCTGGGCCGGCTGGATAGCGAAAGCAAATACTTCCTGATCGGCCCGCCGGAAAAAGTGGCCGAGATCGGTCCGCTTCCGCCTAATTTTCACACTGTACCCCTGCTGGGCAACGACGCAACGATCAAGAACTACTTCGACTACCGGGCCATCCTCAAGCGCCTGCATTGCGACCTGGTGCATATTCCGCACCTGTTCTGGCTGCCGCGAAACCTGCCCTGTCCTTATGTGATGACCGTGCACGATGTGCTGGATCACATGTACCGGGCCCGCGACCAGTCCGGATTCAAGCGCTCGCTGCATTTTTACCTGACCCACCGCGCGTTGAAGGGAGCGGCGAGAATTTTCGCTGTCTCCAATTTCACCAAGAGCGAAGTGGAGAAGCTGTTCGCCATTCCCGCCGCTCGCACGGAAGTGGTGTACAACGCGATTGACGAACGCTTCCTGCGCGGCCATGCCAGCGACGCTGACCGGCAGTTGCTGGCGGAACGCTATCTGGTCAACCATCCGTTCCTGCTCTACACCGGCCGCATCAGCCCGCACAAGAACGTGGTCCGGATCATCGAGGCCTTTTCCGCGCTGAAAGCGGAACTGGAGAAGGAAGGGCTGTTTCCCGGACTGAAGTTGATCATCATCGGGGACGAGCTATCCAAGCATCCTGACCTGCGCCGCACCGTGATTCGCAGCCGCATGCAGAACGACGTGCGCTTCATGGGATTCGTGCCCATCGAAGTGCTGCGAATTTTTTACGATGCAGCGAAAATCTTCGTGTTCCCATCGCTCTACGAGGGATTTGGACTGCCGCCGTTGGAAGCCATGGCGCACGGCACGCCGGTGGTGACTTCGAACACGTCCTCGCTGCCCGAGGTGGTGGGCAGCGCCGCCGTGCTGGTGAATCCGGAAAACGTTTTTGAGATCATGCGCGCGCTGCATCGCGTGCTGGTGGACCAGGCGCTGCGCGACAAACTCAAGGCGCGGGGCTACGAGCAGGCCAAGCGGTTTTCCTGGGAAGCAGCTGCCCGCCAGATTCTCCGCGTGTATCACGAAGTGTCGGAAAAAAGGCCGGCGCCGCCTCCGCTGGCGAACGAACGGGAAGCCATCTCCCGCGCGGCCAACCCCTAGGCGAACTCAGGCATTCTTGAGCAAGGGCTGTCCCGGAGAATTAAATTCCAGGCGATGCAGTTTGGCGGCGATGCGGGTGCGATCGGCTTCGGAGGAAGCGGCAGCGTGCCGTTTTCTCAGCTTGGCAACCTTTTCATTACGGGTGCGGCGACGCCGGATTTCAGGCCGGCGGCTGGGTGCGGACATAAGTGCTCCTCATCTCTGAATCGACAACCAGTCTATCATCTGGGGTTCCCGCGGACGGGTGACCGGCACGCGGGTGACAAGGCGAGGCAGTTCAGGACAGCTGAGCCTACCCGGGAGAACGGAATCTGCGGATGAGCAAAGTGTGTCGATCGGAGCGGTAAAAGCCGAGCACATAGATGGTCGCTTTCCCCTTGGTCGAATAAATGACCTGACGAATGCGCAGCAGGGGAGCGCCGCGCGGGACCGCGCAGAGTTCCGCAGTCCTCGCGTCCGCGGCGGTGGCATCCACTTCTTCGTCGGCATGGGCCAGTTCTATGCCGTAGTCGTGTTCCAGGGTGGCAAACAGCGAATTGCGTCCCAGGCCGGCGGAAACCAGACCGCCGAATTCTTCGGCCGACAGATAGCAGGCTTCCAGAGCGAAGGGTTCGTCGGCCGCCTGGCGCAAGCGTTCCACCTTGACCAGCGGGCTGTTGGGGGGAAGGGAAAGACGGGCCGCAATTTCCGGCTCTTTTTCGATCAACTTGATGCACAGAAGGCGCGAGCAAGCCACCAGGCCGCGGCTGGCCATCTGCTCGGTGTAACTCATCAGCTTGTTGAAATGGATCTTGGGAGGCGCTACGAAAGTTCCGGCGCCGCGCCGCCTTTCCACGATGCCCTCGCGCTCCAGCGAAGTCAGGGCGTGGCGGGCCGTCATCAGGCTTACCTGATGGATCCTGGCCAGCTCCCTTTCAGAATCCACCACATCGCCCGGCTTCAGCTGCCCGGTCTCGATGCGTTTCCAGATGACGCCGCGGATTCTTTTGTAAGCCGGGGTCCCGTTTCGGCCGTTCTGTGCCATGAATAATTCCGACCTCGTGAAACAAAATTTGAACACTCAACAGTTGTGATTACTCTTGCTGGCGCTGCATCGATAAGATGCGAAAAGCAATTTACGAATCCTCCCATTCATTCGTTCCGCACATTACCCGGCTCTCCTTTGCGAATGCGGCACTTTGCCGGGAACCGCGGCATCCAGCGCCTGATAGGCGGCCCCCCAAATCGGAGCATCTTCATTCAGGACCACATAAATAGGAATGCGAGCCAGCACCGGCGAGAGCAAGGTCTTGTCGCAGAAGGCGCGGAAGAATGTTCCGTCCTTCAGCTTGGGCAAAATCTTGGGAGCGATTCCACCCGCAACATAGACTCCACCGAAAGCCAGGGCGCGCACGGCCAGGTTTCCTGCCTCGGCGCCGTAGGCTTCGGTCCACAGGTCCATGGTCGCGACACAAACTTTGCAGGTGCCCGCACAGGCCTGTTCGGCGATCTCGCGAGCGCCGTCACCGTCGCCGTCAAACGAAGGATGGCGAACGGCGGGATCGAGGAATTCGTGAATGGCACGGATACCCCTTCCCGAGATCACGTCTTCGCAACAGACACGCGGAAGGCGTTGCTTCAGGTGGACCAGAAGCTGGATCTCGCGCTCGGTGCGCGCCGCGAAACTGGCCAGGCCGCCCTCGGAAGGGAACATGCGGTACTGCCGGCCATCCCAGAAAAGAAAGGTCTCACCCAGTCCGGTGCCCACCGCCATCACCGCGCGCGTCCCATTGGGCTGCGCAACACCCTGGTTGAGCACGGCCAGGTCTTTCGCAGGAAGCCTGTCCAGGCTCCAGGCCGTGGCCACAACATCGTTGAGCAGGACGATGTTTTTCGGATTTACATCGAGCCGGGCCGCCAGGTCCGTGGGACTCAGGTCCCAGGGCAAATTGTTGGCGTGGAGGCGGCCGTCAACCACGGCGCCGGCCACCCCAAACCCTACCGCGGCAATCCGTTCGGCCGCGACGCTACCGGCGCGTTCTGCTGCCTGACGGCGGAAATCCTCGACAAGATCTTCGAATCGGGAGAAGTCGCGAGTGGCGTAACGGTACTGGAAAACCGGCTCCAGAGCGCCTGTTTCGGCCTCCCGGAGCAGGGCCAGGTTACATTTGGTCCCGCCAATGTCGCCCGCCAGAATCATCTTTAAAACTCAATCCGGAGAATTACCGGCCTTTAAACCACCCCAGCGCGGGGGCATTATAGCTCGAATTGCTATAGAGCTGAACTTATTGTAATTCGAGAAGCAGCTGGCAGAGCAAGAGTGCCTCGACCGGCCGCCCGGCCGGTTACGGGCATATCAGCCAAGCCGGTCGCCCCTGTCTTCCAGATCGGGGCCAGCAAAAATAAAAATTGGGGTTAATCACTTTTTTCTTGACGGTCATCATCGCTCTGCTATATAGCATGTGCTCAATATGGAGTGCCAGATGCGCCGGCATGCCAATGAAGTGTCTTCCAGGAGGTTTGTGATGCGACAATCGATGAAGGTGGGGTTTGTCGTTCTGCTGCTGATCGGGGTCCTGGGCGTCCTGCAACCTGCATGGAGCCAGGAAGTGACCGCAGCCATCGTGGGAACGGTGACGGATCCGAGCGGTGCGCCGCTTAAGGATGCCGACGTTACGGCGACCGATACCGAGCGCGGAACGGTGCTGAGCACCAAGACGAACGACGCCGGTG
>Ga0207654_10001864_pt1 | contig 10914 bp, 5 predicted proteins | sample KBSC64metaG_FD_184355 | JGI IMG/M metagenome (GOLD analysis project Ga0207654, IMG submission 184355) | Corn rhizosphere microbial communities from Kellogg Biological Station, Michigan, USA - KBS C6-4 metaG (SPAdes) (version 2) | ecosystem: Host-associated > Plants > Roots > Rhizosphere > Soil...
GCCTTTCTCCGGCTGCATGGCGTACGCCTTGTCCAGGAGCAAATCGACGCGGCGAGCAGCCGGGGCCCACAGGCGAAAATTGGCGCCGTTTGAATTCAGGGTGACGCCAAAGGCCTTTCCATTCATGGCATGCCTGCAAACGCCAACACCGATCGCGCAGGCGCTTTGGTGCTGCTGCCTGAAGCCAAATTCGCCGCCGACTGCTCTGTAATGGTGGTGTCCAGCAAACGTTGCCAACCTTTATATTCAGGCATTTTGGGCAGAGTGAATGCAATCTCTTCTGGCGTCGCGTTGAGAACGATAAAGATCGGCGGCTGTCCCGGTTCCGAAGGACCCAGCACATAAGCCAGGAATCGCCCGTCGGGGAATTTCCAGTCGGCTTCCTTCATCGGCTCGGCCGCTGGCGTTAGCCAGAGAACGCCATAGGATCCGTCCTTGCGCTGGCCATCGAGCCAGTGATGGGATCGGATTTGCGGAAATCGTCGCCGCAACTCGGCCAGGTATCCGACAAAACCGGTCAGGTCTTCGGTCGCATGGTTGAGGTTTCCCCAGCCGATCCAACCGATCTCGCTGTCCTGGCAATAGGCATTGTTGTTGCCGTTCTGGGTGTTGCCAACCTCGTCGCCCGCAAGGATCAATGGCACGCCTTGAGCCAGAAGCAGGCAGGCTAATTGGTTTTTGCGCAGTTGGAGCCGTAGCGCGACAATTTCCGGATTGTCGGTTGGACCTTCATGGCCGAAATTGTTGCTGTGGTTGTCGTTGGACCCGTCGCGGTTTTCCTCGCCATTCGCCTGATTGTGCTTTTCGTTGTAGCTGAACAGGTCAGCCAAGGTGAATCCGTCATGGACGGTTACGTGGTTGATGCTCGCCCGCGGAGATCGTCCGTCGTGATTGAACAGGTCGGACGAGCCGGTCATCCGGCTTGAGACATCGCCAATCAGGCTGCCTTCGCCGCTCCAGTAGCGTCGCATTGCGCTGCGATAACGATCGTTCCATTCCGACCATTGCGATGGAAAGGCGCCAACCTGGTAACCACCAAGTCCGAGGTCCCAGGGCTCGGCTACAAGCTTCACGCTTGCGAGAACGGGATCCTGCCGAATGGCGGTGAAAAAACCTGAATTGCGGTCAAAGCCGTGAGGCTCGCGGCCGAGGGTCGTGGCAAGGTCGAACCGGAAGCCGTCGACGTGGCAGACCTCGACCCAGAAACGGAGCGAGTCCATCACCATTTGCAGCACGCGCGGATGCGTCAGGTTCACGGAATTGCCGCAGCCGGTGAAGTCGTCATAGTAGCGGGGATTGTCGGGTTTCAGCCAATAATAGGAGGCGTTGTCGATGCCGCGAAATGACAGCGTGGGGCCTAGATGGTTGCCCTCCGCGGTGTGGTTATAGACGACATCGAGCATGACCTCGAAACCGGCATCGTGCAGCCGCGCCACGGTGGTACGAAAAGAATCCAGGGGATTGTCCGGCGAATAGCGCGTCTCAGGCGCAAAGAAGGAGAGCGTGTTGTAGCCCCAATAGTTGGTGAGCTTCTTTTCCACCAGATATCGGTCATCGACGAAGCCGTGGATAGGCAGCAATTCAATAGTGGTGACGCCGAGCCGCTTCAGATGATCGATCATTGCCGGCGAAGACAAGCCGGCATAGGTGCCGCGCAGGCCGGGGGCGACCTCTTCGCGCTTCTGGGTCAGGCCTTTGACATGGGCCTCATAAATGATGGTGTCTTCCCACGCGATGGCGGGCCGGCCTTCGCGGCGACCCCAGTTAAACGTTTCGTCCACGACAACGGCCTTGGGCATTCCGCGCGCATTGTCGCGCCGATCAAACGAAAGGTCTTCACGGGAGCTTCCAGGCCGATAGGCAAAGTGTGCATCACTCCAGACCAGCCTTCCGGCCAGGCGTTTGGCGTAGGGATCGAGGAGAAGCTTGTTCGGATTGAAGCGGTGGCCTTGTTCAGGCGCATAAGGGCCGTGAACGCGATAACCATAGATTTGTCCCGGCGAGATATCATTGAGATAGCCGTGCCAGACGTCTTCGCTTCGCTCAGGCAGTTCGATGCGCTCAAGTTCTCGTCGACCCTGACTGTCAAACAGGCAAAGCTCGACCTTTTGCGCGTTGGCCGAAAACAACGCGAAATTCGTTCCCCGGCCATCCCAGCTTGCGCCGAGACGAAAAGGCGTTCCTGCGGACAGGCGCATCACTTAACTTTCCGGTATCAGGAATATGGCGGCCAAAGGCGGGATGGTAAGGCTGAGTTCAGGGCCCGGACCATCCAACGTGCGGACTTCGCCGACGTTCCCAACGTTGCTGCCGCCATAATGCGCGGAGTCCGAGTTGAGAACCTCGCGCCATTTTCCGGCGATCGGTACACGCAGGCGATAGTCGCGATAAACACTCGGCGAAAAATTCACGACGACGAGGCAACGTGCCCGCGCTTCCCGTCCTTTCCTGACCCAGGCGAAAACATTGCGGCCGGCATCGTCGGTCACGACCCATTCGAATCCGGCCGAATCACAATCCAGCTCGTGCAGCGCCGGCACCGCGCGATATAGACGGTTGAGGTCGCGTACCAGCGACTGAATGCCAACATGGCTGAGCTGTTCAAGCAGGTGCCAGTCCAATGAGTGATCATGATTCCACTCCCGCTCCTGGCCAAATTCGGAACCCATGAACAGCAATTTCTTGCCAGGGTGACCGAACATGAAACTGTAATAGGCTCGCAGGTTCGCAAATCGCTGCCAATGGTCTCCGGGCATCCGCCCCAGGATCGTGCGCTTGCCGTGCACGACCTCGTCATGGGACAGCGGCAAGATGAAATTTTCGGAGAAGGCGTAATGAAGGCCGAACAGAATGTCGCCGTGATGATGCTGGCGATAGATCGGATCCATCCCGATATATTTCAGCGTATCGTGCATCCAGCCCATATTCCATTTATAGCCGAAGCCGAGGCCGCCATATTCGACCGGGCGGGAAACTTGCGGCCACGCTGTGGATTCCTCGGCGGCGGTGGTTGCCTGCGGAAAACGGGCGAACACCTCGGTATTGAAGCGGCGAATGAAATCGACAGCTTCGAGGTTTTCCCGCCCGCCATATTTGTTCGGAATCCAACCGCCCTCGGGCCGGCTGTAATCCAGATAGAGCATCGAGGCGACGGCATCGACGCGAAGGCCATCGATGCCGTAGCGTTCAAGCCAGAACAGGGCGTTGGACACCAGGAAGTTGGCGATTTCGGTCCGGCCATAATTGTAAATCAGGGTGCCCCAGTCGAGATGCCGACCCTGGAGCGGATTGGCATGTTCATAAAGAGCGGTGCCGTCAAATTGGCCAAGCCCGTGCGGGTCATCAGGAAAATGGCCGGGCACCCAGTCGAGCAACACGGCAAGGCCTTCGGCGTGGCAGGCATCGACCAGGGCACAAAAGTCTTCGGGTGATCCGAAGCGGCTGGTTGGCGCGAACAGTCCCGTCGGCTGGTAGCCCCATGAGCCGTCGAACGGATGTTCGCTGACCGGCAGAAATTCGACATGGGTAAATCCCATCTCCCGCACATAGCGTGGCAGCTGCTCGGCAAGCTCCCTATAGGTCAGCCATTCGTTGTCATCCTTGCGACGCCATGATCCGAGATGAACTTCGTAGATGGAAATCGCAGCGCTCAGCGCATTCACGCCGGCGGGCGCGGATTGAGGCTGCGGAAGCTGGTCTAAGTCAATAACGACGGAGGCGGTCTTGGGCCGCATTTCCGTGGCAAAGGCAAGCGGGTCCGATTTGAGCGGCAAGTGCTGGCCGCCAGGCCCGGTGATAGCGAATTTGTACCGGTTGCCGATCGCGGCGTGGGGCACGAACAACTCCCAATATCCACCACCCCGAACCCGCATCGGATGGCGTCTTGTATTCCAGTAATTGAAATCACCGACCACGCTGACGCCGCGAGCGTTCGGAGCAAGAACCACAAAGCCGACACCGTCGACGCCATCCAGCGTCATCGGGTGAGCACCGATCTTGTCGTAAATCCGAAGATGCGTGCCTTCGCCGAGCAGATAGAGGTCAAAGTCCGACAACAGCGGCGGAAATCGATAGGGGTCTTCGATATCCACGATGGATTCGCCGAAGCGGGCACGCAAGCGGTAGCGTCTCATGCCAGCGGGAAGCCGGCCGGCGAACAGGCCCTCATCGTGAATACGGTCTAGAGCTGCGGACTCTCCGCGATCATCGACGGCCTCGACGCTCAACGCCTCAGGCAGGAAAGCCCGGAGGACAGTACTGCCGCCATCGGGATGAGGTCCCAAATAGTGGAAGGGATCGGAGTGACGGCCCTCGAGAATGGCATAGGCCTCCGGACACAGGTCAGTCATGAAAATCCTTCGATCGGAAGCGAGTGGATACGAAGGGCTGCAGCCAGCGCATCCCTGGGCCATTCCTCGTGATGAGCGAACTCAAATTCGATCCGGCCAAGCGATCTCTCCAGGACAAAGGCCTGGAGCAGCCGCTGCCGGTTTTCCGCATCCGCAGGCCATATCGTGGTGTGGGAGATCGCCTCTCGATAGGCGACGAGGCAGGCATTGATCGCCCGATCTCGCCACCCGGTCAGTCCAAGGGCGACCCTTCCATGCTCGTCAGGTGCTATTTTAAGGGCGCGCGTCAAAGCCGCCGCCGCTACCGCATCGATCGAGCATATCAATCCGGCCAGATCGCGGGCGGCCGGTGCCTTACGCCGGCGTTCAACTAGCGGTCGCGACGGGTCACCGTCAAAATTGATGATGAACACATCGTCCTTGACGATCAGCAACCGCCGCAGCTGCAGGTCGCCGTGATGGCGAATATTCAAGCCGCCGTGGACGGGGGAGAAGAGATTGCCAAGGGTGTCAGGGATGGTCGACCTGAAGGCCAGCCATTCATCGATGAGCGGTCGGTCTGCCTCTCGGGACTGGCGATGCAGAAGCAGGTTGTCGCACACCCGATCAGCGCGGGCAGAAACTTTCTCGATCCAGTCCCGGATATTATCCGGACCGATCGGTTCCGGCTTGAAATCAGCAAGATCGGTATTTGCAACCAGCGCAGTATGAAGCTCGGCCAGCCGACGACCCGCTTGGGACATGAAGTGCAGGTAAGTCCGCTGTTCATCATTTTCCTCAGCAGGCTGAGTTGTCGTGAGCAGGCGCTGCTCGTCCGCCAGGCGATCGAGATAGGATGACGTAACCGACCAGGCGTCTCCCTGGTTCTCAATGAAGGCGTGAACAATCGCAATCCCGCAGCGGGTCTCGGCTTCAACGAGTTCAGCGCTGCCAAGCAATGCCGGCGTATTGGCGAAGGGGACGATTTCGGTCAGGAAGCGTCCCATTTCGATACCTGGCTTGATGCCTTCCTCCAGCCTTCGGTAGAACTTGACCACGCATTCGGTATCCACGATGGCCGCGCTCTCGCACTGCCCGGACTCGATTTCCTGGATGCGAACGGGTGAGCGCGGCGACCGCTCAAGCAGGCGTATCGTCGGTTGGAATTCCAGCCGGTTTCCCGCTTCCTCCACTACCAGCGAATTGCGCAAATTGCGCATCAACAGCGCGAGGAATATCTGGTCCGTTGCGACGTCCAGCAGCGTTCCCTCCCGTGCGCCCTGGCGCACAGCAGCAAAAGCCTTGGGGTTATATTGCTCCCGGTCGAAACGAACCCATTCGATCTGCATTGGCAGAACATATCGAGCCGTCACGCCGTGCTGAGTTGCCTGGAAAAAGGCAAGCCATGGCCGATTGTCGCCGATATCGCAGAATGGGACGGCTGACGTCAGCGTCGGCTGAATCGCTTTTGCGGCGTGCTCGGGATACCAACGTGTTCGCGCCAGATGAGTCGGTAACACGTCGCGCTCAAACACGCCCCGGGCCCGCGCCAGCGACATCCAGGTTGCGCCGATCGGCACCACGAGTGTAACGAATTCCAGGATGGGCTTCACAACGGCTGGCTCGGACCTCTGGCTCTCTCGAAGCTGGAACCAGTAGAAGCCATAAGGTCCGAGTGTGATCATGTAGGGCAGGTCGCCGATGGCGGGAAAGGAGGTGCGTCCCAGCATCTCCTGCGGGATGCGTCCCTTCCAGGGCGACAGATCGAGTTCGGTCGCCTGCGCCGAGCGCGAGAGGTTCGCGACGCAAAGGATCGATTCCTCCCCATATTGCCGGACGTAAGCCAGTACCGCCCGGTTGGTGGGACGGATAAATGTCATGGCTCCCCGTCCGAATGCCAAGGTGGATTTGCGCACCGCAATCAGGCGTTTGGTGGCGCTGAGCTGCGAGGAAAGACTGCGGGACTGCGCCTCGACATTGACGGCTTCGTAGCCATAGACCGGGTCCATGATCGGCGGTGCATAAAGCCGCGCCGGATCGGCGCGGGAAAATCCGCCATTTCGGTCAGGACTCCATTGCATTGGTGTGCGAACGCCGTTGCGGTCGCCGAGATAGATATTGTCGCCCATGCCGATCTCGTCGCCGTAATAGATGATCGGCGTTCCCGGGAACGACAGCAGCAGCGAGTTCATCAATTCAATCTTGCGCCGGTCGTTGTCCATCAACGGCGCCAAGCGACGACGGATTCCGACATTGATGCGCGCCCGAGGATCACTGGCGTAGGTGGACCACAGATAATCACGCTCGACGTCGGTAACCATTTCAAGCGTCAACTCGTCATGGTTGCGCAGGAACAGCGCCCACTGGCAATTTTCGGGAATGTCCGGCGTCTGGCGTAGAATGTCGGTAATAGGAAAACGGTCTTCCTGCGCGATCGCCATATAGATTCGCGGCATCAGTGGAAAGTGGTAGGCCATGTGGCATTCGTCGCCCTGGCCAAAATATTCCTGGACATCCTCGGGCCATTGATTGGCTTCGGCTAGCAATACCTTGTCCTTGGCGTAGGCATCGAGCTCGTTGCGCATTCGTTTGATGATGGCATGGGTCTCGGGGAGATTCTCGTTATTGGTGCCGTCGCGCTCACAGAGGTAGGGAATGGCGTCGAGCCTGAATCCGTCGACGCCGGTATCGAGCCAGCGCTTCATCACCTGGACCATCGCACTGACAACGCGCGGATTGTCGAAGTTCAGGTCAGGCTGATGCGAGAAAAAGCGATGCCAATAGAACTGGCCGGCTTCCGGATCCCACGTCCAGTTGGATTTTTCGGTGTCGGTAAAGATGATCCGCGTGCCCTGATATTTCTGATCGGTATCGCTCCAGACATACCAGTTTCTGGCGCTCGAATTCGGGTCGCTGCGGCGGGCGCGCTTGAACCATTGATGCTGATCCGAGGTGTGATTGTGACGAGCTCGGTGATGACCCGAAGTCCGCGCCTTTTAGCTTCGACGATAAAGCGCTTGAAGTCTTTCATGGTCCCGAAATCGGGATTGATCGACCCATAATCGGCGATGTCATATCCGTCGTCGCGACCCGGAGAAGGATAGAACGGCAACAGCCAGAGTGCTGTTACTCCGAGGTCCTTAAGATAGTCGAGTTTTTCGGTGAGCCCTGCAAAGTCACCGATTCCGTCATTGTTGCTGTCGGCGAAGGCCTTGACGTGAAGTTGATAGATGATGGCATCCTTGTACCAAAGCCCGTCAACGGCGGATTCAATCCGCGCTTCATTGTCATCGATGGACGACAGCAGGTTCATGGAGGCCCTCAAGCCAGACAACGGAATAGAAGCGCAGGATTGCGCATCGGGTCAATCCGGAGGCGAACCCCGCCCCACTCCACCCGATGGCGCTCACCGGTGAAAAGATCTTCTAGCATGGCCAGCGGTCGCCGATCGGTTTGTAGCCCGATAAGAATCTCGCCGAGCGGCAGCCAGAAATCATGAAGAGACGGCGACAGCGCGATGACGACCACCACGCTGTTCGACTGGTTGACCGATTGTTTGACGAAACTGATCACGTTATCGTCTTCGCTGGAGAGAAATTGGAAGTTAGCGGTTTGTTGGAGCGCTGCGTTCTGCCGACGCGCCAGGTTGATGGCGCGGATAAAGGATTTGATATTTCCCGGCTGATTCCAGTCGCGAGTTCTGATCTCGAATTTCTCGGAATCGAGATATTCCTCGGTGCCGGGAATGGCCTGATGCTCCAGCAACTCAAAGCCATTGAACATGCCGTAGTTGCCCGAAAGCGTGGCGGCAAGCGCAAGGCGAGATTTGAACATCCAGGGTTCGCCGCCCTGCAGGTGAAACGGCAATAGGTCCAGCGAATTGACGAACAGATTGGGGCGGAGATAGTCGCGTTCGGGATAAGCGGCCGTTTCCGCCCAATAGGTCTGCAATTCGGCTCTTTGCGTGCGCCCGTCGAAATGACCGGTGGATTGCGTGAAGCCCGCTTTGGCCAGTCCCTTCATCGGCTTCGAGCGCTCGACCGCAGCCGCCAAGAAGACGGTTTCAGGATAGAGAAGCTGAACTTCGTGGATCAGCCACTCCCAGAAGCGCTGGGGCTGCTCATCGGGGTCGCTGACCCGGAACGTCCGTACACCCTGTTCACACCAGAACAGGGCGATGTCGCGCCAAGCGTTCCAGAGGCTGCCGGCATCCTCGGAGGCGAAATCGGGTCGAACAATGTCGCCCGTCGATTTCGGCTGATCGTCAGCGGTCTTGATCGACCCATCGGGACGGAATTGGAACCATTCGGGGTGTTGCTTGATCCAGGGGTGATCTGGCGAACAGGTGAGGGCGAAATCCAGCGCCAGCTCGATGCCGAGCCGCTTGCAGGTGGCAAGGAGGTGGCGGAAGTCATCTGGCGTTCCCAGTTCGGGATGAATTGCGTCGTGACCGCCGCTGGGATCGCCGACCGCGTACGGATTGCCAGGATCCCCCGGGCGCGCGGCCATTTCGTCGTTGCGGCCGCGGCGACGGCTTGCTCCGATTGGATGAATGGGCGTCAGGCAGACGACATCGAAGCCCATACCAGCGATATCGGGAAGGCGCTCGATGCAATCGGCCAGCGTGCCGTGCGCGCCAGCACGCTTTCCCTGGCTTCTCGGCATCATCTGATACCAGGCGCTTACGCTCGCCCGGCGAGGCTCGACGCTGAGCGAAAACAATGGCGAACGCGTCAGGTCGTGACGCCATTGGCTCTCTGACATCGCTCCCGCTAGATCATCTGTTAAAAGACAAGCGGGATCTCCCGATTGCAGATAGGCGTCGCATTGCCGAAGAATGATAGTGGAGGCCGCTTTCCCTCCGGCTTGTGCGCGCGTCAGCAGGCTTGCTCCCTCCAGAGCGTCAGCAACGACGTCGATGCCGGCCTGACGTTTTTGCTCGAAGGTTCTTCGCCAGTTCGCAAATTCATCGCTCCAGGCCTCGATCGCAAAGACATAGCGTCCCGCCTCGTCCACCTGGAACGCGCCAGTCCATCGATCGTCGCCATAAAGCTGCATGGATACCCGATGCCAATCGTGGTCCTGCTCACGGTGCCACAACAGGGCGGCCTCGATCGCCTGCGATCCGTACCGATAAATATCCGCCCATACCTCAATCCGTTCCCCGGTCAGGCGTTTGACCGGGTAGCGGCCGCCATCGACCAGCGGATAGACATTCTCAATCAGAAAAGCGCCGCCTGCCGCGGCGCTTTCAAGAGTCTCAATCGCTTTGTTCACGGTGATGCCATCGAGATAGGAAAAACCGTCCCTTCCGGTTGCGCAAAAGGAAAGGTTCCGGACATATATAGAAGCCGCTCCTCCGCCGTTGGTTCCCCGGGAACGCAAGGCAAGACCCAGAGTTAGACACCCGTTAACCTCTTTCCTTTTCTGGAGAATTTCGCGACGCTCCTTCTCAGTCGCGTGCAAGCTGCGTGCCGAATGGACCTTTTTAGCCAAGCCGCCGACCTCGGCATCCAGACTGAATTCATCGATGGACAGGGACGCCGCCGCACCACGGATGCCGCGGCGCTTGAAAGAGTTCTGGGGGCATTGCCCGCCCAGCAACCCCATCCCTTGACCGGGGGGGCCGTTGTGCTGAGGCCTGACCAGGCCAAGCCGACCGACGCGCCGAGAGAATTGAACGATGCCGTCCGTTTTCCGGTGCGCTGGGAAATCGTCGGTGCGTCAGGGATACTCGCGACCGGCGAGGCTGACCGCAATCCCGTCGACTGGCCGTCCAATCTTGCCGAAGGCGTTTACCGGCTTTGCCTGAGCGACGCCGCAGCATCATCTGACGAGGTCCCGCTGGTGGTGGCGCCGGCCCGCGCGTTCAAGGGAGACTTCGATCGCTGCTGGCTATTGGCCGTTCAGCTTTACGGTGTGCGATCGCGCAGAAACTGGGGCATGGGCGATTTCACCGACCTCGCCAATTTGATCGAACTGGCGGCCGGAATGGGCGCCGATGGAATCGGACTAAACCCTCTCCATGCGCTGTTTGATGATCATCCAGGGGATTGCAGCCCTTATTCGCCCAATAGCCGGCTTTTTCTCAATCCGCTTTATATCGATGTCGAGCGTTTAGAGGAATTCAATTCGGCTGATCTCGGCCTCGACCTCGAAAGGACCCTGCGCGGCTTAAGGCAGGCCGACATCGTCAATTACGTCGCGGTAGCGGAATTGAAGTGGCGGGCGCTAAGGTCGGCCTTTCATCGGTTTAGCGATGCCGCTTCGCCGGCGCGTCGCCAGGATTTCGAGGATTTTCGCCGTGAGCGCGGAACGTTGCTGACGCGGTTTGCCTGCTTTGAAGCGCTACGGCGTCAGTTCAACCGGCCGTGGTGGGAATGGCCAGCGGAATGGCAGGAAGCCAATGATGGTCAATGCGATACATTACGCATGGGCCCGGCTGCGACGGAGATCGAGCTCGTCGAATTCGTGCAGTGGAATGCCGATCGACAATTGCGCGCATGCCAGGATTTGGCGCGCCGGCTGGGCATGAAAGTCGGTCTTTATCTCGACGTGGCGGTTGGCGTCCAATCCAACGGATTCG
>Ga0207654_10001878_pt1 | contig 10884 bp, 7 predicted proteins | sample KBSC64metaG_FD_184355 | JGI IMG/M metagenome (GOLD analysis project Ga0207654, IMG submission 184355) | Corn rhizosphere microbial communities from Kellogg Biological Station, Michigan, USA - KBS C6-4 metaG (SPAdes) (version 2) | ecosystem: Host-associated > Plants > Roots > Rhizosphere > Soil...
CTGCCCGCAGCCTCGCTCGCCATGAGACACCGGGGAGAACATCATGCGCCACACCTTGAAAGCAGTCTTCGACCAACCCAGCGATGCCCAGCACGCCCTGGACGCATTGCTGGCATCCGGCTATCGGCGCGCCGACATGGCGCTCTCGAGCCTGCCCGCGACGGGACCGGACACTTCGCTCCGGCATACCGCCGCGCGGCTGCTCGGCACCTTGTATCACCGGCACGTGAAGCAGCGTGGCGACACGTCCATGTCCGAATGCAACATCATCACCCTCACGACGGCGTCCGATCCGGAAGCCGCGCGCGCCGCCGGCATCATGGGCCAGTTTCACCCGGCCGGGCTCGACGACACCCCTGCCGAGGACGATGGAAGCGCGTGGGCAGGGCCCGTCGCGCCACCGCGAAACTACCCTCCCGGCACTGCGCCCGGCGCCTTGCAACACCGTCCCAACGAAGACAGTCATTATTTCGGCACGCAGAACGCCGACGCACCGCCCGCCGGCAACACGTTCAGGGAAACGATGGGCAGTATCGCGCATTGGAACAACCCGGACCACGATTCCGCGTGGACCGTGCCTGCCGGCGGCAACGACCTGCGGCCCGGTGCCGATCGCCCCGACCAGACCTGGGAAGAGGTCGAGCCCGCACTGAAGAGCGACTGGGAGCGCAGGCACGCCGGCAGCGAGGCATCCGCCTGGGACAAGGTCAAGCTGGCCGTGCGCCATGGCTGGGAGCGGACGCATCACTGACAGCGTAACCAGCGCGAGGGAGGGGCGGACGCATCTCTAGCCAAACTTGCAAGCACCCTCCCCTTGTCATAGAATCGGCCTCTGCGTGACCGCTCCGGCGTCCCGCACCGCGCTGGCCTCGCCAGTTCCCCGACGATTCTTGACGGTGATCCTTGGAAACCGTACCAATTTGGGTGCTCATCCTCGCACTCGCGCTCCTGATCCTCTGCTCGGCCTTCTTCGCAATGGCGGAAACCGCCTTGATGGCGGCCAATAAATATCGCTTGCGCCATCTCGCCAAGCGGGGCAACCGCGGCGCCATCACCACCCTGTGGCTGCTGGACCGCACGGACAAGCTGCTGTCCCTCGTCCTCATCGCCAACACCCTGATCAATGCGATGGCGACGGCGCTCGTCACCGCGATCGCCATCCTGTTCTTCGGCCACGAGGAAAGCGTGATCACGATCGCCACGGCCGTCGTCGCTTTTCTCCTGATTGTGTTCGCGGAAATCGCGCCCAAGATCATCGGCGCGACGTATCCCGAGCGCATCTCGCTCGGCTCCAGTTTCGTGCTGCGCCCCCTGATGAAGGTGGCGAAGCCGGCGATCTGGTTCGTCAACCTGTTCGTGAACGGCCTGCTGCGCCTGCTGCGCATCCGCCGCGCGGGCATGGGTCATGCGGATGCCCAGCAGCGCCTGTCGCCGGAAGAGCTGCGTTCCGTTGTGCTGGAAGCCGGCAGTTATATTCCGCAAAAGCACAAGAGCATCCTGTTGAACCTGTTCGAGCTGGAAAAGATCTCCGTCGAGGACATCATGACGCCGCGCAGCCAGATCGAGGCGCTGAACCTCGCGTTGCCCGTCGATGCCATCAAGGCCGAGCTGACCACGTGCTACCACAACAAGCTGCCCGTGTACGAGGGCGAAATCAATCGCATCGTCGGCATCCTCCACGTGCGCAAGGCCGTCGCGCTGCTGAACGAGGCGGACGATCTCACGGTCGACCACTTCCGCGAACTGTTAACAGAGCCCTATTTCATTCCGCAAGACACCGGCATCTTCACCCAGCTTCAGTATTTCCAGGAAAACAAGGAACGCCTGGGCATCATCGTCGACGAATACGGTGAAGTACAGGGTCTCGTCACCCTCGAAGACATCATCGAGGAAATGATCGGCGACTTCACCACGTCGTCGCCGGGCGCCACGCGCACCGATGCGATGGCGTGGAATGCCCAGGGCGAATGCCTGCTCGAAGGCACGACGCCGCTGCGCGACATCAACAAGAAGCTCGGTCTCGACCTGCCCCTCGACGGGCCGAAGACCGTCAATGGCCTGCTGCTGGAACTGCTGCAGGACATTCCGGAAGCTCCCATCTCCCTCAAGATCGGCCAATGTGTGATCGAAGTCGTGCAGGTGCAGAACCAGGCCATCAAGGTCGTGAAACTGTTGCGCCCGGTCGCGGTCAAACGCTGGCTGGCAGCCTGATCCTGGGTTGACCGCAATGCGCCGCCGGTCATGAACCGGCGGTAAGCCCTTGATCTTGCACGAGGAATAATGATGTTGATCATCCGACATTGCGTGTTGGTTACATGCCAATTCGCCGGCGTGGTATGCATGCATCTTTCCGTACGACAAACTCTTGACCGATTTGATGCCTGCGGGCATCATCGAGAACGTCCGCCGGGGCTGTTCATCCTGCCCGGCTCCTTGTCGTCCTTCCGACCGTAACCATTATGGCAGCAGTCCTCCCCAACACCACCCCTGGCACGGCGCTGCCCGGGCTGGCGCGTGCGCTGGTGCAGGCCGGACGGCTGACGCTACCTCAAGCGGACTCGCTACAAAAGAAGGCGAGCGCCGACAAGGTAGGCTTCATCGACACCTTGCTCGGCAGCAGCGCGATCGATGCCCGCTCCCTGGCCGCCTTCTGTGCCGAAACCTTCGGCTACCCGCTGCTCGACCTCGGCACGTTCAGTCTCGATGCGCTGCCCGTCAATGCCATCGACGCGAAACTGATGCAGGCCCAGCGCGTCATCGCGCTGGCGCGGCGCGGCAACAAGATGTCCGTGGCGCTGTCGGACCCGACGAATAGCCAGGCGCTGGACCAGATCAAGTTCCAGAGCGAATCGACGGTGGAACCCGTGATCGTCGCCCACGACACCCTGCTCGCTTTGCTGGCGAATATCGCCAAGAGCGCCGAGCAGGACTTGAGCGAACTGGTCGGAGAAGAAGGCGACATCGAATTCGCCGAGGAAGCGCCGCAGACGCAGATGCCGGACGCGGCCGCCACGGAAGTCGAGGACGCACCGATCGTGCGCTTCCTCAACAAGGTGCTGATGGACGCGATCACGCTGGGCGCGTCGGACATCCACTTCGAGCCGTACGAAAAGCAGTACCGCATCCGCCTGCGCGTGGACGGCGTGCTGCGCGACCATCTCGCCCCGCCGCTGTCGATCCGCGACAAGCTCGTCTCGCGCATCAAGGTGCTGGCCAAGCTCGACATCTCGGAAAAGCGCGTCCCGCAGGACGGCCGCATGCGCCTCGTGCTGTCGCCCACGAAGACCATCGACTTCCGCGTCAGCACGCTGCCGACCCTGTTCGGCGAAAAAACAGTCATGCGTATCCTCGACGCGACGCAGGCCCAGATGGGCATCGACTCGCTCGGCTACGATCCTGACCAGAAGGCCCTGCTGATCGACGCGATCACGCGCCCGTACGGCATGGTGCTCGTGACGGGCCCGACGGGCTCCGGTAAAACGGTGTCGCTGTACAGTTGCCTGAACCTGTTGAACAAGCCCGGCATCAATATCTCGACGGCGGAAGACCCGGCCGAGATCAACCTGCCCGGCGTGAACCAGGTCAACGTCAACGAAAAGGCGGGATTGACCTTCCCCGTCGCGCTGAAGGCATTCCTGCGCCAGGATCCGGACATCATCATGGTCGGCGAGATCCGCGACCTGGAAACGGCCGACATCGCGATCAAGGCCGCGCAGACGGGCCACATGGTGTTTTCCACCCTGCACACGAATGACGCGCCGTCCACCCTGACCCGCCTGATGAACATGGGCGTGGCACCGTTCAACATCGCCTCGTCCGTCATCCTGATCACGGCACAGCGCCTCGCGCGCCGCCTGTGCACGTGCAAGCAGCCGCTCGATATCCAGCGCGACACGCTGAAGGCGGCGGGCTTCCGCGACAGCGACCTGGACGGCGACTGGAAACCCTACGGCCCCGTCGGCTGCGAGCGCTGCCTCGGCTCCGGCTACAAGGGCCGCGTGGGCATCTACCAGCTCATGCCGATCACGCCGGCGATCGAGGCATTGATCCTGGCGAACGGCAACGCAATGGAGATCGCTGCCCAGGCCGAGGCCGACGGCGTGAACTCGCTGCGCCGCTCCGGCCTCATGAAGGTGAAGCAAGGCCTCACGAGCCTTGAAGAAGTGCTCGGCTGCACGAACGAATAAGGATCCAACATGGCAACCACATCGGCCCGGCCGCGCAGCGGCGCCAGCGCGAAAATCAAGGAACATGTCTTCGCCTGGGAAGGCAAGGACAAGAACGGCAAGACCGTACGGGGCGAGATGCGCGCCGGCGGCGAGACCATCGTCAACGTGACCCTGCGCCGCCAGGGCATCATGGTGACCAAGGTCAAGAAGAAGGCCTACCGCAGCGGCAGGAAGATCCAGGACAAGGACCTCACACTGTTCACGCGCCAGCTGGCCACGATGATGAAGGCCGGCGTGCCGCTGCTGCAATCGTTCGACATCGTCGGCAAGGGCCATGCGAACCCGTCGATGGCCAAGCTGATCATGGACCTGCGCGCCGACATCGAGACGGGCACCAGCCTGAACAACGCCTTCCGCAAATATCCGCTGTACTTCGACCCGCTGTTCTGCAACCTCGTCGGCGCCGGCGAGCAGGCCGGTATCCTCGAAGACCTGTTGACCCGCCTCGCGATCTACAAGGAAAAGACGCTGGCACTGAAGAGCAAGATCAAGGGTGCGCTGATGTACCCGTGCTCGATCCTCGGCATCGCCTTCATCGTGACGGCCGTGATCATGATCTGGGTGGTACCTGCGTTCAAGTCCGTGTTCGCCAGCTTCGGCGCGGACCTGCCGGCCCCGACCCTGATCGTGATGGCTATTTCCGACTTCGTCGTGCAATGGTGGTACATCATCTTCGGCTCGATCTTCGGCGCGCTGTACTTCTTCTTCCAGACGTGGCGCCGCTCGCTCAAGATGCAACAGGCGATGGACCGCATCCTGCTGCGCCTGCCCGTGTTCGGCGCGGTCATCCGCAAGGCGACGATCGCCCGCTGGACGCGCACGCTGGCGACGATGTTCGCGGCCGGCGTGCCGCTCGTGGAAGCGCTGGACTCCGTCGGCGGCGCATCCGGCAACAACGTCTACCTTGAGGCGACGAAGAAAATCCAGACCGAGGTCAGCACGGGCACGAGCCTGACGGCCGCAATGCAGAACGCCAATGTCTTCCCGAACATGGTCACGCAAATGGTCGCGATCGGCGAGGAATCCGGCGCGCTGGACGGCATGCTGGGCAAGGTGGCCGACTTCTACGAGGAAGAAGTGGACGAGGCCGTCAAGTCGCTGGCGTCGCTGATGGAACCCATGATCATGGTCATCCTCGGGGTGCTGATCGGTGGTCTCGTCGTGGCGATGTATTTGCCGATCTTTAAGCTGGGATCGGTGGTCTGATCACGTTCCCGTCCAGGCTCGAGGCCTGGAGGGGAACACGTAACGGGCCCGGCTGGGGGCCTGGAGCATTATTTGAACCGGTTGACCGAGGCCGCCCCGTCGACCGTGTTCAAAGCATACCAGGCGGCGGTCACGGTACCGCCCGCATCGATGGTCGCGGAAGGCAAATTCACAACCAGGGTGTTGCCCGACGGAGGCTGGCTGATGGTGTTGACATGCCATTGACCATCCGCCAACAGATACTGGATCGCGAGGATCGCATTCCCGTCGTCGTGCTCCTGCACGACCATCACATTACCTGCCGCGTCGACGAGGACGACAAATTCACCGCGATTATTACGCTCACCTGCGCGCTGCGGAGTCGACCACGTCCCGTTCGCGGGGTTGTAGCGGCTGGCAAACGTCCCTTGATCTTGCCAAAAGATCACGGTAGGCACACCTGCGGCATCGACGACAGCCTTTGGGTTGTAAGCGCCGAGGGCCGGGTCTGCCTGGTCGAGCCGCATCGCCGTGCTCCATGTGTCGGCAGCAGGCTGGGAGATGGACGCCATCACGGTCGCCGCCACGGTGGTGCCGTTATCGTGGGCCCAGCTGAGGATCGCATTGCCGCCGTCGTTGACTGCCAGCGAGAAGATACCTACGCTGCTGTCGATCTGTTGTGGGGTGGACCAGTTAGCACCGCCGTTCCGGGTCACGACGAGGGCGCGTCCGTCGGCCGTGTCCTGTATCCAGCCGACCAGCAGGCCACCCTTGCCGTCGGCGGCCGCGGTCACATTCGTCGCGTTCGTAGCCGCATGGTCGGGCGCATCGAGCCGTACCGGCGCTGCCCAGGCCTGGGCGGCAGTGTCGAAGCGGACGGCGTAGATGCCGAGGTTATTGACGATCGCCGTGAGGTTGCCGGCCGCATCCGTGATCAGGCTGGCCGAGACGCCGTTCACAGGTGCCGTGACGGCAGGAAGCGCGCTCCATTTGCCGCTGCCCGGGTCATAGCGCTGCATCCGGACCGCTTGTGTGCCCGAGAGAGTTTCTGTCCAGGTCACGTAGACATCGCCTTTGGCACCGGTCGTCATGGACAAGCCGCCGAAGCTGCTGGTCGCATCGGCCACGGCGACCGTGGTGGGTGCGCCCCATGTCCCGGTCCTGGCGTCCAGGCGTGACGCGAAAATCGTATCGATGTGCGACGGCCGATCCCTCCAGACGACCATCACGTTACCGTCACGGTCCGCCCGCACGAGTGGCGACGTACGGCCGGACCAATACGTGAGCGGGCTCATCTCGGTCGCGGTCGCTTGCCATGATTGGGCAGCAGTCGTAAACGTCCTGGAGACGGCATTTCCCAGCGTGCTTCCCCTGGTGTCGGCAATCGACGCCGCGAGCTCGACACGATAAGCAGTGTTGCCCGGCAAGCCCAGAGGGGCAGTGAAGCCGATATCCGATCCGCTGACACTGACGGCAACGGGAATCGCATTGCCTTCAGGCCCGAGCAGCCTGGCGCTGCTGGCGGTCACCGATGCGGGCGCCACCGCACGATTGAAACTCGCACTGAATGTCGTGTTGCGGGCAACTGCGGTCGTGCCGTCCGCCGGGGTCGACGCCGCGAGGGCCAACGCCGGTCCTGGCTGGGGAGAACTGCTGGCAGTGCCACCCCCACCGCCACCGCATGCCGCAAGCAACACAGCGCACGCAGTCAACATCGAGATACGTCGAAACATGGTTAATAATTCCAAGGAAAAACCAAACATTCTATCAGTCAACAATTGTCAAATACACACACATTCTCACCCTCCGCGAATCCTCCGGTCGGCGCGTTACGTGCGCTAACGCACTGTGCATGCGGGCAGTACCTGCTAAGGTGGATTGGATTGTCCTTTTCTTAATTGATTCGTTATTGCCATGGCCCCCTGCCCCGAATGCGGTTCCACCTGCGTACGCCGGATCGCGCGTACTCCCCTGATGCGGCTCTTGTGGGGCAGCGAGCACATCCTTTGCAGTGATTGCGGAGAGCGCTCGCTGACCTTCCCGAAACTGGAAAAGTTCGTGGCCAGGAAGCTGTCCGACCGCAAGGTGCCGCTGCGCCGGCCGCTCAGCCGCCGTTCGCGCGGTGCACTGCATTTCTGACGACCTGTTCGCTCCCCGAATTTCCCCATCCATCCGGCGTCGCATCCATCACCGGCGCGATGCCGGGCTACAGATTCCCTCCGTAACGTGTGCGCACGTCCCGCAGAGCTATCCTTCGGCATGAAGTCGATACGGATGACCGGAACTGCCCGATGCCCATCTGGAAGTGCGTGAGCATTGCGTTTAGTTGCGTCTGCGTCATATCCTGTCTACAGCGTTAGCATATCTACCGTTCTACCGGAATTGCATCCGACCGGGACGACCGCCATGACCAACACGCCGCCCGAACTCGACGACCTCGTCGCGCTGCGGACCCGGACAGCGCCACCCGCGCCCGACGATGCGCAGGCGATCGGGCCGCGCCTCGAGCGCCGCTTCGTGCTCGGCACCCGCACACTGGCCTTCCTCGTCGTTCTCGCCCTGTATGCCCTGCCGGGGCTGGTCGGTCACGCGCCGTGGAAGCAGGACGAGGCGTACATCATGGACATCGTGCACAACATGCTGGCCACGGGTGACGCCGTCGTGCCGCGCGTGGCGGGCGAAACGTTCATGGAAAAGCCCCCGCTGTTCTACTGGGTGGCGGGCGCGCTGGCGACGGCGACCGCGCCCGTGCTCGCACAGCACGATGGCGCGCGCCTGGCCGTCGGCTTTTTCGTCCTGCTGACCTGCGCCGCCATGGCCCAGTGCGGCCGGCGCTGGGTGGACGCGCAGTTCGGCCGCACGACCGTGTTCGTGCTGCTCGCCTGCCTCGGGCTGCAAGGCTATGCGCACCTGATGCTGACCGATCTGGCGCTGCTCGCCGGGATCGCGGTCGGCATGGCGGGCCTGCCGTATTGGCGCACGCGCCCCGTCGCCAGCGGGCTGCAGGTCGGGCTTGGCGTCGGCATCGGCTTCCTCGGCAAGGGTTTATTGGCGCCCGGCGTGTTCGGCCTGGCCGCGCTGCTGCTGCCGCTGTGCTTCGCGCGCTGGCGCACGCGCGCCTACGCGCGCACGCTGCTCGTCGCGCTGCTGGCCGCGCTGCCCTGGCTGACGCTGTGGCCGGTCATGCTGTGGCTGCGCTCGCCCGCGCTGTTCCGTGACTGGTTCTGGCTGAACAATATCGGGCGTTTCGTCGGCTTTTCCGTGCCGCTGCTCGGCGCCCCGCACGACCACTGGTTCTGGTCGCGCAACCTGCCCTGGATTGCGCTCCCGGTCGGGCCGCTCGCGCTGGCCGCGCTGTGGCGCGCGCGCGGCGCGCTGCGCACCGACGAGTGCCTGCAATCGGCCGCCGTCCTCGCGGCATCCGTCCTCGGCGTGCTGGTCGCCTCGGCCTCGGCGCGCGGCGGCTACGCGCTGCCCCTGCTGCCCCCGCTGGCACTGCTCGGCGCGCACACCGCGCTGACGCTCGCGCCGCGCGTGGAGGCCGCGTGGTGCTGGAGCGCGCGCCTGCTGTTCGGCGGCGTCGCGCTGTTGATCTGGCTCACGTGGGGGTATATCGTCGCCACGCCCGATCCGCTGGGCGTGCATGCGCTGGCCATCCAGTTGGCGCCGCATCCCGACCGGCACCTCGACGCCGTGCGGCTCGCCTGCGCCGCCGCCGCGACGGCCGGCGCCGCGTGGCTCATGTTCCTGGTCCGTCCGCGTCAGGCGGCGTTGCAGACGTGGGTCGCCGGCCTCACGCTGTGCTGGTGCCTGCTGGCGACGCTGTTCATGCCATGGATCGACGACGTCAAATCCTTCCGGCACGTGTTTCATTCGCTGCAGGGCGCGCTCGGCCCCGGCATGCCCTGCCTCGCCAGCTATGGCCTCGAAGAGAGCGAACGCGCGATGCTGCATTACTACGATGGCATCGTCACCGAGCGGCTCGACGTGCGGCCGTCGTCGCGCTGCACGCTGATCCTGCTGGAAAGCGCGACCCACCAGCTGCCCCATTGCAGCGACGACGCGACCTGGCAACCGGTGTGGGACGGCGCCCGCCCGGCGGAGCGCCATGAACACTTCTGGCTGTTCCGGCGTGCGCCCGGCGCCGCCACGTGCACAGGTTCTGAACAGTTACACAAGTGACCGGCACGCAAATTGCATTGCCTTCTGTAAACCAACACCACGATGGCAACGAGGGCGTCCGGCGCGATCCGCGGGCGGACGCGACGGGGCGGTCCCACACGGACGCTCTTCCTTGGTGCAAATCGGGCCAACCCGTCCGGTTCTGGTGCAGACCCCGAATTCATTCGTCGCACTCATGACTATCCAGAACATCAACATGACTTTCCATTCGGCGCATACCGAGTGGTACGAGGCGCTCGACGCGGCCGGACGCTTCGATACGGGCGACCATGTTGCCGGACTCGGCCGCTGGTGGCTCGACCGCAGCGGCCGCCGCGTCGCGCTGTCGGCGGTGGCCGCCGGCCTGCTCGGCATCGAAGCGCATCCCTCGCTTGCGGCCTGCCTCGAGCGCGTCGAGCCGGAAGACCGCGCGGCCGTCCGCATCATCTTCGACCGCATCATGGCCGGCGACGACGGCGTCGACTGCGAATTCCGCGTGCGGCTGGACGGCCACGGACTGCGCTGGCTGCGCCTGCAGCAAATCGACACGCCCGATGCCGACACGGTCGCCTGCGGCATCCTGCTCGACATCACGGCCGCCCGCAACGCGGCGGCGCGCGAACGCTTCAATTTCACGCTCACGCAATACCTCGTCGGCACCGACAGCATCGACGACGCCATCGTCAAGATCCTGCGCCTCGTCTGCGAGGAGCTGGGCTGGGAATGGGGCGCGTTCTGGGCGTTCGAAGAGAACGCGGACGAGGACGGGCTGCTGCGCTGCCGCTATTCCTGGCAGGCTCCCCGCCAGGCGCTGGCGCCGTTCCGCCAGGCGAGCGCACGCATCCACGTGACGACCGCCGAGGGACTCGTCGGCGCCGTCTGGGCCGCGGGCGAGGCGCGCTGGCTCGAAGACGTCAGCGGCACCCCCGAACTGCTGCGCACGGACGAGGCGCGCGCCTGCGGCCTGCAGTCGGCCTATTTCTTTCCCGTGACCTTCGTCGCCTCGGACGGCCGCCTCGTGCGGCCCGGCGTACTCGAATTCTTCAGCGCGCAGCTGCGCCAGCCCGACGCCCAGCTGCCCGGGCTCGCCAAGTCGATCTCGGCGATGATCGCCCAGGCCTTCGAGCGCATGACGCAGCAGGAGCGCATCCGCGTGCGCGCCCAGACCGACGAGATGACGGGCCTGGCCAACCGCGCCCATTTCTACGACCAGATCGACCGGCTGTGCCGCGACGTGCCGCTCGGGCAATCGTTCGGCGTGCTGTTCGTCGACCTCGACCAGTTCAAGCCGATCAACGACGCGTTCGGC
>Ga0207654_10001880_pt1 | contig 10880 bp, 12 predicted proteins | sample KBSC64metaG_FD_184355 | JGI IMG/M metagenome (GOLD analysis project Ga0207654, IMG submission 184355) | Corn rhizosphere microbial communities from Kellogg Biological Station, Michigan, USA - KBS C6-4 metaG (SPAdes) (version 2) | ecosystem: Host-associated > Plants > Roots > Rhizosphere > Soil...
CGAGGGCATGACCAGTCCGATCCTGAAATTCCTCGACGATGCGGCGCTGAATGGCATTCTCGAAGCGGTTGGTGCACACGGTGGCGATGTAAAGACGGGCGACGTGATCTTCTTCGGCGCCGGCCCGTACAAGACGGTGAGCGATTTCATGGGCGCGCTGCGCATCAAGGTCGCGCACGACAATGGCTTGGTCGAAAATGCCTGGAAGCCGCTGTGGGTCACGGATTTCCCCATGTTCGAGTATGACCACGAGGCCAAGCGCTACGTCGCCTTGCATCATCCGTTCACCGCGCCCAACGTCGACGACATCGACGACTTGAAAGCGAACGCGGCAACCGCCGTTTCGCGCGGCTACGACATGGTGCTCAACGGCAACGAAATCGGCGGCGGTTCGATCCGCATCCATCGCCCCGAGATGCAAAGCGCGGTGTTCGCGCTGCTTGGCATCGATGCCGAAGAAGCGCAGGCCAAGTTCGGTTTCCTGCTCGAAGCGCTCAAGTACGGCGCGCCGCCGCACGGCGGCATCGCATTTGGCATCGACCGCCTCGCCGCGCTGTTGGCCGGCACCGAGTCCATCCGCGAAGTGATCGCCTTCCCGAAAACCACCACTGCACAATGCCTGATGACGCAAGCGCCGTCGCCGGTGCCCGAAGCGCAGTTGCAGGAAGTCCACATCCGCGTGGTCAAGCCGGTCAAGACCTGATCGGCAGTCGGCAATGAATACCGATCACGTCATTCTCCTCCACGGTTTGTGGATGCGCGGTTTCACTTTGGCCGCGTTGCGTCATCGCCTGGAAACCGCGGGATTTTCGGTCGAGCTGTTCGACTATGCGAGCGTGTTGCGCGGACCCGAAGTCGGCGTGGAGCGTCTCGTCGCTTCGGCGCAAAAGTACAAAAGCAGGAAAACCCATTTCGTCGGACACAGCCTCGGCGGTCTGGTCGCGCTGCAGGCGCTGCAACGCGCGCCGGACATCACCCGCGGCCGCGTGGTGTGCCTGGGTTCGCCGCTGCGCGGCAGCGCGGTGGCACGCACGGTGGCGCAGTTTCCTGGCGGTTCGCTGGTGATCGGCAAAAGTCTCGATGTGCTCACCAGCGGCCTCGAACGCTGGGAAGGCAAGCAGGCCGTGGGCGCGATCGCAGGGCGCCTGCCGATCGGCTTCGGTTTCGCGTTCGGTGCGCTGACCTCACCGCACGATGGCACGGTGAGCGTGGCCGAAACCGAACTGCCGGGACTGACCGATCATTGCGTCGTGCCGGCCACGCACACCGGGTTGCTGTTCTCGCAGGATGCGGCCGAGCAGACCATCGCCTTTTTGCGCACGGCACGCTTCGCCCGCGCGTGAGCTAAAATCCCTACGATGACCCGCATACTCGGCATCGATCCCGGTTCGCAACGCACCGGCATCGGCATCATCGATGCGGATGCGGGCGGCGCGTCGCGGCACGTTTTTCACACGGCGATCGATTTGCTCGACAACGACACGTTTCCGTTGCGTCTGAAGCAGATTTTCGACGAGGTCTGCGCGCTCATCGCCGAACACCAACCGGCCGAGGCGGCAGTGGAGCGCGTATTCATGGCGCGCAATCCGGATTCGGCGCTCAAGCTCGGCCAGGCGCGCGGCGCGGCGATCTGCGCCGTGGTGCACGCAGGTTTGCCGGTGACCGAATACGCAGCCAAGGAAATCAAGCAGGCCGTGGTTGGCAGCGGTGCGGCCGACAAGACGCAGATCCAACACATGGTTGGCGTGATGCTCAACATCCCGCGCAAGTTGCAGGCCGATGCGGCCGACGCGCTCGCGGTCGCGCTCACGCATGCGCACACGCGCGCGAGCATCGAACGCATCGGCATCCCGCGCACAGCTTGGCGCAGGCGCCGCTGACATGATCGGACGATTGAAGGGCGTTCTCGTTTCCAAGCGGCCGCCGTGGCTGGTGATCGACGTCGGCGGCGTCGGCTACGAACTCGAAGCGCCGATGTCCACCGTGTTCGATCTGCCGGAAACCGGGCGCGAGGTCGCGCTGTTCACGCATTACGCGGTGAAGGAAGACACGGTCGCGTTGTACGGATTCCTGCGCGAGAACGAACGCGTGTTGTTCCGCGCGGTGCAGAAGGTCAGCGGCATTGGCGCAAAGATCGCGCTCGCGGTGCTGTCCGGAGCGTCGACCGACGAATTCGCGCGCCTCGTGCAGGCCGGCGACATCGCCGCGCTCACACGCATTCCCGGCATCGGCAAGAAAACCGCCGAGCGCATCATCGTGGAATTGCGCGATCGCGTCGATGGCCTCGCCGCGATTCCGGGTGTGGCGACGGGCATGCCGCGCGATGCGCAATCCGAGGCCATCGTCGCCTTGCAACAGTTGGGCTACAAACCGGCCGAAGCTGCGCGTCTGGCCAAGGAAGCGGCCGCCGATGGCGACAGCGCCGAGGCGATCATCCGCAAGGCGTTGAAAGCGGCGTTGCGTTGAGGAGTGACGATGCACGACACGACTGGCACGCAGACCGAACACACCCGCAAGGCGCTGGCGGGACTCGCCATGGGCACGCTGGGCATCGTCTACGGCGACATCGGCACCAGCCCGCTGTATACGGTGCAGGCCACTTTCGGCGAGCAGGGCATCGCGCCCACGCCGGACAACGTGCTGGGTGTGCTTTCGCTCGTGTTCTGGTCGCTGATTTTGGTGGTGTCAGTCAAGTACGCCGGCTTCATCATGCGCGCGGACAACAAGGGCGAGGGCGGTATCATGGCGCTGACCGCGCTGGCGCAGCGCAGCGTCAAGAGCAGCATTCGCGCGCGCTGGTGGATCGCCATGCTCGGCCTGTTCGGTGCGTCGCTGTTTTTCGGTGACGGCGTGATCACGCCGGCGATGTCGGTGTTGTCGGCGGTGGAAGGCGTCGAAGTCGCCGCACCCGGATTGCGCCATCTCGTCGTGCCGGTGACGGCAGTGATCATCGTACTGTTGTTTGCGTTCCAGAATCGCGGCACCGGCAAGGTCGGCGCCGTGTTCGGACCGATCATGGCGCTGTGGTTCGTGGCCATCGCCGTCCTCGGCGTGATGCAGATTGCGCAACATCCCTTCGTACTGCATGCATTGTCTCCGTATTACGCGATCGAATTTTTCATCCGCAACGGCATGACCGGCTTTTTTGCCCTCGGCTCGGTCGTGCTGTGCATCACCGGTGCCGAGGCGCTGTACGCGGACATGGGGCATTTCGGGCGCCAGCCGATCCGGCTGTCGTGGTTCGGTTACGTGCTGCCGGGACTGATCCTGAACTATTTCGGGCAGGGCGCGCTGCTTATCGCCAATCCCGCGGCGGCGTCCAATCCGTTCTATCTGCTGGTGCCGCAACCACTGCTGTATCCAATGATCGCGCTGGCCACGATCGCCACCGTGATCGCCTCGCAGGCGGTGATTTCCGGCGCGTTTTCGGTGGCGCGCGAGGCGATCCAGCTCGGCTACCTGCCACGCATGGAAATCCGCCACACCTCCGAGCAGACCATCGGCCAGATCTACCTTCCGTGGATCAACCGCCTGCTGCTGGTGCTGATCCTCGCCGTGGTACTGGGCTTCCGTTCCTCGGCAAACCTGGCCGCCGCTTACGGCATCGCCGTGGTCGGCACGATGACGATTGATTCGATCCTGGTGTTGTTCGTGTTCCGCAACCTGTGGCAGTGGCCGTGGTGGCGCGTGATTGTGGTCGGCGGACTGTTCCTGTTCGTGGATCTCGCCTTCCTCGGCGGCAACGTCGACAAGATCGAAACCGGTGGCTGGCTGCCGCTGGTGCTCGGCGTGGTCGTGTTCACGCTGATGAGCACCTGGCGGCGCGGACGCGATCTGGTGCTGCGCGAATTGAAGCAATCGGGCCTCGCGCTGGAGCCGTTCATCGCCAGTCTGGCCGAGCATCCGCCGTTGCGCGTGCCGGGCACGGCCGTGTTCCTGACCGCGAACATCAACGCCGTGCCGAACGCGCTGCTGCACAACCTCAAGCACAACAAGGTGCTGCACGAGCGCAACGTGCTGATGACCGTGGAAACGCTCGAATCGCCGGTCGCCGAATACGGCGAGCGCACCGAAATCACCGCGCTCGGCCACGAATTCTTCCGTCTGACGCTGCGTTTCGGGTTCGCCGAGGATCCGGATATCCCAGCCGCGCTGCAAAGCTGCGCCGCAAAGGGCATCGGCTTCGACATGATGGACACCACGTTCTTCGTCAGTCGCGAAAGCATCGTCGCCACCGATCGGCCCGGCATGCCGCTGTGGCGCGACAAGCTGTTCGCCTTCCTCGCGCGCAACGCGAGCTCGGCGACGGCGTTTTTCCGCATTCCCGGCAACCGCTTGATCGAACTGGGAACACAGGTGGAGATTTGATGTTTGCAAAACCGGGCATCCTGCCGCGGTTTGCAAGCAAACGGTCGCGGCCGAGCCGCGCCACGTTTGCCGACTCGCGCGCGCAGCACACGAGTCGTCGGCACATCCGTGTGCCGAGTGGTGGCCAACATGTAATGGTGGCGAACGATTTCCTGCGATAATCGCGGCATGAACGACACCCGCGTCATCGCCACCGCCGCCACGCGCGAAGACGAGATCGCCGAAGCCTCGATCCGCCCGCAGAAGCTCGAGGAATATCTCGGCCAGCAGGCGGTGCGCGAGCAGTTGTCCATTTATATCGAGGCCGCGAAGCGACGCGGCGAGGCGCTCGACCATGTGCTGATCTTCGGGCCGCCGGGCCTGGGCAAGACCACGCTGTCGCACGTGATCGCGAACGAGCTTGGCGTCAACCTGCGCGGGACGTCGGGCCCGGTGATCGAACGCGCCGGCGATCTGGCCGCGCTGCTGACGAACTTGCAGCCGCGCGACGTTTTGTTCGTCGACGAGATTCATCGTCTCTCCCCGGTGGTCGAGGAAATCCTGTATCCGGCGATGGAGGACAACCAGATCGACATCATGATCGGCGAAGGCCCGGCCGCGCGTTCGATCAAGCTCGACTTGCCGCCGTTCACACTGATTGGCGCGACCACACGTGCGGGCCTGCTGACGAGTCCGCTGCGCGACCGCTTCGGCATCGTGCAGCGCCTGGAGTTCTACACGCCGGACGAGCTCGCCGCGATCGTGCGGCGTTCGGCGAAGATCCTCGGCATTGCCTGTGCGGACGACGGTGCGGCGGAAATCGCGCGGCGCGCGCGCGGCACGCCGCGCATCGCCAATCGTCTGCTGCGGCGCGTGCGCGATTTCGCGCAAATCAAGGCGAACGGCACGATCACGCGCGAGGTTGCCATCGCCGCGATGGGTATGTTGAAAGTGGATGCGGAAGGTTTCGATGCACTCGACCGGCGCCTGCTTGAGCTCATCATCGAGCATTTCGACGGCGGCCCGGTCGGCGTGGAATCCCTCGCCGCGGCGCTCAGCGAAGAGCGCGGCACGATCGAGGACGTGCTCGAACCTTATCTGATCCAGCAAGGGTTTTTGATGCGCACCGCGCGCGGGCGCGTGGCCACGAATCGGGCCTACGTGCATCTCGGGCTGAAGGCGCCACGTCGTGCCGCGCCGACGGATTTGTTCGTCGAGGGCGCGGAGTGAGCGCAGCCAGGCCCGTTTTCTCGTGGCCGGTGCGCGTCTACTGGGAAGACACCGACGCCGGTGGTGTGGTGTATCACGCGGCTTATCTGCGCTTTATCGAACGCGCGCGCAGCGAGTGGCTGCGCGCCTGCGGCGTGGAGCAACAGCGCGTGCGCGACGAACATGGCATTTTGTTCGTGGTCGCCGACATCCACGTGAAGTTTCTCGCACCGGCGCGGCTTGACGATGCGCTACGCGTGGACATCACCGCGTTCACGCGGCGTTCGGCCTCGATGCGCTTCACGCAATGTATACTCCGACCTGCCGATGGCGCGCTGCTGATCGAGGCTGATGTGCGCGCCGCCTGCATCGACGCAGCCAGCTACAAGCCGCGTCGCATCCCCGATTCCCTGCTCACGGAGTTCGTCCCGCATGAATGACGGCATCAATGTCCTGCAGCTGGTGCTCAATGCCAGCCTGTTCGTCAAGGTCGTCATGGCGATCCTGCTCGTGTTCTCGTTTCTGTCCTGGGTGATCATCTTCCGCAAGATGAATGTGCTCAACCGCGCGATGAAGGGCGCGGACGATTTCGAGGAGCGTTTCTGGTCGGGTGCGGATCTGGCCGGCCTGTTCCGGGATGTCACCGCGAACGGCGAGCGCGTGACCGGCATCGAAAGCATCTTCGAGGCGGGCTTCCGCGAATTCGCACGCCTGCGCCAGCGCCGGCAGATGGATCCGCGCACGATCCTGGAAGGCGCGCAGCGCGGCATGCGCGTGGCGCTCACGCGCGAGATCGATCGCCTCGAGCAGAATCTGGAATTTCTCGCCAACGTCGGTTCGATCAGCCCTTACGTCGGCCTGCTCGGCACCGTCGCCGGCATCATGGTCGCATTCGTCGGTTTGGCAAACGTGAAAGAAGCGACCATCGCCATGGTCGCGCCAGGCATATCCGAGGCGCTGATCGCCACGGCGATGGGCCTGATTGCGGCGATCCCGGCGGTGTGGGCCTACAACCGCTATTCGAACAAGGTCGAGCGCATCATCACCCGTTACGACACCTTCGTGGAGGAATTCTCCTCGATCCTGCAGCGCCAGGCACATTTGGATGAAGCGTAACCGAGCATTCATTCCGCAAAACCGGGCTCCTGCCACGGTTTGCGGGCAAACGGTCGCGGCCAAGCCGCGCCACGTTTGCCGCGGCGCGCAGTGCGCCGCGTCGGCACATCCGTGTGCCGAAACCAATAGTCACCCTGTTTGGCTGTTCGCAACGTTAGAACATTCGCCATGCAAGTAGCCGGACGCATCCGCAAGCGCCGCAAGCTCAAATCCGAGATCAACGTCGTGCCCTACATCGACGTGATGCTGGTGCTGCTTATCATCTTCATGGTCACCGCGCCGCTGCTCAATCTCGGCGTCGACATCCAGTTGCCGCAATCGGCGGCGAAGGCGGTGCAGGCGAACAGCGAGCCGGTCGTGATCAGCGTGGACAAGGACGGAAACCTGTCTCTGACCCTGGGCACGGCCAAGCGCGAGAGCATCGACGCGGACAATCTCGTGCGCAAGGTCACCGCCTTCGTGCATCAGAATCCACACGTGCCTGTGCTGATCGCCGGCGACGATCGTGCCACCTACGGACAGGTCTACGAAATCCTGCCCGCATTGCAGCAGGCCGGCGTGACCAAGGTCGGTCTGATGAGCCAGCCGGTGCAGCAGCCGCGGCGTTGAATCGGGCAATGGAAAGCTTCGGCGACAAAATGCGCGCATGGATTCTGGCGACGCTGGTGCATCTGGGCGTCGTCGCGCTGTTGTTTGCCGGCCTGCTGTGGACGACCACGACGCGTCCGCTCAGCCTGCCCGGCCCGGTGATCGAGGCGGAACTGGTTGGCATCAGCGCCGCACCGAAAGCGGCTGCGCCGCGGCCATCCCGGCCAGCGCCGGCGAAACCCGCGCAACCCGCGCCGGCGAAACCCGCGCAACCCGCGCCGGCGCCACCGAAGCCGCCCGAACCCAAGCCGCAACCGCCGAGTCAGGTGCAGAACCAGGATCGTATCGAGCGCGAAAAAGTCGCCGAACTCGCGCAACAAAAGGCCGAAGACGCCAAGCGTGCAGAAGACGAGCGCCATCGCCAGGAGCAGGTGCTGCTCGACCAGCAGCAGCGCGAGGAGCGCGCGCGCATGCAGCAACTCGCGCAGATCAAGCGCGAGCGCGAGGCCGCCGACAAGAAGCTCAAGCTGGAACAGCAAAAGCTCCAACAACTCAAGGATCTGGCTAACGCCAAGCCTGCTCCCGCGCAAGCGGTGCCCGAGGCCGAACAGGCCAAATCGGGAACCAATGGCAACGATGACAGTCTGCAAGCACAATACTTTGCCGCGATCCAGAATGCCGTGACTGAAAACTGGCTGCGCCCGGACAGCGCCGTGCCAGGACTCAAGTGCATGCTGCGTATCGTGCAGATTCCCGGTGGCGACGTGATCGGCGTACAACTGATGAACCCGTGCAATGCCGATGCGCAGACACGCGCCTCGATCGAGCAGGCAGTCAAACGCGCCGCGCCGCTGCCGTACAAGGGATACGAGAAAGCGTTTCAGCGCCAGATTGATTTCAATTTCACTTACGACGGATGAAGCCCGCCATGACTCAACGGATTTTCGCCAGATTCCTCGCCACGCTCGTCCTGATGCTCGTCGCCGCAGCCGCATTCGCGCAAGGACTGAGCGGCGACGTGCCGACCATCGACATCAAGAACGGCACTGCCACGGCCACGCCGATCGCGGTGATTCCGTTCGCGTTCGAAGGCGCCGGCCTGCCGCCGGATACCGACGTCACCGCCGTGATCGGCAACGACCTGAACCGCTGCGGCCAGTTCCGCACCCTGCCCAAGACCGACATCGTCGAATATCCCACGCGCGGCAGCGAGATCAAGTTCCCGACCTGGAACTTGCTCAAGCAGGCTTACATCCTGGTTGGGCGCCAGATCGAGAATCCCGGCGGCGATATCCGCGTCGAGTTCGAACTCTATGACGTGGCCAAACAGCAGCAACTGCTTGCGCTCGCCATTACCGGCCAGCGCACCGGCCTGCGCGACGTCGCCCACCAGATCGCCGACCTCGCCTACGAAAAGATCACCGGCGTGCGTGGCGCGTTCTGGACGCGCATCGCCTACATCACCTCCACCGGCACCGGCAACAACATCCAGTACGCGCTGATGGTCGCCGATTCGGACGGCTTCAATCCACAGACCGTGGTGCGTTCGCGCGAGCCGCTGCTGTCGCCGGCGTGGTCGTCGGATGGTGCGAAACTGGCCTACGTCTCGTTCGAGCGCGGCAATTCGTCGATCTACATCCAGGAAATCGCCACCGGCGCACGCGAGGTCGTGTCGGCGCGCAAAGGCATCAACGGCGCCCCCGCATTCTCGCCGGATGGCCGCAAATTGGCGCTGACCCTGTCCTTTGCCGGCCATCCCAACATCTATTCTATGGAATTGGCCGGCCACCAGATCACGCAGCTGACGCGTGGTTTTGCGATCGACACCGAACCCAAATGGATGCCGGACGGCCAAACCATCGTTTTCACGTCCGATCGTTCAGGAAAACCTCAGCTTTATCAGATTTCCGCGTCCGGTGGCGCCGCGACGCGCATCACCTTCCAGGGCGACTACAACGCGAATGCATCGATCGCTTGGGACGGCAAGCATATCGCTATGGTGCAGGGCAGCGGAAATGTGTATCGTATTGCTGTTTTAGACAAAACCACGGGTGACTCGAAGCCGATTTCCGTCGGCAACCTGGACGATCATCCCAGCTATGCCCCGAACGCAAGCATGCTGCTTTACACCGCAACCGAGGGCCCCCGCGACGTGCTGTACGCGGTTTCTGCCAATGGCAGGGTGAGGCAGCGGCTGGTGCTGGCGGATGGAGACGTACGAGAACCAGCGTGGTCGCCATACCGACAGCGTGGACAGTAATTCCGCTTGACCGCGGATGCGTTGTTTTTTCCAGTCAACATCAGATAAAGAGGCCAAAAAATGAAACTCCCGATTCGTGTCATCTTGACGGCGACCGTCGCCGGCGTAGCGCTTGCTGGTTGCGGCAACCGCGTTGTGAAGCCACCCGTGGCGGAGGCTGTTCCGCAGGCCGCTGCGCAAGCCCAGGACAACGGTGGCAAGTACACCGTCGACAGCCTGGACAGCGATTCCTGCCTGCGCCAGCGCGTGGTGTATTTCGATTTCGACAAGAGCGAGATCAAGCCGGAATTCCAGGCCCAGATCGCCTGCCATGCCGCATACCTGCGCCAGTTCCCGGGCGCGCGCGTGACGCTTGAAGGCAACGCCGACGAGCGCGGCACCCGCGAGTACAACCTCGGCCTCGGCGAGCGCCGCGGCAACGCCGTGGACAGCGCGGTGGCTGCGGCCGGCGCTTCGCCCAGCCAGCTCAACGTCGTCAGCTACGGCGAAGAGCGCCCGGTGTGCAAGGAGCACAACGAAGGCTGCTGGCAGAAAAACCGCCGCGTCGAAATCGTCTACACGGCTAAGCAGTAATACCCGCAAGGGTTTGAAACCGGGAGCCGATCGGATGAGAATGCCGATCGGCTCTTTGTCTTTGAAGAATCTGGAAATTCCAATGCGCACCCTCAACTGTTTGCTCGCACTTGCCGCCGTATCGTTTGCCGTCCTCGCGCTGCCCGCGCACGCGCAACGGCTGAGCCTGGCCGAGCGCGTGGCCAAGCTCGAAACCGAACAAGGCCAGGGCGGGGCGCAGGCCAATATCCAGCTGGTCAACCAGATCAACGCGCTGCAATCGCAGTTGCAGAATCTGCAAGGCCAGATCGAGGAACTGCGTCATCAGGTCGATGAATTGAAGAGTCACGGCAAGGATCAGTACATCGATCTGGATTCGCGCATCGGCCGCCTGGAAGGCCGCAATCCGGCGGCGGCTCCCGCTGCTGCGGGCGCCACGAATACGAACGGCGCCGCGATGCAGGACGTGCAGTTGGGAAGTCCGCAGGCACCGGCACCCGCCGCTGCGCCAGCCGGCGCGCCCGACGCAGCACAGTCGCCAGTCGCGGCATCCGCGGATGCCGGCATGGCGCCAGCGCCCGCCGCGCAAGATCCGAAGTCGGCATACGATGCAGCGTTCGGTGCGCTCAAGGATGGCCGTTACGCCGAGTCGGCGCGTCTGTTCCAGACTTTCATCGCCCAGTATCCGAACGACGAGCTGACGCCGAACGCGTATTACTGGCTCGGCGAAAGCTACTACGTCACCCAGAATTATCCGGTTTCGCTCGACACCTTCCACAAGCTGCTCGCGCAGTTTCCGAACAGCCAG
>Ga0207654_10001886_pt1 | contig 10869 bp, 5 predicted proteins | sample KBSC64metaG_FD_184355 | JGI IMG/M metagenome (GOLD analysis project Ga0207654, IMG submission 184355) | Corn rhizosphere microbial communities from Kellogg Biological Station, Michigan, USA - KBS C6-4 metaG (SPAdes) (version 2) | ecosystem: Host-associated > Plants > Roots > Rhizosphere > Soil...
TGTGCCGGGCACGGGACTTGACACGGACGGCAGCGGCAATGTGACATTTCATCCGCCCACCGAGAACCAGCGCGCCGCACTGCAGCTGGTGAATGGCGTCGTGTATATCGCCTTCGCTTCATTTTCCGACACCGAGCCCTACCATGGCTGGCTCTTCGCTTATGACGCGGCCACATTGACGCAGCTGGCGGCCCTGAACCTGTCTCCCAACAGTGAAGGTGCGGGCCTGTGGCAGTCCGGGGCCGCTCCGACCGCCGATGCCGAGGGCAATATCTATATCCAGACCGGCGACGGGCACAACTTCAACATCACCGGCGGGCCGGACTGGGGTGACGCGGTATTAAAACTGAAGCTGGACGGCGGATCGTTTTCGGTTGTGGACTGGTTCATGCCCTATAACCAGAATTGCATTGATCAGGACGATCTCGACCTCGGATCGGGAGGCCCGATGTTACTGCCCGACCAGGCCGGGCCGCATCCGCATTTGATGGTGAGCGGGAGCAAGGAGGGGCGGATCTACCTGCTGGACCGCGACTTCATGGGGAATTTCAACTTAGGGAGCAACAGCCAGATTCCGCAGGAAATTCTGATCAATCCTAAACCCTGCGGCCAACTGGACGTCAACAACACGCTTCGCATCTACGGCACTCCTTCCTACTGGAACGGATTCGTTTACATCGGCGCGGTCGGGAGTAATCTGCGTGCTTACCAGCTCACGAACGGACAGCTCACTCAAACCTCGATTTCAAATACCGTATTCCAGAGGGATGGACAAAGGGGCCGGGGGCCGATCCCGGTGGTTTCGGCAAACGGCGCGACCGAGGGCATCGTCTGGACGGTGGAATACACGCTGAACAACACTGTCATCCTGCATGCCTACGACGGCACGAACCTGGCCAACGAACTCTACAATACACAGCAAAACGCGACCCGAGACGCGCTGGGGCGGGGAACAGTCTTCGCGGTGCCGACGGTGATTGACGGACGGGTTTACGTGGTCGCGGTCAATCAACTGAACGTGTACGGCCTGCTGCCCTGAGCTTCCGCCCGCCTCCAGAGCGACTGCTTCATCCCATCCTGGTGTGATACGTCTCCCCGCGGGGGCATGCACCTTCGATTGGCGGGACAGATTTTTTGTCCTTGCCGTAGCAGGGCCAGGTCAATAGAATCTCGGGTAATCGACGGTCGTCAAGCGCCCACTTCAATAAATAAATCCAAAAAATTGGGGAAATCCCACAGCCATGGAACGGCTCTGCTTATACATTTTTCTTGTTGCGGCGTTTGCTACGTCTGCTTTGGCGGGAGTTACAGTGAGCAGTCCCGGCAGCGGGGCCAAGGTTGGCTCGCCGGTCAGTTTTGTCGCCAGCGCCAGCACCTCGACTTGCTCCCGCGGCGTTGCCTCGATGGGCATCTACGTGGACAACGACCTGAAATATGTCGTGAACGCAAATAGCCTCAATACCAAGCTCTCGTTAGACGCGGGAGACCACAAAACTGTGGTGCAGGAATGGGACCATTGCGGAGGTTCGAGTTTCACCAGCGTACCGATCACCGTCACCGCCGCTTCGGGAGTGTTTGTGACTTCCCCGCCAAACAACAGCACCGTGGGGTCGCCGGTGCGTTTTGCCGCCACGGCCGTAACTTCGACCTGTCCCAAAGGTGTCGCCTCTATAGGAATCTACACCGCCCCTTCGCCTGACAAAAAGGTGTACGTCACCCAGGGAGACAGTCTCAATACCACGGTGTCGCTGAGTCCGGGCAACTACAACACCGTGGTGCAGGCGTGGGACTACTGCGGGGGCGCATCGTTTACACCGGTAGCCGTCAACGTCAGCGGAAACACGCTGACCAACGTGCAAGCCCTTAAGGGCTGGCGAGGCTGGGGCGAACTGGCGCCCAACTACGACATCTGTAGCAACTGCCAGCCGGAAGTCACCTATTCCATGACGCAAACGGACGGCGGCGCGACTACGTTCAAACTCGGCGGTACCAAGCCCTATTCCGACGTCCTGTGGAGCTACCCCATGGTTGGCCCGGCGTCGGTATTGGATTTACCGGACCCCAACAAGACCCTGGTCCCGGGCGCCAAGAACTTCATCTACGACGCGTATTTTTTTTCCAGCACCATCGGGGCCGCTCAAGTCCTGGAGTTTGACGTCAGTCAATATTTCGGCGGGAAGAGTTTCATCTATGGCTCCCAGTGCCGGATCGCCGGCGGACATGCATGGGACATCTGGGACAACGTAAACCGGCATTGGGTGAGCGCCGGTATTCCCTGCAACCCCTTAAACAATGCCTGGAACCACGTGATCGTTCACTTTCAACGAACCTCCGACAATAAAGTGCTCTATCAGTCGATCACGCTCAATGGCGTGACCCACGACATCAACCGAACGTTCGCTCCCTATACGGCCCCAGCCGACTGGTATGGCATCACCGTCAAGTTTCAGATGGACGGAAACAAGACGCAAACGCCCTATTCGGTCAAGGTGGACAAGCTGAACTTCACGTATTGGTAAGGGTCGGCCGCCGTCCGCACAAAAGCGTGCAATCCGATGCCCGTGGGTCTATCTCTGGGTGCCGGTACGGTCAGTCTGGATCCTCAGTCCATTTCACATTTGCCCGCGGAAAGTCCCCGCCCAAACGGAACTCGGGCGGGGGCACCCGCTTTTCCGTATTTCATGCCCCAAAAGTTATAAAAATTGATACCTTATCTTTTCTTTAAACGTGTCTTTAAACGTGGGGGGTGCTCCATGCTCTGCAGGACAACCGCTGTGTGCGCGACTGCTCTCGGCCTGATCCTGACCGTGTCTTTTCTGCAGGCCGCAGAGTCCTACGATGTAGTTACAGAACGTGGCCTGACCGTCAAGATGCGCGATGGCGTCATTCTGCGCGCCGATATCTACCGGCCTAACGTGGACGGCCAGTTCCCGGTGCTGCTGCAACGCACGCCCTACAACAAGAGCGGTGGAGTTGCTTTTGGCCTCAAAGCTGCGGCGCGAGGATATGTCGTCATCGTTCAGGACGTGCGCGGCCGCTACACTTCCGACGGCGAGTGGTACACCTTCAAGCATGAACCGGATGACGGCTATGACACAGTTGAGTGGGCGGCGGCGTTGCCCTACTCGAATGGCAAGGTCGGCATGTGGGGCGGATCGTATGTCGGCGCCACGCAGATGCTGGCGGCGATTGCCCATCCGCCGCACCTGGCGGGCATCTGCCCGGTTGTTACCGCCAGCAATTATCACGAAAACTGGACTTATCAGGGGGGCGCATTCGAGCAATGGTTCAACCAGTCGTGGACGTCCGGCCTGGCCCAGGACACATTCAATCGGAGTGTTGTCAACCACACCAATGCTCTTGACGGAATGTGGAAACTGCCGCTGGCCGATTATCCGCTGTTCAATTTTTCAGATGCATCGGCGCCGGTCTCTACCGCGTCCCTGGCGCCGTATTTCCTCGACTGGCTGGCCCATCCCACCTACGACCAGTATTGGAAGCAGCTGTCGATCGAAGAACGTTTCGGCGACATAACCGTCCCGATACTTCATGTCGCGGCCTGGTACGACATTTTTCAGGGAGGGTCGTTGCGCAACTATGTGGGGATCAAGGCGCATGGCGGAAGCGAAGCGGCCAGGCGCGGCCAGCATCTGTTCGTGACCATCGGAGGTCACGCCGGAAGCGGCAGAAAGATCGGAGATGTCGATTTTGGACCGGCGGCCGCCGAGTTCGACGAAGACGAAATAACGCTGAAGTGGTACGACTACCTGTTCAAGGGTGTGCAGAACGAATTCGCGGGCAAGCCGGTGAAGATTTTTGTCATGGGAGCCAACCAGTGGCGGGAGGAAGATGACTGGCCGCTGGCCCGCGCCCAGAGCACAAAATATTTCCTGCACGCGACGAAGAGCGCGAACTCGCTGCGCGGGGACGGCAGTCTCTCCACGGTATCTCCGCGTTCGGAAACTGCCGACCACTATGTTTATGATCCGTCGAACCCGGTGCCCACCGTGGGTGGACCCTTATGCTGCGATTCGAACCACCTGGCCCCCGGCCCTCGAGACCAGCGCGCAGTGGAAGGTCGCGACGACGTCCTGATATACACCACGCCTGCCTTTGCCCAGGACACAGAAGTCACCGGACCGGTGAGCCTCGAACTTTTTGCCAAGTCGTCGGCGGTGGACACGGATTTCACCGCCAAGCTCGTGGATGTGGGGCCGGATGGATTTGCGCAAAATCTGACAGAAGGAATCGTCCGCGCCCGCTATCGCGAATCGCGGGAAAAGGCAGACCTGATCAATCCCGGGCAGGTTTACAAGTTCACGATTGACTTATGGTCAACCAGCAACGTCTTTCGGAAGGGGCACGCCTTGCGGCTGGAGATTTCAAGCAGCAATTTTCCCCGCTTCGACCGGAATCTCAATACCGGGGAGGATCCTGCTTTCGCCAGGAACTACGTTTCCGCCACCAACACCGTCTATCACGATGCCGAGCATCCCTCGGCGTTGATCCTGCCGGTGGTGCCGTCGCACTGATGTCCCGAATAGAACCGATGGCTCGCCATGGGACGAGTGGTGGTGGTGTGCCCAAAGAAGTTGTTCAGCGTTACTCGCGCTGAACTTCGGTAACTTTCGCCTCAGTTTTACCGGTCTAGAATCTTCTCTGTGACCAGAGAGCGACCGGCGGCATGAGTCAGGAAAAATTCCCGACCGCAAAGCAGAAGAAGGCAGCAGCGTTTCCCATCCAGGGGTGGCAGATTGAGGGGCGCGAGTGGTGGCTATGGGGCCTGGCTGTCGTCGTGACTCTGGTTTTGACCTTCGGTATTGTCTCGCTAACCTACTTCCAGTTACACCCGCAAGCTGAAGGCACGTACTGGACTGACCTCAAGGAATGGGTCCGCGGACTGGCCTGCGTGGTCCTGCTATTTGACGTGTACACCCTCTATCAGCATCTGCAGCTGCAGCGCATGAGGCGCCGTATGGCGGAGCGCGACCAGTTGTTTCAGCTGATCACCGAAAACGCCGCGGACATGATTGCAGTGGTGGACGGCACGGGCCAGCGCATCTACAACAGTCCGGCTTATCAGCACGTGCTCGGGTACTCGGCCGAGGAACTGAAGACCACCTCGTCGATTGAGCAAATTCATCCCGATGACCGCCAGCGAGTGCTGGAGGCGGCGCGCAAGGCCCGTTCCACGGGGCAGGGGCAGAGGCTGGAATACCGGATACGCCACAAGGACGGTTCGTGGCGCATTCTGGAATCGACGGCCAGCGCCATCCGGAACGCGAAAGGGGAGACAGAAAAGCTGGTGATTGTGAACCGCGACATCAGCGAGCGCAAACGCGCGGAAGAAATGCTGGCGCACAGCGCATTTCATGATGGCCTGACCAATCTTCCCAACCGCGCTCTCTTTGTGGACCGACTGCAGCGCGCGCTGGTGCTTTCCAAACGGCATACCGATTACAAATTCGCCGTCCTGTTTATCGATGTGGACGAATTCAAGGTTTTCAACGACAGCCTGGGACACAAAGTCGGGGACGAAGTTCTGGTCCAGATCGGCCTGAGATTGACCGCGTCACTGAGGGAAGTGGACACCGTCGCGCGTCCGCAGTTTGGCCCTTCCAAGGACGATACCCTGGCCCGGCTGGGCGGCGATGAATACACGATCCTGCTGGAAGACATCCGCAACCCGAGCGACGCCGTGCGGGTAGCGGAGCGGCTGCAGAGCAGACTGGCGGTCCCGTTTACCGTGCACGGATACGAAATCGTGGTGAATGCAAGCGTGGGAATCGCCCTGAGCACCGCCACTTACGCCCACGCGGAAGACCTTCTGCGGGACGCGAACATAGCGATGTATCGGGCCAAGCGGGCGGGCAAGGCGCGCTGCGAGGTCTTTGACACCGCCATGCATGAAGGCGCGGTGCGGCGTCTGGAGCTAGAAACGGAGTTACGAAAAGGACTGGAACTGGGGGAATTCCGGACCCACTATCAGCCGATCGTTTCCCTGAAGACGGGCAGGATTACCGGCTTCGAAGCGCTCACCCGATGGCAACACGGCGACCGCCTGCTCTCGCCCGCCGAGTTTATTTCAGTGGCCGACGAGACCGGCCTGATTATCCCCATGAATCGAATCTTGCTGCGCGAGGCTTGTGAGCAGTTGCGTTCGTGGCATACTCGATTTCCTGCCGAGCCGCCGCTGAGCATGAGCGTTAACATCAGCTCAAAGGAGTTTGCCCATGCTAGCCTCGCCAAAGGGATTGCGGAGACCCTGCAGCAGACCGGGCTCGATCCCAACTATCTGCAGTTGGAGATTACCGAAACCATCGCCATGCGGAACCCGGAGAAGGCAGCTTCGGTGCTCTCTGAACTCAAGTCGCTGGGGGTACGCCTGAGCGTGGATGACTTCGGTACGGGATATTCGTCTCTCAGCCGTCTGCAGCAGTTTCCGGTGGACTCGGTCAAGATCGATCGAGCTTTCATTTCTCAGATGGACATCGACGCCGAGAGCCACAAGATTGTCCAGGTCATAATCATGCTGGCCCAAACCCTGGACCTGGTGACGGTTGCGGAGGGGACCGAAACGGAAGAGCAAGTGAACCAACTCAAGGCCCTGGACTGCGGCTTTGCCCAGGGCTATTACTTCTCGAAGCCGGCCGATCACCAGGTTATTTCGGATCTGTTGCTGAAAGTGAATGGCACGTCAGCAACGCCGGCCAGGGCGAATGCAGCATTGGCGGGCGCTTAGAGCTGTTGTCATTAAGCGCGTCATCCTGAACACACTCGAAGGACCCCTATTCCCTTCTCGTCGGCCCGGGTAGGCTGGCAAGTTCACGGTGCGCAACAAAATTGACCATGACACTGCATTTGTCGTTATAGGGGTCCTTCGACTCCGAACGCCGATTCGTCAGGGAATCGGCGTTCTGAGCTCAGGACGACAGCGTCAAGGCGAGAACGGAATTTTTTACCACGACGCCAAAGGCGCGCGCTTCCAGGAGTTTTTCGCCACGCACACATAGACGAAGTTTGAATCCCAGGTTTCCGTTCCTGCGACGCAGGGATCGGAGGCGTGGCTGGGAGGGCGCGATGGAATGGCCACAGGAACGCTGAACATCTTGAGGTTGGAGGTAAGACGCTCCAGCCATTTCTTTCCGTCCCCGGCCGTTCCGATGTAGTTCGAAAGGGACCGGGGAGCACCGAAGCTGATGCCGACGTTCATCGGGTTCCCGTCCCCCTGGTCGTAACCGATGAAGGCATCGTTGGCATCATTCTCCGGCCGGTTGTTCGCGGTGGCGATGGTCTTCTGGAAATTGGAATCGGACAGCGTGATGATGTGTCCGGGCCCGGTCCCCAGCGTGGAAAAATTCATCCGGCCTTTGAGGTTGGTACGCAGCCCGCCATCTCCGTTGGGTTTTACCGCCAGCAGGAACGCTCCCTGCTCGTAAAACACCGACGGAGCCATGGCTGAATAGCAACTTAGCCATAATGGCGTCCACCCCCCAAGCGAATCGCAATTCGTGGAGATCAGGGCGGGTGCGGTGGTTCCTTGCACCGCGACCACGTTCGATGGAGCACTATCCATCCACGCCCGCGCTCCTGCCAGAACGCTGTTGGAATCCTGGCTTGCGCTCAACACCAGGCTTCCCGGCCAGAAATCGAGCAGGGGGAAGTAGCTCGGGACGGCCACGCGGTAGGGTTGCGGAGCAGCCTGGGTGTCAGTGAAAGTGCAAACTCCATTTGAGCAGGCTGAGCTGCGGGGAACGTTGGTCAGCACGGCAAAGTTCCCGTCTCCATAAGGCGCCTGCTCGCGCGCCCCCGCAACCGAAGTTACCCGCAGCAGATCGAAGCTGCTGGCGCCGCTGATGTCCGGAACAGTCGCGACGATATTACCTGTTCCACTGGTCAGCGCCCTGCCGGCGTACAAGGGGTTTGAGCTCCCATGCCTGGCGTGCCGCGCGACAATGTAGTAGCGGTAATCCGTCTTTCCGGTCCGGGCAAAAAGGGGAAACGATCCATTGGGTGCTTCTCCGCCTTGAATCTTCACACTGCTGCCCTGGGCGATCACCCCGGCTTGCCCAATCCTGCCCAACGGATTCGCACAGTTGCCGACTTCTTCGTACACGTTGGTCAGGTCAAAGCCACCGTATCCGCCGCGCTGCACGCCCGCGCGAACGCCGTATTGCGCGTAGCCCTGAATTACGCTGTCGGAAATCCGCAAAGTGTTGCCGGCCTGCCAGTCAATTCCGTTGCCGCCGCACTGCAAAGAGATATTCAGGTTCTTCAGCCAGCCCACGCCAGGGAAAGTACGAAAGGACCCCGGCGCGTAAACCACGGGGTCGCAGACGGCGGCGTCGCAGCGCACGCCCACGTTGCCCAGGCTGGTATCGAGTCCATCCAGCAGGAAGGATTCGTCATCGTCCACCTGCACGTAGCTGCCGAAGCTTCCGCCCTTCAGCGGGACGCGGGTGGAAACGTTGACCAGCCGGGTCTTCTGCGCGTTCACTTCGATGAAAGGCTTTTGACCGTGCGCGATTGTCGGACGCCCGCGGGGATTGATCAGGGTAATGTCCTGATAGGCATTGGCGTTTGAGGGGTCGCCGACAAAGATGCAGGCGTCGTCCATCCAGCATTCAACAATGGAGCCGGAAAAATCCACGGTCAGGTTGGAAGAGCGAATGGAGATTCGCGCGAACGCCTTCAATTCTTTGGGCGGTACCACCACCATGCCGGACTGCGGAGTGCCGGGAGGATTGGTGGGCGCATAGCGCGCGGCGATGATGGCTTCCTGGAGACCGCCGGATGCGCTCGAAAGAGTATCTCCGGCAACATGGGCGCGCTTGCCCGCAAATTGCAGGGTCCCGGGACGGCCGTCGCCGGCGCAGGTTCCGCCCGTGACCTTGGCGGGCTCCGTCCCGTTGATAAGTACCCAATACTCGGGCTCGTTTCCCTTTACTCCCGGAGGACAGGAGGCGAGGCTGACGGCCCCGGCCTGACCCAGTTCCGCCGCCGGACTCATTGACCAGTCGTATTCAGTTGCGTACTTGATGGGCCGGCCAGGCGGATTTTGGGAGACGGCAAAAAGCGGAAGGGCAGCCTCTGAAACGATAAGCAGCCAGAAAGAGAGAGACCTGAAAAATCTGGTCATGGATCACCATCATCTGCGGAATGAGCTTTTAGTGATATCACAGGTTCCAAGGATGAAAAAAAGAGAAGGGTCAATTGTGTTGGCCATTTTTGCCTCCGGCCATGACGGCCTCTTGGGATCGCAGCGTAGGCACTTCCTCTCCGGTATAATCGCGTGCTTCGGTAAATCCGGTGACGGGGTTTGGAGGGCATGACATGGAGCCAACTGGTTTTCCTGCGAGGGGCAGGCGATGAGCAGAGGGTCGCGGGCAGTGGCCTCTCCGCATGTGGTCAGCACCAGCGATTTCCGGCCCCTGGCACGCCTGCGACTGCCCCGGCCGGTTTTTGATTATCTCGATGGCGGCGCCGACGGCGAAGTTACGCTGCGCGAGAATTGCCGGGTGTTCGATGATGTCACGTTCCGGCCGCGTTATGCGGTGCCAGTGTCCGATTGTGATTTGCGGACGCGCGTGCTGGGCTTCGAAGTTTCGTTTCCGGCCCTGTTGGCCCCCGTAGGTTACAGTCGCCTCATGCATCCCGATGGCGAGAAGGGCGCGGCGCGTGCCGCCGGCAGGGCGGGCACGGCTTACATTCTCTCGACCATTTCCGGGCACCGCGTGGAAGACGTCAAGGCTGCATCCTCCGGACCGGTGTGCTTTCAGTTGTACTTGATGGGAGGCCGAGAGGCTTCCGAAGCCGTGATCGAGCGGGCCCGGGTGGCGGGGTGCGCCGCCCTGGTGGTCACCATCGACACGCCGGTAGCGGGAATGCGCGAGCGCGACTTCCGCAATGGCATGAAAGAACTGATGGGCGGCAGCCTGCTGTCCAAGATTCCATTTCTTCCTCAAATGCTGGCGCGTCCTGGATGGCTGGTCAGTTACCTGCTCGACGGCGGTCTCTCCCGGCTGCCGAATGTGGTCATCCCAGGCAAGGGTCCCATGGAGCTGATTGATGTTGCAGCTGCGCTGGCCCGCGCGGCCGTGACCTGGGACGACTTGGGCTGGATTCGCAAGCATTGGACTGGACCCATCGTGATCAAGGGCCTGCTCACCGGCGATGACGCTCGTCGTGCCGTGGATGCCGGCGCTGCCGCAGTGGTGGTCTCGAATCATGGCGGACGCCAGCTCGACGGCGTATCTCCGTCGTTGAGGGCGCTGCCCGAAGTGGTGGCCGCTGTCGGGGGGCAGGTCGAGGTGCTGATGGATGGCGGCATTCGTCGCGGCTCCGATATCGTTAAAGCCATCTGCCTGGGAGCGAAAGCCGTTCTATGCGGGCGCGCTTACGCGTATGGCCTGGCTGCCGCCGGCGAAGCTGGCGTGACCCGTGCGCTCGAAATCCTGCGGGCTGATGTGGACCGCACCCTCAAACTGCTGGGGTGTACATCCATTGCGGCGCTCGACCGCTCGTATGTGGACGTCCCAACGAATTGGCGGTAATTTCCTTCGTGCACCCTGGTGTCCTTGGTGGTCCATGCCGCAAGAAATTTTAACCACCAAGGAAACGAAGGTACACGAAGGGAATCATTTCTTGTCGAGTTTCTGAAAGAGGGCGGATCGTGCACTGGACCCAGATCTACGACCCTTTTGGACGCTGGTGGCTTTCCACGCTGGTTGCGACTCTTCCCATCTTTGTATTGTTTGGACTGCTGGTTGGACTGAAGGTCAAGCCACACTGGTGTGCCATCGGGGGCGCGACTACAGCGGCGGTGGTGGCGGTTGTATGTTTTCATATGCCGGCGATTTTGGCGGCGAC
>Ga0207654_10001887_pt1 | contig 10865 bp, 10 predicted proteins | sample KBSC64metaG_FD_184355 | JGI IMG/M metagenome (GOLD analysis project Ga0207654, IMG submission 184355) | Corn rhizosphere microbial communities from Kellogg Biological Station, Michigan, USA - KBS C6-4 metaG (SPAdes) (version 2) | ecosystem: Host-associated > Plants > Roots > Rhizosphere > Soil...
ACTTTCTCAATCTCGGGCAGGAACGGCTGGGCATGGTATTGGGCGACATTTCAGGAAAAGGAATCGCCGGCGCTCTCCTGATGGCCAACCTGCAGGCAAATCTGCGCAGCCAGTGCGCCATCGCGGTGGACGAACTGCAACGCCTGCTGCAGTCGGTCAACCAGCTGTTTTACGCCAACAGCCCCGACAACGCCTATGCCACGCTTTTCTTTGCCGAATACCACGACCAGGCGCAACGCCTGCGCTACGCCAACTGCGGGCATCTCTCGGCGCTCCTGCTTCGCGCCAATGACACCCTGGAGCGACTGGACTCCACGGCAACAGTGCTCGGACTCTTCCAGCAATGGGACTGCTCGATCGGGGAGTGCCAACTCCTGTCCGGCGACATGATCGCGTTCTACACCGACGGCATCACCGAATCCTTCAGCCCGCGGGGAGAAGAATTCGGCGAGCAGCGCCTGGCCGAAGGGTTGCGCCGGCATCGCGCACTGGCTTCGCAGGAAGTGCTCACGGCAATCGTGGACGAGGTTCGCCAGTTCAGCCCCGCGGAGCAGTACGACGATATGACTATGATCATTGCCAAGTGCAGAGCTTGTTGAAGTATAGTTTGACGCTCTGCAGGGTCCTCACGGCTTTGTAGCGCCGGCGTCCCGCCAGCTGTCCGGAGGGCGTCTCGCCTTCCGCGGACCTAATGACTCTGTGCGCAACGGGCGAGGACGCCCGTCCTCGATAGCAGTCCGCCGGCATTGGCTTGCCTCGCATGGCCTGGGGGTGTGGGTCGGACACTCCTGTCCGACGCCTTTGATTTGATTTTTTGGGTTGAGAGTGCAAGATCAAGATCAACACCAACAGCGTCGGACAGGTGTGTCCGACCCACACAACAACTGCCCACACAGCATAGGGCTATCTTTTGCCGGGGTGAAATTCTCCGCGGCTGGAGAATTGGCGGAAGGGCCATTCGCCGCTCTTGGCCGGGCTCGCAGCGGATCTGGTTGCGCCTGCAGCAGCGGCAATTGCGGCATCCGTTCCCCAATCTGCGGGGGTGGGATGAATGCCCCACACATTCCCCGGCTCGTCGAGCGCGATGCCGACCATCCACCACTGGCCCCCGCTACCCAACGGTACGCAGTTTGCGATGCGGGCGGTCACACCCTGGCCGGCTGGGAGGTCGTCCAGGGAAACGGCCAGGCCGGGCTCCAGCGCGCGTGAAAGCCGCACGCCGCAACCCTGCGTATTGACCACGAGCGTGTGCCCGGATTCAGAAAATGGGGTCGCGGGGTCCAGGCTGGTAACCCGGACCAGAATCTGGGCGCGGATTCGGGTGCTGCGCCTTCCCGTGTCGGCCGAATTTTCCGCGGAGTCCATGGTGAGTTGGATTCTCAATTAATTCTACGTGCATCAGGCGGCTTGGGCTCCGCTATCCTGTGCGGAAAGAAACACCAAAGTAACCCGGCCGAGGTCAGACGGCCGTAGTCGTGGGAGGTGATTGGTGATAGCCGACGAGACTAGAATGGCCTGGATACTTGCCTCGTGCCATGGCAAACAGACTTCCGCTGATCTCGACTGGAATTCGCGCAAAGCTGGAGGCTTCGCGGGTCGCAAGGCTGGCCACGCTGGACGCCGAGCGAAAGCCACACGCGGTTCCTATCTGCTTTGTCTGTGACGGATCGCTTTTCTACTCTGCAATTGATCACAAGCCGAAGCGGGTCGCTGCGAGCCAGTTGGCCCGGTTGAAGAACATTAAGAAGACGCCGCAAGTGGCATTACTCGTGGACCAATACGACGAGGACTGGACCCGTCTTTGGTACGTGCTCGTGCGAGGAGAAGCCGAACTGGTTTCCTCCGTAGCGGAACGAAACCGCGCCATTAAGCGCCTGCGAGCAAAGTATCCGCAATATGACGCGGATATGCTCCCCGCCGATGCTCCTGTCCTGCGCATTACTCCCGTGCGCATCACGGTATGGGGCAAGGTCTAGAGCCGCAGCCACCAACTCGCGGTTAGCTCACAGTCATCATTCCCTGCAGTTGTTCCAGCAGAGACAGCCAGCGATCGAGCGACTGCCCTCCGGGAGCAAACGCGGGATCAAAGAAGACTTCGTCGGCCCCGATTCTGGCGCAGCCCCGGACGTCCTCGCTGATCTGTTCGAGCGAACCCGAGAATACCGCCCTGTCCTTGCCCAACGGTTTCTCAGTGATCCCCAGGCCGGCATGAACGATCATGGACAGAGCGGATGGATCACGTCCGGCATCTTTTGCCATTTGCCTGATGCTGCCGAACATCTCGGCCATGACGGGAACGGGAAGGAAAACCGGGTTCCATCCGTCGGCCAGCTTTGCCAGGCGCTGGAGCGCCGCTGGGACAAATGCCCCCAGGTAAATTGGAGGATGCGGCTTCTGCACAGGCTTGAGGTCGATATAAGACTTAGGCAGGTTGAAAAACTTTCCGTGGAATTCCACCGGATTCGTGGTCCAGATGGCCTTCAGCAAGAGCAGAAATTCGTCCGCCAGAGCGCCTCGCTTCGTCATATCAGCGCCGGTTGCATCCATCTCATCTTTGCTCCAGCCGAGACCCAAACCGACGCACAGCCGGCCGTTGGAAAGGACGTCGAGAGTGGTCAGGCGGCGTGCCAGCACCACCGGGTTGTGGTAGGGCATGTCGAGCACACTGGTGCCCAGCCTGATCTTTTTCGTTAAAGCTGCGACATAAGTGAGTGCGTCGAGCGGATCCAGCACCTGCCTGTAGACTTCAGGGAGGTGTCCGTCAGGCGTGCCGGGATAGGGTCGCTGCGGCTTAAGTGGATACAGTAAGCGTTCGATGGTCCACAAACTGCTGTACCCGAGAGCCTCGGCGCGCTGTGCGACTCTGGTGATGGCTTCCGCGGTACCGATGGGCCCGATGTTAGGGAGGCAGAAACCAATCTTCATGGCAGACCCCCGAAGTTAAGACGGCGCGTATTTAATCACAAACCGGCTACAGTCTCAATGTGGACTATCTAAACGCGAGGGGACCCCGTACGAGCTTCGCTTGGGCCGTTTTCTTCGAATCGTCGTACTCTTAGCTATGTAGGAAGAACCCATCAAGGATTCCGCCCTGGCAGAGCCTGGCCGGGACATCCTCGGGAATGAGTGGAGGCACGGCCCCGATGTTTACCCCGCAGCCCATTGGATTCGTCAGTAGTCCATACCAGAGCACTCGCGAGATTCCCAAAGGCCTCAATGCTGAACACGAGGCCGATGGCGTGCTCAAGATCCTGCCCGAGTTTGAGCCCGGGCTCACTGACATCGAAGGCTTCTCGCATCTCTTCGTCATCTGGGAGTTCGATCGCTCGCCCAGGGAAAAATTACGGGGCGACGATTTGCTGGCCTCGCCACCCTCCGACAATCGGTCGCATGGCGTGTTTGCGACGCGCTCTCCGCGGCGTCCGAATCCGATTGGCCTGACCGTTGTCGAATTGCGTCGCCGCGAGGGCATCGACTTGCATGTTCGGGGCCTCGATATGTTGGATGGAACACCGATTCTCGATATCAAGCCTTACCTCTCGAGCATCCCTTCCGAAAACCTGCGCCGTGGGTGGCTGGCCGTAGCTGAGGCACGGCAGAAGTGACTTGCAAAATCGGGGGTGCCCTCGGGCTTCAACGTTCCTCCCCTTGGGGCGCTCTTGTTGGTCAGCGGGCAGGATTGTTTCGAATCGCGATAAGCGATACCTGTTCCAGATCAGGGTAATGGTCCTCTTTGTCGGGAACGCGTTGCGTTGGTGCAATTTGCTCAATCGTGGTTCGCGCCGGCATCACGTGATTGAAATACTGCGCATACACTTCGTCGAACGCGGGCGCGTCCGACAGATCATCCAGATAGACATTAGTGGACACTACCTGGTCGAAATTCATGCCGGCTTCTTCCAGGTTGTCGAGCTGGTTGCGCATGGTCTGCCGCAGTTGATGGGCGGTGGTAGAGGCATAGACGCCGCCGTGCAGTCCCGGAATGAATCCGCTCTTGGCCGAACAGTAGAGAGTGTCGCCGGCAAACACACAGGGACTCGCGGTCGGACTGGGCGGCATGTTCTTGGGACGCACCGCTTGTCTTTGCTTCAGATCACGCACCGCCACGCCGGTGTACTCGATGTGCGCGCCCTCGGGGAGGCTTGATACCTCGATGGTGGCGCGCGCCGGCGTGTTGCCGAATTCGAAGCGCTGCGCATAATGCTGGTTCATCACTCGCATGGGAATCTCGGCCGTCAGATACGGATTGACGAAAACCATGTGGCTGAGGTCGAGGCCCGCAGCTTCCAGCACCGCCTTCATGCGGTCGAGGGCGAAGTCCACCTGCGCTGCCGGGTCATCGGGAACCTTGCCGCTGGCGGGATCGCTTCCCGGCATGCCGGAAACGAACAGCCGGTCCCGGGTGAGGATCCCGGGAGATGCCGCTTCGTCCGACTTGTAGCCTGGCGGAGAGACCGCCCGCCGCTCCGCCAGATCGCGCACCGCAACTGCATTGATCTGAATCGATGAATCGGAAAGTTTGGCCACGCCGAGCACCGCTCGCGCCGGCGGCGTTTTGGGGAAGGCTCGAGCGAAAACCCGGTTCATCTCTCCATATTTTCTGATGTCTTCGAGGTAAACCTGGGTATAAACCACATGCTCCATGGTCAAACCGGCAGCTTCGACCACGGACTTGATATTGTCGAGAGCCTGCTGCACCTTCGCCGCAAAAGTCGCGGGCAGAGTGCCATCCGGGCGGCGGGGTCCCTGCCCGGAAACGTACACGTAGTCCCCTGCATCTACGCCGGGCGAGTAGAAGCGGTTCGCGGCGGGGGAAGCCTGCGCGGGAACGACTGCCTTAAACTGAGCCTGGGCCGCGGACGAAAGCAACAAGCCAACGAGCAGTAGTCGTATTCGATCTCGCACCAGGCCCTCCCTGCAATTCCGCGCCCTATGCCGGCTTTCGTTTTTGTGCCGCGCTCAGCACCGTCCGCAGGGTTTGCCCCACGATGATTTCCTGCCCCGGCTGTATGGTCATCGAAACCAGTTCGATGTGGTCAGCTTCCTTATGCTCTTTCGAATTCGGATTGCCCTCGCGAACCGCTGTCACCAGGCTGGGATTGTCAGAGCCCAGCACCTCGATGACGGGATCGTTCTCCCGCAACTTGCGCACGCAGTCGGAGGTGGTGAAGCCCCAGGCTGCCTGGTCCCAGGAGACCCTCAGGGTTGGAAAACGATTTCCGTCGTCCGGAACGTAGATGTCGGTCTTAACGCCCGGCACGGTGTCCACCAGCTTGCGAATGCGTTCCACGCGGCCATTCCATTCGCCGTAAATTTTCTTCTCATCCAGGTTCAGCCAGGTCTCAAGCGCGGTCAGGCAACCGATTATTTCTTCCTTACCGACTTTCATGGGGCGGCACACGGATCCTTCGCGTGGAGCGCTGTTCATCAGAGCGGCCTCGATCAAGTCCTTTCGACCCAGGAGCAGGCCGCTGCACTGCGGTCCGCTTAAGCCCTTTCCGCCGGAGAAACAGTAGAGGTCAATTTTCATGCGGGCATAGAGCTTCGCGTTGTCAGCGGGAGGAATGCCGGCTGCGTCATCCAACAACATCGGCACCTTGCGATCTTTCGCGACAGTCAGTACGCGCTGCAGCTTCTCGCCCAGGTCCGTGGTGTAGATCATGGCTGTGTTCTCGTTGACCGCATTGGCCAGCTCTTCGGGAGAAAACACCAGGACCAGTTTGGCTCCGGTCAACCGGATGGCACTATCAAACGCGCTCCTGCCGCCCACCATGATCACTTCATGTTTAAGGCCCGTGGTATCGGGCAGTTGCCAGACGTTGTGGTCATCGGTGCCGGCCATGCACGCAGCCGTTGCGGCTGCCATCGCGCCCGCCGCTCCGGAGGTGACCATGCCGGACTCGGCGCCGGTCAACTCCGCCAGCCGCCGGCCTACGCCGCGCTGCAATTCCAGCATATTGACAAAATGCTGCGCCGCCTCCACCTGGGCCTGACGAACTTCCGGGAACTCCAAAGATCCGCTGAGATACGTCCACGTACCGCGACAATTGATGACCGTCTTTACTCCCAGGCGGGAATAAACATTTTGCCTGGGGTCCTTGCCGATGGCGGTGGCGGCCTGGGCGTAGAGATTTCGCGCCGCGATCTGGGTCAACAGCGGAGCGGCCGCCGCCAGTTTGATGAACGATCGCCGATCGGATCTTCCGGCACCCATTCCAGCACCTCCTCTTAGTGAATCGTTCCAGATAACTCATGCTGCGTGAAGAACGACGTTCGCTTTCAATGTAAGCTGAACTCGGCGAGCGCTCAGTGCAAGCGAGTTTGGTATATCACAGAAAAACCCGGAACGCACATCAATTTATTTCGTTTCATTAGTTTTCCTTTCGTTATTGCAGAAGGTGCCGCTGGCGCAATGCCGCCTTGGTTGAAGCCGGTGCTTCGTCGTACACTTGCAGCGCCGTCGCTCCTCAGGAGAGGAACAACTATGAAACTGCAGTGCCCTAGGGCCAGTCGGATGCGCAGTTTTTGCACTCTTGTGTTTCTTGCCGGACTCGGTGTAAATCTGGCCATTGCTCAAAGCGGCCACGGGTCTCGTCCGCCCGCCAATTCCCCTTGCCACGTCCAGCCCGCGGATTATAAGGGTTGGCAAGCGCAACAGATCTCGAATCGCTGGGTCCAACTAACAGTTGTGCCGCAGAACGGCGGACGCCTGATGCAGGTTGTCTTCGCCGGACACTCCTATCTCTTCGTGAACCCGAAATATGCGGGAAAGTATCTGCCGCCGAGTTCGGGCGAATGGTTCAACTACGGCGGCGACAAGATCTGGCTCCTGCCCGAAGGCAACGAGGACGAACAGCACTGGGCCGGGGGCTCGGACGCGATCGACGACAGTCCCTTCTCCTTTCGAAAGGTTTCGGAAGGGCAGCAGTGTGAAATCGAGCTTACGGGCCCGGCCGATCCGCGCACCGGGGTCCAGTTCGTGCGCACTATCCGACTGGAATCCGATTCGCCGCGAATCTACTTTCGTGCCAACATGAAGAACATCACCGGTCACAATCTCGAGTGGTCGATGCAATCGGTCTCGCAATACGATACGAGCGATCCGAACCCGGCGCGACCCGGCGTTCGCTCGGGCATCAATCATGATTTCCGCACGTTCACTCCAGCCAATCCTTCCAGCAGCTATCTCAACCGTTATCACGTGCGCTTCGGTCCAGCGGAAAATCGAGCGGCCTCGATAAGAGACGACGGGCTCTTCACTCTGCGCTATGTGCACATGGCCGCCGAACTGTGGCTGGACTCGACCGCCGGCTGGCTCGCAGTGGTCGATGGCGCCAGCCGTTACGGCATGGTCGAACGCTTCCAATTCGACGAGACCCGGCCTTATCCGGGAAAAGCGTCCATCATTTTCTGGACCAACGGGCCCGCAGTGAAGCTGAGCCCCGAGGGCATGGCCTCCATGCCTGCGGACGACGACTCATCGCCTTACTACCTGGAAGCTGAAGTCAATTCTCCCTTGTGCCGGCTGCGTCCCGGCGAAAGCTGCAACCTCGACACGGAATGGTTTCCCACCCGCGTGGGGGGCGATTTTCACGGCGTGACCGAAGCCGGCCTGGTTGCAAGCCCGCTCCGGGCCACGCGCCTGGAGAGTGGCAAGCTCAAGCTTTCTGGATCGTTTGGAGTGTTCTTCGCCGGGAAGCTGGTTGCCCATTTTTACGGCGAGCATGGTGCCAGCCTGGGAAGCGTGCCAGTGGCAGATGCGGATCCGGTTGAGTTGGTCACACTTGAAACCGAAACCGCTCCGCCCGGCGAGGCCGGTCGCGTCTCGCTTCACCTGGAAGATTCGCACGGCTTGGACCGAGGCCCCCTGGGGGAAGTCCGAGTAGAACCGGCGGAGATTCACTGATGAACCGATTTGTCAGCTCGGGAGATTCCAATGAATCGAAGATCATTTCTTAAAGCAGCCAGCGCGGCCGGATTAGCGGCGGCTCCCACCTCGGCCGTGCTGGGTTACGGTGCCCAGCGCGATGCGGAAAACGGGACACCGCGCTCAAAGACCCAGCCCGCCCAGGAATCCCCAGAGCAGATATTGCTCAAGGATTACCGGCCGAAATCCACCTACAAAATTCCAGTGACCGAGGTTGCCAAGGCCAAATTCCCCATCATCGATATGCATTCCCACCCCTACGCTAAAACTCCAGAGCAGATTGCAGAGTGGGTCCACACCATGGACCAGGTGGGGGTTGAAAAAACGGTCATTCTCACTTCATCCGTGGGCACGGAGTTTGACGCCACCTACCGCCAGTACTCCAAATATCCCGACCGCTTCGAAATGTGGTGCGGCTTCGACTACACCGGCTATGACAAACTTGGATTTGGTGCGGCCGCGGTACGGGAACTCGAACGATGTCATCAAGCCGGCGCGCGGGGCGTCGGTGAGTTGCATGACAAGGGCCAGGGCATGGCCTCGGGCAAGTCCAAGACCCGGGGCTTACATCCCGATGATGCACGCATGGACGCCTTGTTTGAGAAATGCGAAGAGTTGAGGATGCCGGTCAGCATCCACGTGGCCGACCCCATCTGGATGTATCAGAAAATGGACCGCACCAATGACGGCCTCATGAACGCCTACAAGTGGCGCCTGGACAACCAGCCCAACATCGTCGGACTCTCCGGCATGGTTGACCTGCTCGAGCGCACGGCGCAGAAGCATCCGCAGACCACCTTCATCGCCTGCCACTTCGCTAATCTGGATTACGATCTGGCGAGATTGGGCCAGCTCTTCGAACGCAATCCGAACCTGTACGCCGACATTTCCGCCCGCTACGCCGAGACCGCCCCCATACCGCGCTTTGCCTCCCAGTTCTACGCCCAGCATTCAGACCGTCTTGTCTATGGAACCGACATGGGCTTTGACCCGGCAATGTACCGGGTCACGTTTCGCATCCTGGAATCGCTGGATGAACACTTCTACGAAACCGAGCAGTTCGACTATCACTGGAGCCTTAACGGACTCGGTCTCCCCGATTCAATCCTTCGGCGTGTGTATCACCAGAACGCCGCGAAGATTCTCGCTGCGCGCGGCGCCTCCCGAGAAGCCCATTCAAGCCCGGTTCTGGCTTGAGTGGGGGTAGGTACAGACCGGGAACATTTTTTTACAAAACAGACCGGAGATGCTTGACACTGCAAACACCACCCGCCGATAGGCTTATTGACGTTTAGAGCGCTACCCTTGTGCGCAGAGCCGACTCGTCCAGCTTGACGCCGGCCAGCCTGATTTCGCGGAACAGGTGCAGGTTTGAGGACATTACCACGCCCGGACTGAGATGGACGGTGGGGGGGAGAGGCACCTTGTTGGTGAGGTGGTCGGCCATCATGCGCACTGCCATTTGTCCCTGGCGATGGGGCTGCTGGTAAATCGATGCGGTGATGATTCCTTTTTGGAAATAGGGAGACATTTCAGCGAAAAGATCGGTAGTGATTAGCTTAACTTTTCCCGCCAGGCCGTGTGCGCCGAGCGCCCGGCATACGGGAAGACAGTTCACCGTGTTCACGTAGAGCCCGGCCAACGTGGGCTCGCGTCGCAGCAGGTCGAAGGTCTTCTGAAAGCTCTCTTCCTCGTCTTCGTGGCCTTCAATGACGGTGACGATTTTTCCTCCGGCGCAGTGTTGCGGGAACGCTTCCGCGAATCCGTCCGTTTTCTTGCGATGATCTTCCGTGGCCAGCATGCCAGCCACGACCGCTACATGCGAACCCGGAGGGACGAACTTTCCCATCAGTTCTCCCGCCAGGCATCCATTTAACCAGGGCTCCACGCACACGATGCTGGAGCGCCGGCTCTCCGGAGAATCGGTGGACACGCAGACCACCCGGATCCCGCGTTCCTCGGCAGCATCGATCAGAGGCCTGAGGCCGGTCGGATTTCCGGCGGTCAGAATGATTCCATTGACTCCGCTTTGTACCAGCTCGGAAAGCGCATCGGTGTCGCCTTCGCCCAGCATCTGCACCGGACGATTAAGAAACTGGACGCCAAATTGGCCTACGCGCCGGGACTCGTCCAGAACTCCGCTCCACAGCTCGTCGTAGAAAAAATGGATTTCGCGGGGCATGCAGACGCCGATCAGAGCGCTGGTCCGGGCCACGGAGAGGGCCCGCGCCGCCAGATTGGGCGTGTACCCAATTCGTCTGGCAATCTGCAGAATCCTTTGCCGGGTAGCTTCCTTGATGCCGCCCCGTCCGTGGAGGGCGCGATCCACTGTCCCGATTGAGACGTCGGCCAATTCCGCGATCAAGTGAATGCCGCGTCTTTCTTTCTTCATTCGCATGTCCCTGTCCGGTGCCCAACCCGACTTCTTCTGTGTGCGCCTTACCCATCGCAGCACCCGACCCCCAAGGACCCTCAGCGGGGTTTCGTGTACGTTAACGATGATATACTCCAACCCGCATATCTGGATAGCCATCACCTAAACTGCTGAGGAGTCGGTCGTTTATGCCTAATCTGATGCCTGGTCAGCCCCGTCGTTTCGGCGCCTTTCTCACCCTGCTCATTCTGTTCATCATGCTGGGCGGCTCGGTGGCCCAAACTGCCAAATCTTCCGGCACGCCAGTCTATCTGGACCCGGCCCAACCGGTGAATGTCCGGGTGGACGACCTGGTTTCGCGGATGACGCTCGAAGAGAAGGCGTCGCAGCTGGTCAACCAGTCGCGTGCTATCCCCCGGCTGAAGGTTCCCGAATACGACTGGTGGAGCGAGGCCTTGCACGGAGTTGCGCGCGCCGGAACAGCCACCGTCTTCCCGGAACCGATTGGCCTAGCCGCTACCTTCGACTCGCCCCTGATTCACCAGATGGCGACTGCCATTGGCC
>Ga0207654_10001888_pt1 | contig 10861 bp, 17 predicted proteins | sample KBSC64metaG_FD_184355 | JGI IMG/M metagenome (GOLD analysis project Ga0207654, IMG submission 184355) | Corn rhizosphere microbial communities from Kellogg Biological Station, Michigan, USA - KBS C6-4 metaG (SPAdes) (version 2) | ecosystem: Host-associated > Plants > Roots > Rhizosphere > Soil...
GGAAAAAAACGGTGACGACAAACACAACGAATTTGTGCTGACCGTCGCAATCGCTTCGGCGCGACGAATGGTGCCGGCAGCAGGAATCGAACCCGCGACCTACTGATTACAAAGCCCGGTTTGCCTATTTTGCGCAAAATTCCACAATGACGCACAACACGGAAAGGCAGGGATAGATGCGGGGTTCGCGTTGCCGTGTTTCGCCGGGTGCTGTCCAGAGTCGCGGCAAACTGTCCCGCCAGTGTCCCTTGCTGGACGCAAAACGCTAGTTCTCGCCAAGCAGTTTCTTCTTTTGCGCCTCGAACTCGGCATCCGTGAGAACGCCCTTCTTGTGCAACTCGTCTAGTTTGGCAAGCTCGTCGTAAACGTCTCGCTTTTCTGGCGCGGCGTCATGGTGAACGTCAACCCGCTCCCGGACGTTAGGCGCTGGAACCAGCATCCCGCTTGCTTTGGCTTCTGGTGAATCTGGCCGAACAAGTCGAAACTGATAATCGAATGTCGCGAAGTGCATCGGGTACGCTGGCGTTTCGTGCGTCGAAAGTGCAATGGCTACCATCCCTTGCTTGGCCGCAAACTCATTTGCCTCACGTATCACGTCCGCTTTCATGGCGGACGCGTTGCCAAAAATGCCGCCTTTGTCCTCGCGGGATATGTAGTACACGCCGGGCGCTGTTTGGACAACACCAGGGTTGGATACGCAGCCTGCCAGTGAGCCTATTGCCGAAAACACAAGCGCCAATCGTTTCATGACATGCCCCTTCGGAACGGATGGCGTATCCTTAAACCGTTAGGCTTGCTCGTCAAGCCGTGGCAAGGGGATTTAGGCTATGAGTACACCGGACAGACTGCGAAGATTGGGCCTGAGTCATCTGGCGGACAAGCCGGAAGAACTGTCGAAGGCGCTGGCGGCGGGGGTGGCTCAGGCGCGGGCGCGCGAGGAGCTTTATCAGATAGCGCACTCCAAGGCGAGCCAACCGGCACCGAAGCCGCAGAACCGCAAGTAGCCGCCTGCGATAGCCTACGCATCTTCGGAATTTCCGAAGATAGAGACGCTAGGCGCGCCTAATCGCAATCGTTGTCCGCATCGGACACGGCAGTTTCATACCCATCAGCGCTATCCCTCACTTCGCTGGCTTGCGCGCTGCAATCGTCAGCGTAGTCATGCTTGGCAGCGCACATCGCCAGATCAATCGCGTCGCGCTCAAGCGTATTAGCCGCCTCGCATACGTCCCGGCACTTGTGCGAGTTGCTATGGCACTGCCTCGAGTGCAGCACCATGGCGGACAGGAGCGCCTTGTGTGACGCAGGCGCAGATGTAGGTGTGGGCTGTGCTGCAAGCGTACCTGCGGTTAACAGGACAACAAGGATCGCGATATTCATCCACCGATCTCCCTCGACACCATCAAGCGTTAGCGCATTGATCTTCGGCTACTGCGACTTCTTGCCCTTGTCCACCAGCCGGAACTTCACCGCTCCCTTCGCCTTAGCCTCGCGTACCCAATCCTGAAACGACTGCTCCGGCTTCATCGGATGCTCGCCGTCCGGATCGTAGCCCTGCGGATTTTCTGGATGCTTTGTCAGTGAGGAGTGCATGTCTACTGTCCTGTGTAGTCAACAGCACCATCATCATACTGCGCGACTCGCCTACCGTCCGCACTGGTGCCGGTGCGAACCACATTCTTCTTCCGATATGTCTTGCCGTCACTCGGATTGACGTACAGCGAGCCTGACGGCAGCGCGTCAAAGTCGGCCTGTGATTTTGGCGATGAAGGCGCAGCCGATTGGCTTGTCTTTGCTGCGGGCGGCTGCTTGCCAGACAAGGCAGCGCCAAGGTCAATCGCACCTGGCGGCGGATTGTCAGTCTGCGCGCCGTAGGTATTCATGTACTGCGGCAGCGCAGCATTCTGGTTCGCGGATACGCCGGGACGATTGTCGAACTGCATGAAGTTTTGCAGCTTGTCCGTGTCGATCTGCGTAACCGGACGGCCTTGGCTGTCCGTTGTTTGCTGGCCTATCGCATCCGTGACAGGTTTGCTGAAAAATGCCTTGGTCAACTCGGTGGTCAATGCCTGCGGCTTTGCACCGGCAGCGCCCTTGCCGTTCACCTCGTCAGTACGAGCCTTGTCCAGATTCGCGCCAGCGTAGTTTTTCGCAGCAGCCGCGCCGTGTTCCTGCATGAGCGCGCCAAGCTCGGAAATCTTCGCGCTGCCAACCGGCGTTACCGAAGGCGCTGTCGTCGGTTCGTAGGCGTTGCTGGTGTACATGCCATCACCAAGCGCACGCTGTACCTGCACGGGCTTCTTGTTGAGTACGGCAAGATCAGCATTCAGTGATCCCCAATCGCGGCCCGGCGCTTGCGCAAGTTCCCATGCCTTTTGCTGGTAGTCGTTCGCCTGCTTGCGGCCCATGCCTTCGTAGTACGTGTTTGGATTGATATCCCTGCTTCCACGGATTAGTGCGGCAAGCTCGGAATCGCCGTTTTTTTCTGCACGGATAGCCAAGCTCTCGCGTCCGATATTTTCTTTAACAGCAGCGCGCGCGCGAGCAAGGGCTTCCTCTGTTCTCCCCACACGCGCCGCTCTGTCGTCGCGGACGTCCCTGAAGTGCTGGCTGTTGTCGCTGAAAGCACCGCCCAGCGCTAACCCCAACTCGGACGCGCCCGCCCCAGCGGAACGCGATAACTGGTTAGGGTTGCGCTGCGCCAGCAAGTAACCTAGTTCGCCGTTATTCATCGTCAAATCCTCTTGGTGTTGCTACTGGATCAAAGTCGCTGAAAAATTCATGGCCGCATCCAGACGACGCAGCCGTTGTTGCCCTGCCGATTCGCGCGGCCAAGCTGCTCCGCTCGAAGCCGGAAGGCTTCCACACTCTCGTCAGGCTCGCGGTGTATTTCGACGCCACCGCACCCGGCATGCCGCTGTTCTTCGTCGTTAGGCCCCCAGCCGACAATGAACACGGTCGGAGATTCGTGGCCTAGTCCCGCCTGTGCCTCAAGGTGAGCAATCCTGGTATCAAGATTCTTTTGCATGTTGTTCCTCCAACGTCGCGACTCGGCGCAACAGCTCGTCAACCTCTGCGACCTTCGACACGCTGCCAATCGCGGCGACCAAACTTGCCCCAATGTCGGGCGGGACTCGGCCATCCGCGACGGCACCAAGCACCGCGTGCGCCTTCTTCGTCAGGTCATCGGCTGCGACAAGTTCGGGCAACTCCACGGGTTCGGCGGTTGTTCGGTAAACCGGCAATGCGCGCTCTAGAAGCGTCCGCGCCGCAGCAACATCGCCAGCGAGTGCGGCGGTTTGCAACTGCGCGATGATCTTTTCCGCGTCGATCATCCGGCGTAGCTTCGTGGACACGCACAGCGTGCCCGGTGGTTTGCCGGCGGGATTACCGGACTCTCCGGGCTTCCATGCGTTCTTCGGTGGTTTTCGCTTCATCGTGTTACCTCAGTGCTTATTGCAGGTTGGCGGAATGTGCTCGTCTGGCAAGCCCATCGCCATGGACGCGAGCACAAACGCAATCACGTTTTCGTCAAACCCGGCCGTCTCGACCATGGCCCGGTCGTCGATTAGTTCTAGGACGCACTCGTCTATGCCGTGCGCTCGTGCAATCCGCGCAATGTGCGGCTTCACCTTTTCCGCCTCCGCTTTCGCTTCGGCGGCTGACATGCTTTGCGCGCGGAGGCGTGCCTGTTCGACAATATCGGCGGGCGTCATGGCGTGAACCTCGCGCATCGGTGCTCGGCATTCGGATATGGCCGCGCAGGATTGCACCCAGCTTTGCAACTGCCCATGCCGCCTTCGGGACTCACCGCGTCGCGCATGAAGTGACGGCAGGTGCCGCAAGCCACTTGTGGGCGCGGCACATACAGTCCGGCGTGCCGAACAACGCACCACTTACAGCCAAGCAGGCGAGGCCAGGTGTCAACAATCGGCGCGGCGCTGGCAACGGCAGGGTGAACCCATACCGGCCCACAGCCGCGGCATAGCGCCATTGCGGTTTCGTCGGCAGGCACCTTGCCGCGTCGGCGCAAGTCGGCATCGCGTAGTGCCCGGACGTAGGCGGACAAGATGTTGCAGCAGTCGGCGGAGTCACAGGCCGCGACCTGTTCGGCGGTCGCGGCAAACTCGGATTCCGGCAACTCGTGGACTAGCGCCGGATCGATTCCCTCGGCGTCGGCCAGCGTCAGCAGGCGGGCGCGCAAGTCGGCATTTATTGTTGCAACAGCCGTTGCGCCGATACTGTCCGGCGTTGCGCCATCGTTGCGCGTTTTCTCGACTACCGTTGCACTACCGTTGCGCTCACCGTTGCGGTTCAAAGCCTGCAATGCCAAGCCTTTCAGGCCCGCCCGTTGCGTCGGCGTTGCGCGTCCCGTTGCGCGATATTCAGCAATCGTTGCGCGTTGCATTTCCCTAGGCGTGCAACGCGCAACGCTCACGGCTGAGGGTCGGTTATCAATCATCGTGCTGCGCTCGGATCGGCGCCACGTTTCCGCGCGGTTTCTTGCGCGGGATGTATCGACCTTCGGCCTCGGCCTTTTGCAGGCGGCGCATGACCGTGCTCTTGTTCACGTCAAGTTCGCGGCCAATATCGGCCAGCGATAGCCCGAGTTCCGCCAGTTCGATCATGGCCGCGTCGGCAATGCCCTCGACCGTGCGCGTGGCCCATACTTGGCGGCCATCTTCGCCTGCTGATAGCTTCGCCTCAAAGGGTGAAACGTTCTCGCCATACAGCGCCCGCGCCTTCTCGAAGTGAACCTCGAAGCGTGCGCCTTCGCTGGCTTTGTAGTCTGCCGGTCGGCGCAGGGCGATGACGGTATCTAGCAAATCCTCGCGCTTGGACGTGCCGCGTTGAGTGCCGCCTTTGCCGGAATGGTGAATGAAAATCACGCTGCGCCCGGCCGCACGCTGGCGCAGTGCCCACGTTGCTACCGGCTGCCAACCCTCGGCTTCGTTTTCCTTACCGCCCCGGACTAGGCAACTGATGTTGTCCACGACGATGACGCGGGCATTGCCCACAGCGGCGTCGATTGCCATTTGCCCGCTATGCTCGGCCAGGTTCGGCATGATGCCGTTCGGCTGCAAATCCGGCGTGATAAACCGCAGTGCACCCGGCGCGGCCTCGGTCGGAGAGTCGGCCACGATCCGCGCGATCCGGTCGCGCAAGGCCACGGCAGGCATTTCGCCGTCGATGTACATCACGTCTAGGGGATTGCCTGCGCGCCATCCAAGAAACTCCCCGCCGCTGGCCAGCGCGTAGGCAATGCCGAGTGCGGCATGCGTTTTGCCGATTCCTCGCCAAGCGTGAATCATTGTTAATGACTGCGATTCGAGCCACGGCGCGAGCCACATCTCGCGCGGCGGCAATTCCTTGGCAAGCAACTCGCCAGCATCGCAGACGACGAGCCGCGGCGATGCGGATTCGGGAGCGTCCATTTGGTAAACCGTCGCGGCGCTCATGCTGCGCGCTCCAATTCCGCCGCGTGCTCGGCAGTGCGAACGATCAGCGCTTCCCCGTCGCCGAATATCGCGAATACCATTGGTGTCCCGCCAGACACAACGGCGCGGGCGAGCCTGAATGCCAGATCGCGCGATGCACCCGGTGCGCAGACGAAAACGCCAGACGGAACGCACGGCCAGCGGTAGGCTTCTGGATCGTCGCCGGGCGGCAGCACCAGTGCCGTGCCTCGCGTGCGATTACGGGCGCGCTCCCACGCATCCTTTGTTGCGAACAAGAACACATTGGAATTCTTGCCAGCGGCCACGGCTTGCTCGACGGCAGCGCCGTATGGCGGCAGGCGCTTGGCGGTGCACGTGACCGGCGTGATCGGGATGACGACTTGCTTGTCAGCAGCGGCAGCGTAAAATGCGCTTGTCGCATCCAGCCCGCGATGATTCTCACCAGCGCCCGCAGTTCGCACCTGCGGGCGTTGTCGTTTCTGGGGCGAATTCATGCGGCCTCCCGATGCTGGGCAAGCCATGCAACGAAAGCTGCCTCATCGATCAGTATCCTGCGACCAATCTGCACGACCGCAGTATCAAGGCCATTTGTCGCTCGATTGAACAACATCCAGCGCAGGCTTGCGCGCGAAAACGCTGGATATTTCTTTGCGAATTGATCAACAGTGGAAATTTGCGAAAGGTCAGCCATATCCGACTCCGAAAAGGAAAAGAGGTGATCTCTTCCGCGGGTCGAGGGCACAACGCTCGATACGTGCCGCCGGTGACGAATCCGGCTTACATCAAACGCGGGCAGCTTCGGGGTATCTGACTTGCTCAGTGGTGGGCGTGGGGCACCTTGCACGCTACCGGACGCGACCCCGGATTACGCTCTGAGCAATGCGAAACTCACCGCACTGCGGGAAGGATGATGCACTAAGTGTGGCGATGTTCAAGTCATCATCGTGGCGTGCAGTGCGTCACCGTGACGGATAGACAAAAAAGCCGGCATTGCGCCGGCTCGATTTAGGTCGCGCGCGCGCGTAATTGTCGGAAAACCGCGCCGGCCGTGGCTGTTCGGGTTAAGCGGACTCGACTCGACCCACTTCGTGAAATGCAGACAACGCACCTTTAATCATGGTCAGCAAATTGCCTGCACCGTATAGCAACTTAGCAACACCGGCAGGATTTGCTGCAAAAGCACCGCCCTTTTCCTCAAGCCCGTGGGCAGCAGTCGAAACAATTTCTTGGGCGCATTCCAGCCAGCAACCAATGTCGTTGTAAAGATCGGCCGCGCTTGTGGATGGTGCTACCAGATATTTGCCGTTAAAGGAGAAGAATTCAGGTGCTGACGTTTCCGCCAATGACTTGGCGCTCGCACTTGGTATACTTTTCTTAGCCATGATGAAACCCTCAGTTTCGTTGTGGTTAGGCCCCTCGGCGTGATAGCGCACGCCGGGGAGCCGTTTACCGGCTCGCGCCGGATTCGTTGCGTTCGGTCATCCGAACACGCTCTTGCTCATGCGCTCCAACACGCCGCGCGTGTGGCCTTCGGTCATGTGGGCGTAGCGCCGCACCATTTGCAGGGTCTTGTGGCCGAGCACTTCGGCAATCTCGGCCAGCGTCGCGCCGTTCATCGCAAGATACGACGCGGCTGTGTGGCGCAGATCGTGAAAGCGGAAGTCCGTGATGACAGCACGCGCGCAGGCTTCGCGAAACATCTTGCCGATTTCCAGCGGCGTGCCGGCCGTGCCAGGAAATACCAGATCGGTATCCAAGCGCCGAACCTTTGCGTGCGCGCGTAGCGCGTCAAGTGCAACACCGACCAAGGGCACGGTTCGCCGCTCGCCATTCTTCGTCTGGTGGAAGGTCAGCAGTGCGCGAGTCATGTCCACGTCTGCCCAGCGCAGGCCCAGCAATTCGCCCTTGCGCGCGCCAGTGGACAAAGCGCACACGACGATGGTGTGCAGCACCTCGGAATGCGCGCTGCACTCGCGGAGCAGCGCATCACGCTCGGCATCGCTAAGGAATCGAACGCGCCCGCGCGGTTCCGGCAGTTTCCCCACCTTGCGCATGGGCGAGTCGTCCATCCATTCGTATTCCTTGACCGCGACGGTCAGGATGGCGGACAGCACAGCTAGCTGGCGATTGATCGTTGATGGAGTAACCGGCTTGCCGAGCCGAGTTACGCGCCCAAGCATCCCCTGCCGCACTTCATTGATCTTCGCCGCAGTCAGATCGGCCAGCGTCAGCGGCCCGAGCCGGTCGCGCCAGATACGCGCGTACAACGCACGCTCGCGCTTGTCGCGTACTTTCGAGTGCGGCAGCTTTTCGGCCAGATACCGTTCGACCAGATCGGCGACGGTGTGGCGCTTCGCCTCGGCCTGCATGAAATAGCGGCCTTCGCGGATGCGGGTCTCGGTTTCCGATGCCCACCGTTTGGCGTCCGTGATCCGGTCGAACGTTGCTGTGGTCGCCGGATATCCACGCATGCGCACCTTGACCCGGTACGTGGTGCCGTCCGAAGTGTCCCGCTTTTCGATAGTTGCCATGACTTGCCCCGAATTGCGAATTTTCGGGGAAGAATGTCCCACCAGTGTCCCGCGAATGCAATAGGGGTCACGGTGGAATTTTCTAAGTCATTGATTTTACTGGTGCCGGCAGCAGGAATCGAACCCGCGACCTACTGATTACAAATCAGTTGCTCTACCAACTGAGCTATGCCGGCGCTAGCGCCATTTTCGCACGAATCGGCACGCCAGTCAGAGCGCCCCGGTCAGAACATGGCCGTCAGAAGCAGGTCACCGATTGCTGGCGCAGTTCCAGTTGCGGACTGACGTGGCTGCGCCAGTCCACCGGATGTGCGCCGTTCTGCGCGAAATCGATCCAGTACACCGGCAGATCCTCGGTGCGCGCGATCAGTTGCGGCGCGAAGCCGAGCGCGGCGATTTCGTTCAGGCGCTTTTGTGCATTGGCCTGTTCGTGGAACAGGCCGAGCGAAATCGTGTTCTGCTGGTCGCCGGCGGTGACGACGTAGTAATCGCGCACGCCCTTGGACGACAGCGCACGCGCCAACGTCAGCGCCTTTTCACGGCTCGGTTGCGCGGGCAGGAATACCCAAAAACCGCGCGTCTCGGTGGTGTGGGCGTCGCGGTACTGAATGCGCGGCACCAGCGGCGTGAGCGAATTGAGCGCGCCGCGCATGTCGGCCTGGGTCGGGAACGGTCCGATGCTCACGCAGGTTTCGTTGCGCAGATCGGCCTCGGCCTCGGGCGCGCTCGCCAGTTCCGCCGCACTGGCTTCACCGCCGCGGTCGCGCTCCGACAGCAGTGTCAATTCGGCTACGCCGGGATCCACCGGCGCGAACGCGCGCGCCGTCGGTTGCGGCGCGAGGAACAACCAGGCCGCCACGCCGATATTCAGCGCCAGCAACAGCAGGAACAGGATGCGCGAAAACATGGGTCGATTCTAACGGAAGCCGACGCGATTCATTCGCCGCTGTCGGCCAGCAACGCCAGACCGCGCAGCACGAGTTCGGCATCGATGCGGTGTGGCGCCTGGATCAGCGCGGAAAGTCTCAAAGCGCCGCCGCCGGTCAGGATCAGCGTCGGTGCGCCGTGCAGTCGATGCGCGGCCCCGGCAAGAAATCGTTCGATCAAGGCCGCCGCGGACAGCCAGGTTCCCGACTCGATCGCATCGGCGCTGTTGTCCGCGATTTCCACAATGCCGCCTGCGGGCACGGCGGCAAGACGCGCGGTGCCGCCACGCAAAGCGTCTTGCGCCAACCGCGGACCGGCGGCGATGAGGCCACCCAGATGCGTGCCGTCAGCGGCGAGCGCGTCCAGGGTCAGGGCCGTGCCGCAACTGGCGATCACCGCTGCGCGCGATCGTGCATGCGCGGCAATCAGCCCGAGAAAACGGTCCACGCCCAAATCGGTCGGTCGTGCGTAGGCGACGTGCACGCCGCAGGCCTGCGCACGCGTCGCGACGAAAACCGGTTCGAAGCCGAAGCGCTCGCTCACCACGGCCGCAAGTGCCGCGTTCGCCGCGGCGGCGGCCACCGAGGCGATCCAGACCGCATCGACGGATTGTCCATTTTTCCACAATGCGGAAAAATCCATTTCAGCGTTCACAGTCGCGGCTACGCCGTCGAGCGCGGCGCCATCCCACCAGGCCCACTTCAAGCGCGAATTGCCGGCATCGACGAGCAGTTTCATGCGGCGCGCACCGATACGTCGGCGCTGTCGTAAACCGCCAACGTCCCGCCGTGGCGCACACGCAGCGCACCGCGCCCGTCCACGCCGTCGGCGATGCCGTCGCGCACGCCCTGCGCCGTCTGCACGCGAATTGGCCGGCCGGCGAGCGCATCGTATGCCGTGTACGCTTTCGCGAACGCGCCGAACCCGCCGGCGGCAAAGCGATCCAGCGCCTCGACGAGACGTGTCGCCACGCGCGCGACGACACGATTGCGCGACGGCGTCGCGCCACCGCAAATCCGCGCCAAATCCGTTGCGGGCTGACCGGTATCGACGCCATCGGGCAGGCGCAGATTGATGCCGATGCCGATCACGGCGAAACACGGCCCGAGGAATTCGCCGCCCGCCTCGACCAGGATTCCCGCCAGCTTGCGGCCATCAACGATCAGATCGTTCGGCCATTTCAGGTCGATTCCGGCGGCGCCGCAATCCTCCAATGCCTGCGCCAGTGCGACGCCGACGGCCAGGCTCAATCCGGACAAGGTACCCATGCCGCCGTCGAAGCGCTGCAGCAGCGAAAAGTATACATTGGCGCCCAGCGGCGAAATCCATGTGCGACCGCGGCGACCGCGTCCGGCGCTCTGCATCTCGGCGAGGCAGATCGACAGTCCCGGCGCGCCGGCAGCCGCGTCGCGCAGCAATTGCGCATTCGTCGAATCGATCCGCCAGTGGATGGCGATCTCGCGCAAACGCTTGCGCAAGCCAGGATCGAGTTCGGCACGGATCGCATCGGCATCCAGCGCCTCGAACGGCCACGCCAGCTTGTAGCCCTGTCCGGCCACCGCATCGACCGGCGCACCCTGCTCGCGCAAGCCGCGAATCTGCTTCCACACCGCCGCGCGCGTCACCCCCAGCCGCGCGGCCAGATCGCTGCCGGAAACGGCGCGGTCGGTGCGCAAGGCGCTCAACAGTGCGGCGGGCTCGATGCTCATGCGCGCAGTTTAACGGGACGCTAACGCCAGCGGCAGTCGAGTGTCGGCACGGTCACTGGCATGTGTGCAAGGAACGTGCGACGATGCATATCTACCTGCGTGACATTCCGCTGGTCCCGGGGAGCCGCCCATGATCAAGCCCTACATCTTCATCGCCCTGATTCTGGGCGCCGCGCCGCTTGCCGCGTTTGCCGATCCGATGTCTGTCGGCGGCGACGGCAACAGACATCGGATC
>Ga0207654_10001891_pt1 | contig 10858 bp, 7 predicted proteins | sample KBSC64metaG_FD_184355 | JGI IMG/M metagenome (GOLD analysis project Ga0207654, IMG submission 184355) | Corn rhizosphere microbial communities from Kellogg Biological Station, Michigan, USA - KBS C6-4 metaG (SPAdes) (version 2) | ecosystem: Host-associated > Plants > Roots > Rhizosphere > Soil...
TAAAGAGTAGCTGGAAGCTTGCTGAGGTGGCGTCATTGTGTGCGCTAGCGACCGTGCTGGTTGCAAACAGTGGATTCGCCGTACGTTGCGGTGTGGAACAGCACCAGATGAACCGCCTGCAGACTTACGCTTTGGAACGTCGTCAGGCCTGCCTGAATCTCGGTCTGCGCTGGGAAGCGGACGACCAGGAAAAGCAATACAAACCAGGCACCAGCGCCGGCACAAATGCAACGGTCGGCCCGATCTCTGGATTTGTAATGGATGTGACCGAAAATGAGTTCGGACACGCCGAAGGCCAGTGCCATGCGGTGAAGTCCACGTACAAAGAACTCGTAGCAGAGTACTGAAGACATTCAACCGGGGGTGGTACGGGCGCGGCGATGGCCGCGCCCGTTTTGCTTTCTGCTCGACGGAATGATCTGGCTGACCACTTCTTTTTTCAAAGGATGGCGATCTTCGCGTCACACAATTACGACTTTCAGATCGTTCAGCGGGATAGGGTATACGCGAAACCTCACAGGTACACCGTCGTCACGCGCTTCAGGTGCTTTGTTTCGAGAGCGTGAGCGATCCGCTTGACGAGATTGCGGCGAAGTTCGAGTTCGACCGGAATATTGGGATCCTGGTGAGCTTCGTTGATGCGGGTGCCTACCGCAAACTTCACAATGTCGCTGTCGAGAAGCATGCCTGTGAGTCGGACGGCTGCGTTGGATTTCAGCTCTTCGGGAGCTATGTCTTCTTCAAGAAGACGAAGCACCTCGCCAAGCGTGAGAATACCTTCGGTGACCAAATCGAAGCCTTCCATCTTCGCCGACGGGGGAACACGGGACTCACGGGCCTGGCGCATGTCGATGTGGATTGGCCGATTCAGCTGACGCGAAATGATGTTTGCGGTTGTACCGCCGCAGATGACCTTGCGACCCGGTGTCTTTTCGGCCATGCGCGCCAGCTCGTTATCGTGCGCACGGCTGAAAGGGGCTCCCGTCATGACAAGAAGCTGCCGGGGGCTGCGGAAATAGACGACCCCGCAGGTGATGTCGTCCTTGGCGGAAAGCCCGTCTATCCGCTCCGCACGAGCAACAAGTTGACGGGAGAGCTCACGCGCGGAGATGTGGGGGTGGTCTCGAATTTCCTCACGCACGTAATTCTCCACCTCTTGACTACCCCAGCCGAACGGTGTTCGAAACTCGCCCATGCCTGCCTGAGAGATTCCATCGGAGAAAAAGATGATCCGGTCTTCACGCTGTACATCGAAGCTCGAATAGCTGATGACACGGTCGTGCCAGCGCTCAGGCCGAATCTCGCTCTTTGAGACCGACGTGTCGCCGTCGGGGCGGATGAGCAAAAACGGCGGATTACCATGTTCAATGATGCGCGTTTCGCCGCTACCAGCAATGTCGACAACGGTAAAAGTGGAGTAGCTGATCTTGCGCACGCTGCAAATGGGGAGCGTGTCCATAATGATCTCGGCTGAACTACGGATGTCGATCGGACTTGCAGCGAACTTGAGGGCCATCGTGGCAGTCATGGTTGCGAGCACGCTGGCCTTCACACCGCTTCCCAGTCCGTCAGAGAGGACTGAGACAATTCGGCCTTCCTCCTTGACCTTTTCAGAAAGGAAGACATCACCGGAGATCAATTGTCCGTGTTTTGCGCGCTGACAGTAATCGATCTCAATGAAGTTGTCGCCAGGCGAAGTCACTTTATCCGTCCGTTGCCTTCATCAAGCTCTTCGGGGCTGAAGGAGCGGACGATGGAGTTGAGAGTGATTTCAGATTCGGCGGCGTTCTCTCCAAGCAAATAAGCGATCTGCTGAACTGTTTTGAGGTTCTTCTGGATCACATCGCGAGCACGTTCGATGATCTGCTCTTTCTGAAAGATTGGCTCGGTAATGTCTTGAAATGTTCCGCAGAGAACTGCGTGCGGCTCGATGGTGAAGATACTGGTGCTAAGGATAGTGCGATCGTAGCGAATGTCGTGGCTGATAATGTCTTCTCCAGAATCAAGAACGCGGCGAAACAGATTGGAGAATGGGATGACGGCATCCAGCGAGCAGCCCTCGAGCTCCTTTTCATGAGGCGTGTCTTCAGAGAAGAGGCGCAGGAAGTTGGCGTTACACTCGATGATTCGCAGCTGCTCGTCGACGATGACGACTGCGCTCGGCATTTTTTGAAGAAGTGCGTTGGCTTTCTTCTGGGCAAGTTTGCGAGTGTAGGTGGCGCACATCATGCGCTCGGCATTGTGGGCAATGAGCGCGCGCGCGAACTCGCGGCATGACTCATAGCCGCAGCCGCCGCAATTGAGCTCATCGTCCACTGAATACTTACCGACGGTGCGCAGAGCTTCCGTGATCTGGAGCTCGCTGTAGTCATTGCAACGGACAGGATTGCTTACGTATGGGCGAGTGGATGCGAGACTGACACTGGAAGTGGCTTCTGTGCTGGGCTTTGCGTATTGAAGGACATCAAAGCGACGTTTAGCAATCGAGGTGTTGCGCGCTGCCTTCGGCCCGTTCACGCAGGAACCAGGACACGCGGTGAGTTCGAGAAAGATGTTGTGATCCGGTCGCCATTCGGCGATTCCTTTTAAAGCCTGCTCGACGTTCGATATTCCGGAGAAGGACATTACCTGGGATGGTTTGACGTCGCCGTCGCGGGTTACGCCAGGAACAAGGCCCCCTTCTATCGGATAGAGCGCTCCTTCGCGTGCTTCGCCAAGCACAAATTGGTCGTCGGAGGTTGCGGGAACTGACGCGAGCTCGATACCCGCGTCATCGAGCCAGTTGTCGAGGTCCTCAAAAGTGAGAACGGCATCGAGAAGTTCGGGATGATCTTCAGCTTCTTTCTTCTTGGCGATGCACGGACCGATGAAGACAATGCCGATGTCTGCTCCAAAGCGGGCCCGGAGCATGCGGCAGTGCGTAAGGAGGGGAGAAAGCAGTGGAGATAGATTCGGCTCGCACTCAGGGTGATACTTCGCAACGAAGTCGACAACGACCGGACAAGCTGAAGATATCCAGACATGGCCCGGTTCTCCGCGCAGGAGAGCCAGGACACTCGCCGAGACTTGCTGCGCACCGAGCGCGGTTTCAGACACGCCTGCGAAGCCGAGCTTGCGAAGCACAGCGATTACCTGTGCCGGTTCAATTCCGGGAGACTGAGCCACGAAGGAGGGAGCGAGGGAAACCAAGACTGGGCGTCCGCTGTTGAGGAGATCTTTGACGCGCGGAAGATCATTGCGAACCTGTTTCGCATTGCTGGGACAGGCGAGAATACAATTGCCACAAAGAATGCAGTTTTCCGGGACGATACGCGCATATCCATCCTGTACGCGAATAGCTTTGACGTGACACTCGCGAATGCACTTGTGACAATCCTGGCACTCCCGGCGTTCGGTATAGATGGCATGAAGCGGCGGCATTCTAGTGCTCTTCGCAATGAAGCTGCTGGAGAATCTCGCGCAGCTTTGCGGCATCTACGTCGTGATGATGTGCGCCGCAGACGGTAAGGTTCGGCCCTTGCTTGCATTCGTCAAGGCAAAGGCATCCGCGGACGTGGACGCAGTTCGACAGGGCGTGGTTTTTAAGGTGCGACTCGAGTGCACTGAGGTTCTGAGCGTTGCCGCGCGCGAAGCAGGAGCTGCCCAGACAGACCACCACCTCGCATTGGGTCTGGTCAGGCATAGTGCGCCCCCTGAAGATGTACAAACTCGGGTGAGCTTGGACATGGCGTAGAGGTCAGGAGTTCGAGTGTCCCTTTACTTCCGCAGGTCCTTCCGGCGAAACGGCCCAGTGCTGCGATTTGACCGCGGAGACACTGATTGCAGTCGCTGGCGCTTTCATCGATGCAAACTTTGGCAGGATAGATCTGGTAAAGGGCACGATACTTGACTGGCGTGAGATTGGGCATGACGACGTTGGCCCCTACAAGGAGGCCCTGCTTGCGTCCGTGTGTTCGATTGATTGTGGCCAGAGCTGTCGTGCTGGGAATATTTGCGGTGGGGCAGATGATGCGCGCAAGCGCGATCATTTTGTAAACCATCTCTTCGGTTGCGGGGACCTGTTGGTCCGGTTCAATTGTCGGTCGCAGCTTTCCAACACCGAGAGGTGTGGCAGGATGCGGAATGTAAGGGCCGATTCCGATCATATCCAGATCAAGAGCGCGAAACGCGAGGACATCTTCAGCGAGGCTTTCGAACGACTGGCCTGGGATACCGACCATAACGCCTCCGCCGGTCTCATAACCAAGCTGCTTGAGTTTGCGGAGCAGGCTTAGACGATCAGGCGAACCAGGATGCCGCTCGGGGTGAATGGTACGGAAAAGGACAGGGTCGGAGGTTTCAAAGCGGAGGAGGTACCGGTCTGCTCCCGCATCGCGCCAGAGTCGAAAATCGGCCTCGGCTTTCTCGCCGAGGCTGAGGGTCACGGCAAGAGAAGTTTCGCATTTGATCCGGCGAACGATGTCGCCGATCCAGTCGGCAGTAAGCTCGTCGTCTTCGCCGGCCTGCATGACCACTGTGCCGTATCCGAGAGCGACGGCCTGGCGCGCGCAAGCCAGGATTTCATCGCGATCCATGCGGTAACGCGCGAGATTTTGGTTGGCACTCCGGAGTCCGCAATACATGCATTGCCGGCGGCAGTGGCTGGAGATCTCGATCAGTCCGCGGAGATGAACAGCATCACCCACGGACTGTTTGCGAATCGAGTTGGCAAGCGAGAAAAGTTCCTGCAGCACCGGGGCGCGGTCTTCCCTGAGCCACTGCAGGATGTCGGTTTTGGTCAGTGAGTCCAATCAATTCACCAGAGCAGAGATCCCTTCGGTAATAGGATTGCGATTAGCCGCTTGCATCCCGCGCTCCTCACGGTAGGCGGCGAGGGCCGTGGGGAATGGCTGGAGCGCACGCTCAAGAATCCCCTGCGCAAACGCGATGACGATTCCATAGTTCGTGATTGGAATGCCCTGTTGCCGGCATTCGCGAATTCGGCTGAGCATCTCCTGCCGGTTCCACATACATGCGCCGCAATGAATGACTAGTTTGTAGGAGGAAAGATCTTGCGGGAAATCGCGGCCTCTTACATGCGTAAATTCAATTTCACCACCGAGGTATTGGTTGAGCCAGCGGGGGATCTTTACGCGACCAATGTCTTCTTCGATGGGATGATGCGTACAAGTTTCAGCAATGAGTACCTTGTCACCGGGATGGAGTGAGTCGATCGTCACGGCAGCGCGTGCCTGAGCAACAAGATCACCTTTAAGGCGAGCGAGGAGAATCGAGAAAGCAGTGAGAGGAACCTGTGCCGGCGTAACACGCGCCACTTGTTCGAACACCTGAGCATCAGAAACAACAAGGCTCGGGAGTGACTTCATGTTGTCGAGGGTGAGCTCGAGGCCGGCATCTTTGACCACGATGCATGTCGAGTCGTTGTCGAGGAGATCCCGGATGGCCTGCACCTGCAGTTGCTTGATGCGGCCCTTGGGTGCTTCTTTGTCGATGGGCGTAACAAGAACGGCGGTCTTCCCGGGTGGCACTAGATCGCTAATGATTGCGGGTGGCTCCAATGCTTCAGAAGGGGCGGCCTGCCACAAAAGCTCACGGAACACGTCGGTTCCCTCGCCCGTCACCGCAGACACCTGGGCCCACGGAATCCGCTGTCCTCGCAATTGTGCGAGGAGTTCCGGGGCTGCTTTGCACAAATCAGCCTTGTTTAAGGCAACAAGCACGGGGATGTCGCGGTTTTGGATCTCGGCCAGGAGTTTCTCTTCGAAGTCTGTCCAGATGGCTGCCTCGGCGACCAGCACAGCAACATCGGTGCGTGCGATGGCCTGGCGTGTCTTCTCGACACGTTGAGCCCCAAGGGCTCCAACGTCATCAACGCCGGCGGTGTCCACGAAGAGGACAGGGCCGATCGGCTGAAGCTCCATCGGTTTCTCGACCGGATCAGTGGTGGTACCCGGAACCTCGGAGACGATGGAGACGTTCTGATGGGCGATGGCGTTCAGCAGGCTTGATTTGCCGACGTTCCGGCGACCGAAGAAGCCGATATGAAGACGTAGACCCTTTTGTGTTGCGCGTTGCATCGTTCCTTTTCCTCTCTAAACAAAAACGTCGCGCTCGCCGCGCCGAACCTGATTGAGCATCGGTAAGGTGCAGGCAGTTTGCTGGTTGTCCATTTGCTGAAGTTCGATGGAAATGAGTTTTTCGCCGGCTGATTTTGCGATTGGGCCGGCGTAGTCGCAGAGGTATTCGAGAAATGTGGAGAGGGCGTTGGGCTGACAGTGGTACTTGATTTCACCGGGCTTGGCGAGATCCATGAAGTCCTGCCCAGTGCGGCCCAGGCGGTAACAAGCGGTGCAGAAGGAAGGCGTGTAGCCGAGCGAGACGACGTCGGCCACAACCTCCTCGACCGATCGATGATCGCCAAGTTGGAACTGGCTACCGTTCGGGTCGCCTTCGCCGTCTGTGTAGCCACCGGGATCGGTGCGGCTGCCTGCCGAGATCTGCGAGATACCCACCGCAAAGGTCTGACGGCGGACTTCCGCGGTTTCGCGGGTAGACATGATCATGCCCGTGTAGGGTACGGCGAGACGCATAATGGCGATGAGCTTGATGAAGTCGGCATCGCTGACCACATGGGGCGGGCGAGAAGCAATATCGGACCCTACAGCGGGCTCGATGCGCGGAAAGCTGATCGTATGCGGGCCCACACCGAAAGTTTCTTCGAGGTGGCGGATGTGCTGCATGAGGGAGAGAACCTCGAAGCGCCAGTCGTATAGGCCGAACAGAAGGCCCATCCCAACATCGTCGATTCCCGCTTCCATGGCGCGATCGAATGCAGTAGCGCGCCAATCGTAGTCGCGCTTTTTGCCTTTGAGATGAACGGAAGCGTACGTGGGGCGATGATAGGTTTCCTGGAAAAGCTGAAAGGTGCCAATACCCGCGTCTTTCAAAAGCTTAAAACGGTCGACGGATTGGGGAGCGAGATTGACATTGACGCGACGGATCTCGCCAGGACCGACGCGGGTGTCATAAATGGTGTTGATGCTGTCAATGATGTACTGGAAGCCTCGTGGCGGCAAAGCTTCGCCCGCTACGACGAGAACACGCTTGTGTCCCTGGCGGATGAGGATGCGAGTCTCCTCAGCAATCTCCCTTTGAGTAAGAGTGCGGCGGGTGAGTTCGGTATTCGTCGCTCGGAATGCACAGTAGGTGCACTCGTTGGCGCAGCGATTCGAGATGTAGAGCGGCGCAAAGAAAACTAAACGGGAGCCGTAGATTTCTTCCTTGATCTTCCGGGCTGTGGAGAAGATTTCAGCGAGGAGATCAGGGTTATCCACCAGCGTGAGACATGCCACGTCTTCCATGGTGAGCCCATGAAGTTCGCGGGCCTTTGCGAGCAACTCTCGGACCTTGGCAGGGGCGGGGCGCGACCGTTTTGTCAGTAGCGCCTCGATCTCGTCGGGATTTATAAAATCAGCACGGTCTTCAACTAGCACGGATGTACTCCTTTAATAAACAAGACAATCTGCACTAGCTGCCGCGCTTACTGTCCTGCTCGATGCGACTGTTCAGAATCTCGATTGCGCTTTCAGGCGTGCAGTTATGGATGTGCTCTCCGTCAATGATCGCGTTGGGTCCATGCTCGCACTCCTCAAGGCAGAACGCGGCGCGCACATCCAGGCGATTCTCGAGACCCGTATCCTGTGCATGGTGCAGAACGCAGTTGAGGACTTCCTGCGAGCCTTTGAGATAGCAGTTGGTCCCGAGACAGACGCTTACCTTTGTTTTCTCCGGTTCGTGGGACTGAATCAGCGGCAGGATCTCTTCGGCGATACGCCTCCGGCTCTGATAGGTGGTGTGTAGCAGGTGGTGAGCCTTCTCGCCGCCGATCTCGCCGAGGAACTTGGCGTAACACTCCGTGATGAATACGTTGTCCTGGGACTTGTGAAGCTGGAGTGCCTTATCTGCCTGGTAGAGCCCTTTGGTGCGAAGAGCGCGTGCGTTGCGTGCCGTCGTGACGGGTTGACCCGCGCCGCCTACGCATCCGCCGGGGCAGGCCATCACTTCAATCAGGTCGTAGTTGCTCTTTCCAGCTGCGACTTGCTCGGCTACAACGCGCGCATTGCGCAAGCCGTGGACGATGGCGAGCTTGAGCTCTGTTCCATCAATGGAGATCCTGGCTTCGCGCAAACCTGATTCACCACGAACCTCTTCGAATTCGAGACGATCAAGTTTGCGGCCACTTGCTTTTTCGACGGCATAGCGAAGGACAGCTTCCATCACGCCACCGGAGTTGCCGAAGATGACACCCGCACCGGTGTAGAAGCCGAACGGCATATCGAAGGATTCGGGCTGCAGCGATTCGAAGATGAGGCCTGCGGACTGGATCATATGCGCCAGTTCCTGCGTGGTCAGAACATGGTCAACATCAGCATCGCCATCGACGGCGAGTTCCGGCCGCTGCGCTTCGAACTTCTTGGCTGTGCACGGCATGATGGCAACAACCTTCAGATCCTTACGTTCGATTTTCAGCTGCTCGGGCAACATTGCTTTGATTAGTGATCCGAACATCGCCTGCGGGGAGCGACATGACGAAAGCTGCGGAAGCAATTCCGGGAAATACTGCTCGGCATACTTGACCCAGCCGGGGCAGCAGGAGGTGAACATCGGAAGATGCTTCCCTTCTTTCTTGCGATCCAGGAACTCCGTACCTTCTTCAATCACGGTGAGGTCGGCCGCGAACGAGGTGTCGTAGACCTGTTCGAAACCGAGGTGTTTGAGCGCGGCGACGATGCGGCCCGTGGTAATCTCCCCGGGCTTGAGGCCGAAGCACTCGCCGAGACCCACTCGGACAGCCGGCGCGATCTGCACAACGACTGTCTTCTTTGGATCCGCGAGTAGGGACCATACCTGATCCACTTCCGGCTTTGGAGTGAGAGCCCCGGTAGGGCAGACACTCGCGCACTGGCCGCAGTTCACGCATTCGACATCGCCCAGTTGCTTGCCAAAGGCAGGCTTCACCATCACGTCGTGCCCGCGATGCGCGAAGTCGATAGCGCCAATTCCCTGAATCTCGGAGCAAACGCGGACGCAGTCTCCGCAAAGGACGCATTTGTTAGGATCGCGAATGAGCGACGGCGATGATTCATCGAGTGGCACTGGCTCATGCACCGGCTTGAAGCGTACTTTGCGAATGCCGAGACGTTGAGCGAGGGACTGCAACTGACAATTCGCACTGCGTGGGCAGGTCGGGCATTGCTGATCGTGATTAGCAAGGAGCAGTTCGACGGCGATCCTGCGGATCTCGCGTATCTCCTGGGTGGTGGTCTTCACCTTGAGGCCTGGCTCGGGAGGCGTGGAGCAGGCGCCCATGATGCCGCGCCCCTCCACATCAACTAGGCAAAGACGGCACGCGCCGTACACACTCAGTTCGGAGTGGTAGCAAAACGTAGGCAGATCGATGTCGGCTTTGCGAATGAGCTCGAGCAGGTTGCGCTCAGCTTCGATGGGAACATTGCGGCCGTCGATTGTGACTGTAGATTGCACAGGCTTGTTCACTTCTCTACACCCCTTCCACTGCGTGCAACTTACAGGCTGTCGCACATGCGCCACACTTGATGCAAAGTTCCGGATCGATGTGATGCGGCTTCTTCTTTTCACCCGTGATTGCGCCGGTCGGGCAGGATTTGATGCAGACGCCGCAACCCTTACACCGCTCCGCATTGATCTCCGGCTTCAGAAGAGCCTTGCAGCGTCCGGTACGGCAACGCTTCTCGAAAATATGCTCTTCGTATTCCTTGCGGAAGTAGCGCAGTGTGGAGAGCACGGGGTTCGGGGCTGTCTTTCCCAACCCGCATAGCGATCCGACCTGGACGGCATGACCAAGTTTCTCGAGCAGGTCAAGCGTGCCGGCATCCGCCCGGCCTTCGATCACGTCATCAAGGAGCGACAACAACTGCTTTGTACCCTCGCGGCAGAGTACACACTTACCACAGGATTCGCGCTGAGTGAACTCCATGAAGAAACGCGCGATGCTGACCATGCAGGTGCGTTCGTTCATGACGACGAGGCCGCCCGAGCCCACCATGGCTCCGACAGAGCGCAGGGACTCGTAGGCAAGCGGGAGATCGAGATGGTCCGGTGTAAGGCAGCCGCCGGAGGGGCCGCCGATCTGGACGGCTTTGAAACCGCTCTTTAGGAGCTTGCCGAAATCGTCGGTGACTCCGCCTCCGATGTTAAGAACAATCTCGCGAAGCGTGGTGCCAAACGGGACTTCGACGAGGCCCGTGTTCGCCACGTGGCCCGTAAGGGCGAAGGTCTTCGTGCCTGGCGAGTCCTTGGTGCCGACGCTATGAAATGCCTCGGGTCCAAGATTGAGAATGCGCGGGACATGAGCGAGCGTTTCAACGTTGTTGATGATCGTCGGCTTACCCCAGAGGCCGCTTTGAGCAGGAAACGGCGGCTTGGGCGACGGCATACCGCGCCTCCCTTCAATCGAGGCGATCATGGCGGTCTCTTCGCCGCAGACAAAGGCGCCAGCGCCCTCCATCACGTCGCACTTCATCGACAGACCAGTGCCGAAGACGTTGTCGCCGAGGATTCCTTCACGCTCGGCATCCGCGACCGCGCGACGCATGCGCTGCACGGCGAGCGGATACTCGGCCCGAACATAGACGAGCCCTTCATTCGCTCCAATGGCGCGAGCGGCAATCATCATACCTTCGATCACGCTGTGAGGGTTCCCCTCCATCACCGAGCGGTTCATGAATGCGCCGGGATCACCTTCGTCGCCATTGCAGATGACGTATTTCTTGGGCGAGTTCTGAACGCGGGCAGCTTCCCATTTGCGACCGGTCGGAAA
>Ga0207654_10001895_pt1 | contig 10849 bp, 15 predicted proteins | sample KBSC64metaG_FD_184355 | JGI IMG/M metagenome (GOLD analysis project Ga0207654, IMG submission 184355) | Corn rhizosphere microbial communities from Kellogg Biological Station, Michigan, USA - KBS C6-4 metaG (SPAdes) (version 2) | ecosystem: Host-associated > Plants > Roots > Rhizosphere > Soil...
GCAGAATTACCGCCGCGCCAAATGCCAGTTGGGTTTGCGTCCGTTTTGAAACTCGTTTGTTCACAGGCCCTTGCCTAGAACTCCCAAACAGGAAAAGCCTCATGCTCTCGGACGGCGCCGCGACCGGGTGTCGCGATGATTTCAAGATTTTATACCATTCAGGAACAGCGATGAATCGCAGTTCGGGGACGAGTTCGGGCGTTGGCCGGCGCACTGCCTTGACGCCCTTGAGAATGAAACACTTCCGCGCTGTAAGATGCAAACTGAGAGGAAAGTGTCGCTCCAGGCCCTGCTATCCGCCGGATGACCCGCTCATTCGCGTTTTGTGCGAATGAGTGGGTGACTGAGCCCTCTCATCGACGAAATCTCTGGGTTCCATGATTCGTATTAAGGGAAGGGAAGTTGGCGGAAGCGTGTGCGAGTCGAATCCGGGCGAAAACGTAGTTTCAACTAGATAGAGGCGCACGGATGGCACCTAACTGCCTCAAAAGGGATGTAAAAGCCACTAACGGATTGCAAATGGATTGCGGATTGTGTGCAAGATTGACCAGATTTCTGGCGCAAGTGGAGGCACATTGCGAGAGTGGACCCGGAACGCATTCGCAAGATAACCACCGAGATGCACGGCCTCCTTGAGGACCTGACTCGGCTGCTAAAGCGGAGCGGGTTTCTACCTACCTTGAGTCCAGTAGAACTCGCAGGTTATACACGACGGAATGAGCGCCTCCGCGAGCTCTGCAAGGAACTAAGCGAACTCGCTTGAGCCATGAAAGTCAGCGACAAGCAAGCCCTAAGTGTTCGTTGTCCGGTCTGTGGGGCCAAGGTAGGAGAGAAGTGCGAACTTAGCACCGCCCAGCCACGGACTGAGGCCCATCGAGACCGGCGATTGGTAGCGTGGGAGAGTTTGGGACTGTCGAATCAGGCAAGCCCGGCATTTCGGACGCGGCCTCGGTCCCAGTGACTACCAATTCCGCACTTCAGCCTCAAGCACAGCGAGCGCTCTCAGCGCATCCTCGATCTGCTGTCTTTCCCCGTGATGGTCGGGGTTACCGTGCAAGCCTTGTAAGCGGTTGCTAATCGCCAGACGCGCAACAACAATCCGCTCCGGCATTTTCTGACGGTCCACTTCCAACACAGCGCGATGGTAGGCCGTTTCCCAGTTTTTGATGCTTATTGGCACGCTCATTGTTCACTCCGAACATGCTCAATCTTCCGCCAGCGTAAGAAATCCCCCGAAGGTTGTCAACTAGAGATTTCCGGGTTGTCGGTAGCACATGATATGTCCGGTTGAGATAGCACATGAGATGTCCGCTTAGCGGGCGGCGAGGGTGGGAGACCATGGCCAGCATGGATGCTTACCCGAAGGCCGCGATGGAGCGGGCGATGAAAGTACAGGATGTGATGTTGCAGGCGATGGCGAAGAAGATCACGTGGTGGCAGGCCGGGTGCCCCACTCATTCGCGTTTTGTGCGAATGAGTGGGTGACGGAGCCCTCCCTCCGCGACGAAATTCCGCGGCTACATGATTCGTACTTAGGCGAAGGAAAGATGGCGGAAGCGTGTGCGAGTCGAACACACCGGCGACGGGGTGACCCGCCGCCCGACGGTTTTGAAGACCGTGGCAGTCACCGGACTGCATGCGCTTCCGCAGTTGACGATCCATACTCTAGCAGCATCGGCGTTGTCCACGGTCTTGCGGGGTCGATTCAGGCCGGGGAAACATGAGTCTTACGGCACGCCTTTTAGCGTTTGGTAAGAGGACGGGGAACGGCAGGGAAGAGCGGCGAGGGGTTTGCACAGCACCTGAGGCCGCTTCGCTATGCGACTCTTTTCGCACAGCGGGCGGGACGCCCGCCGGACAGCCGCCGAGACGGCGGCGCTACTTCTACGAAGTGCTTCAACGACAGTGCGAGCGTTGAGCTTCGCGGAGATGAAGCAGATACTGCCTGACGGCTTAGGGCGTCGTGTGCGTAAGCCTGGCCCCGGTGACAGGAATTCCGCCCGCCGAGGCGGCAGGAATCGCGCTGGCCGGCGGAGACGCAGGGCCGACCGCGACTTGTACGATGTTGTTCCGCACCGCGTATAGCACCAACTCGCTGACCGAGTGCAGTCCAAGCTTCCGCATGATATTGCTGCGGTGGGTCTCCGCGGTCTTCACGCTCAAGTTGAGATGCGAGGCTACTTCCTTGGTGGACTTTCCCTCGGCCAGAAGCTGTACCACCTCGCGCTCGCGCGAAGTCAGACCGGGCAGAGCCGGTTCGCCGCTGGAGGAACGATGGCCCTTGCCGAGGAAGCCGGAGAGCACCAGTTCCGCCACTCGGGCGGTGAAAAACGTCTTGTTGTGTTGGAGTGCTTCCACGGCCGTGACCAGGTCCCGCGCCGCATCCGATTTCAGAAGGAAGCCGCGAGCGCCTGCGTCCAGAACGGCCTGCACCGCCTGGTCCGTGTCAGTGATTGTCAGAATCAGGATCCGCGTGGCGGGGTTTTCCCGCAGGATCTGTCGCGTGGCTTCGAGGCCGTTGAGCACGGGCATACCGATATCCAGAATGGCGATGTCCGGCCTCGATTCTTTGGCTTTCTCCACCGCCTGGCGGCCATTGCCCGCTTCAGCGCAGACTTCCCAGTCGGGATGTCCCTTGATGAGAGAAACCAGACCGCGACGTACAATTTCGTGGTCGTCAGCAACCAGAATACGCAGGCGATTCATAGGCGTAACTCCCTTGTCGTCTTATTGACTCGCGCGAACTCCCCCCATCGAGGTCCCGCAACGAGAGCAGTCTGGCCCCGGTCGCCATTCCCAATCCGGCGACCTCATTCAGAATCATGACTAAAAGATCATTCTCTTTATCCATGCACCGGGGTTGCGGCGTCAATACGGTCGATACTGTATGGGCGGCGGCAAAGTCGGTTATCCACATGTTTTTGCAAACCCCGCCGTCGAATCCGCCATCCAAGATCAGCGCAAAAAAGATCAGCGCAAAAAAGACCAACCGCAAAAGTCGTTTGGTAGCGCGGTGAACATCCGGTATTCTGGAAACGCCTTTCATTTCCAAGAAATGGAGCCGCTTGACTAAACCCATACAAAACGAAGAAGAGTTGGAGAAGCCATCCATGACGCTTCCCGGCACGGTAGAGAAAATCATCCCGTCGGCGCACCCCAGCGAACCGGAGAAAGCGCAAATCGGGATTGATGGCGCGGACGATCTCTATCGGGAGCTTCGGGTGGAGAATTCTTTGCAGGATGAAAATGGCAATCAGGTGGCGCTCAAGCCCGGTGCCCAGGTTGAAGTCACTATCGAGGCGGACCCCAACGACACCAAGCCCAGGGAGTCTTCCAACGGCAAAGAACCTTCTCGCCGAGATTAATCAGACGAGATCGATCCGCCCGGCCGGGGCACCGGGCCAGACAAGTACTCAGGCACTATTGCGCGCAAGCCGGATGGCCGCAATCGCAGGCGATTTCCGTTTCTCCGGCTCCCGCTTCCTTGCACAGCTCACTGCAATATTTCTCTCCCTTGGTTGGAATGCACAGACAAGGCAAATGGGCGCACTTTTCTGATTTCTCCGGTGCCATCATGAAGTCTCCTCCGATCTGGATCTAACGAATGCTGGAATCGACCAGGAAGAAGTCCGGCCCGCGACCTCAGGTTTGGCGGCGGGCCGGACACTCCGGTTGGAGCGCGGCTACGCTATCCGCTTGGCGCGCTTTTTACTCGCTACCTCGTCGCGACCCGGTTGCATACGGTCTCCGCCGAGCGCCTCCTGGTTAATCTCCCCGGCCAATTCCGTGAGTTTGTCGTCGGTTTCCTTTTCCTCCGCCAGGGTCGCTTCGAGCAGCGATACGTGCTCGCTTTCGCCCAGGGTCTCGGCAAAAGCCCGCACCGTGCCGTAAGCCGCGATTTCATAATGTTCAACCCGCTGCGCGGCTCCGATCAGGGCGGCATCCATCACCGCGCCTTCAAAATCCTCCTTCATGACCTCGGAGCCTTCCTCGATCAGGCCTTCCATGCCCGCGCACTTCTTGCCCTTTGGACTTTCGCCGAGCATTTCGAATATCTGTTCGAGCCGCTCGACGTGGCCCTTGGTCTGTTGCAGGTGCTCCTCGAAGCCTGCCCGCAGTTCGTCCGAGGAACTGGCCTTGGCCAGCTTGGGGAGCGCTTTCACTAATTGATTTTCCGCGCTGTACAGGTCCTTCAGTTCGTCGATATAGAGATTTCTTAATTCCTGGTTTGCCATAATTGCTCCGATACAAGAATTTAATTACGGGCGTTGGATGCGGTCATGCCCCCACACTGTGGTTCCATGGCCGAAGATTCCTGCCGGCTCGAGCTGCATGAACGAGCGGATTTGAAAAATGCAAAGGTTAGGATGAATACGCGCCAAACATCAGGCTGACCAGGCGCCGGGTCAGGCGCGGAACGTAAAACTCAGGATGATGGGGTTGCTCCGGGGTGCCATCCCCGCCGCGTTTCTCAGCGGTCCGCAACTCTCTGGCGGATGGGTAATTCTGGTTTATGCGATCGATGACTTCCTGCAAGGTCAGGTGCGGCATAACTAACTCCAGAGTCGAGATATAACGAGTCTCTCTCTGCCGCGGCTGGATCGCAATACAGTGGATTACCGAGTTTTGATTAGACCGCTATGCGTCGCGCGGTCGCAGAGGTTTTTCCACAGGGAAAAGTTTGCTCGATCCGTTCCCGGGTTGAATCTCCAATTCCTACAGCAGTCCCTCTAGGTTTCGCGCTGAGCATCGGGTAGGGGGAATTCTATGCGCGATATTGTGCGCGGGTAACTCGGTGAGAACGCAGCGCCAAATTATTCTGGCCGTCGACGGGCCCCATTGGAATGAGCTTTGGCATGAGACATGCTTCCCTTGGATTGAAGGAACACAGTTCGAAGAAACACAAAATCTCTCGGGAGAATCTTATGACCAAACGTTCATACTTACTATGTTCACTGGGCCTGCTGCTGGGCCTGGGCTTGTCCGGAGTTCAGCTCAACGCGCAACAGCCCGCGGATCCGCAATCACCCCCGCAGCCGCCGGCACAGCAGACAGCGCCAGATTCCCAGGCGCAATCGCAGCAGACCCAGGTTCAGACCTTTGCCGGTACGATCGTGAAAGTCGGCGACAAATACGTGCTGCAGGACGCCAGCGGAACTTCTTTCGACGTTGACCGTCAGGACCTGGTCAAGCCGCACGAAGGCAAGAAAGTTCGCATCAATGGCACGCTCGACGCTGACGGCAAAACCATCCACGTGAAATAGACCGGTCAAACGGCGGGTAGCGAAGAAAAAAGGGGCCGAAAATCGGCCCCTTTTCCTTTTTGGGCAAGACAACATACGGTGCCGAATCCGCCATGGGGCGAACTGGTCGCACTCAATATCCGCGGACTCCGTACCCTTTGAACCGAGTTCTGCACTGGCTTAAGTTAGCAACTCTGTGTGACGTCAAAACTCCGACCCTTACTGGCGCCGCTGCCATTGGCCCCGGCCATTTGTTTTCGCTTCACCGCTTCTGCCTTCAGCTGGGCCAATATCTTTGGGTCAGTCACGATCACTGCGTGCGGCAAAAGTTCCCTTAAGGTCTTCGGGCGTCGCCGCGATGGCGGGGCGCCTCTCATGCGTTTCATCCATCGACCTCCACGAACCCTGGGTTCGTCCTTCAGCCACCAGCATAGGTGCTCCACTAAAGAAAGGTGAGAATACGGAGTTCGTCTATCGCATCTGTAAGTGGCGGAGCGCTGAGCCGCCGCATTGCAAAAAGTGCTTGACAGTAACAGAATGGTATAATATACGTATAGCTATCGTATAAGAATATTGATCGTACCATATACGAAAGGTGAAAGCGATGAGCGATGGACCCAAGAATAAGACCACGGCCAGCCTGAAATACCGGCGCGTTGAGGTTGCGGCAATCAAGAAGGGCAGACGCGGCAAGCACCACGATCTGGTCGAGGGCATCCTGCACGAGTTGAAGACGCTACCCGCGGGGTCTGCCATGAAAATTCCATTTGCGGATGTGGGCGGGATTGGACTCGCGAACCTTCGTTCGGCGGTACACCGCGCGGCCACCTCGGAAGGACTGCCGATCGAGACTCTGGCCGATGACACGAATCTGTACGTGTGGAAGACCGACAGCTCCGGCCCCTGAGGCGCCGGTGCGACCCGGCAGGCCGATCCATTAAAACATAGAGGTTCAACATGTCTACATATCAATGGCACGAACTCTACAAGGCCGCTTTGCTTGAAACCGACTGGTCGAAAATGGAAGAGCGCATTCGGGCTGCGGAGTCCGCGATCCAGAACAGAAAGCGCGAGTTCGCTTTGAATCCTGGTGGCACCCAGGCGGAACATCAGCGTCTCGCCGATGCCATGAATGGTCTGAGTGTTCTCAGGTCCGAAGTGGCGTCATGGTCAATCCACAAATCGCAGGGGAAAGAAGTACCGCCTAGGCCGCCAGCAGGGAACGCAGAGCGCGCAGAAGGTTAGGACCAGCCGCATCGGACTTGGAGACTACATTCGAAATGCCCGCCTTCCTGGCCTCATCCAGCAACTGGGGATAGGTGTGGAGGGTGAACATGAGGATGTGAGTGCTGGGCGCGATCGCCTTGATTCGGCGGGCCGCATCGAGTCCGTTCATCACCGGCATCGAAAGGTCCATCAGGACCACATCGGGCTGAAGTTCCTTGACGCGCTCGATGGCATCCCTTCCGTTTTCGGCCTCCCCGCATACTTCCCAATCGGTCTCAGTCTCGATACGAAGGCGCAGGGAGCGCCGAATGGCTTGCGTGTCATCAACGACAAGAATTCTTGGGGCCATCGCTCGTCTCGCGATTTCAGCCTACTGCATTAACCGAAATCCACAATACACCGGATACTGTACTCGACCGTGCACTCGCCCGCCGTGGAAGCAGTGGCAGGCGCATGGGCAGAAGTGCCACGTGCCGACGGGCCGTCAGCGAGATTGCGAAGTCGCCATGGAGGGCAATTTCCACGCCGAAAAATCACGATTGAGCAGCCCTTCAAGTTCTTCCACTTCGGGTCGAAAATGTTCGTAGAGCTTGAGCGAGAGGTCCCGGGACAATTTCGCGAAAGGAGGACCACCGCCGAGGACTAACTTCAGGAGCGGCGATTTCTTCACCGCCGCCACCAAGGTGTCGAGTTGCCGGAGCTTGAGCCATTCCGCCATAGCGGTAGCGCTGCGCGTCCGGCGGTAATTCCGTGGGTGGGTCATGGTCTCGGAGGCGAACACGCGCCCGATCTGCGACGGGGCCAGTTCGAATCGTGGAACGCCGATGAAGTCGGTCACGCAGTCCAGATACAATTGCGGTTCGTCCCGCAGGTCATCGTAAACCGTGGCCAGGACCTGGTCGGGGCCGAGAGTGTGCATCCATGCTTTGAGATTGGCGCCGTACTTACTCGATTCCAGTAGCTCAGAATCGCGGGTGATCGCCTCCTCGAAGCTCCACGGAATCATCCCATACGCCCGCTTCATCCGGTACAGCGAAACCACCCGCTCCACCGGGTCCCGGAAGATGCAAACCACCTTGGCATGGGGGATGGTTTTCGCTATCCGTTCCCGCGCCTGGGCCGAGGCAAAATATGTGGGCGCCACCTCGCCCACTAGCCGATCCCCCGTCGAGGTCGGAAAATGCGCGTGGTACCACTCAAATCCGCGGTCAAAATGGTTATCGAAAAAGCGCGTCTCTTTGGTGGGAGAGGGTAAAAGGGTATGTCTGCTCAGGACTTCGTGCAGCCAACTGGTTCCGGTCCGGGGAGGCCCAATGATAAAGAACGATGGCAACGGCCATCTAGTGTCGCGCGTGACCCGGCTTTGACGCGCCGACGCCCCGGCCCCGCTTAAGGAATCCATCCTTATCTGCTTGAGCATGTTCGCTTTGCCCCGCCCCTGGGGCATTTCGGTAACAGCGCTTCGATGTTCCTTGCCGGTATGCGGTTGGCCGCAACCCGTTTCTTTTTCGAATCGTACAGCCCGCGTTTGTGGGCCAGCTACGGCGCCCCACCCAATTTGTTATTTCGCGGGAACGGCATTGACTGCGATTGAACTGGCGGTGTAGTTTGCGCCGTCGAAGGTTGTGGTCACGGTGACGTCGCCGCCTTCGTAGAGGCGGTCCTCTATTCCCTTCATCGCCGGATCGAAGTGGATGTCATAACTTTTTGAATCTCTAGGGTCTACCAGCACCAGAAGTCCAATATGCAGGTCAAGGTGTGAAATGCGGCCTGCGAATACGAACGTCCCTCCCGGCCCGGCCAGAATAGAGATTTCCCGCACCATTCCCGGACCTTTTGGCGACGGGCTGAACTTCAGACTGACCAGGGAGCCGGGACGCAGATCCGAGGGGGAAGCGGGTTTTCCGTCGCGCAATACGGTGGCGTCGGGAGCCAGCCGGAAATTTGCCGGTTCCGGGGCCAGCACATCGTGCAGAACGAGTTCGCCACTGGCAGCGTCATAACTCTGCAGTTGACCATTGCTCTGTCCATTCGCGCTCTGGGTCAGGATGCGGACGCTGCGGGCAAATATGCCTGACCCGGCCATGGCCGTATCCAGGTAAACTCGCGCGCCGATTTGCAGGTCGCCGGCGCCGGCCGCCACGCCGTCGCGAAAAAAGTGGGTCCGGTCATCGAAAAGGACAACCATATCCCGGCCGCCAAAAACGTGGACCGTAACCTGGTCGCGAACTGGATCCAGAAGCCGGACTGTGCCGCCGACCAGCGTGGTCTGTCCCCTGGGTTGCGGCAACAGCTCGAGCCACATGCGGTCGAGGTCCTGGGGAGACTTGGTTGGAACTGATACGTCCTGGTTCGGCCCTATGACTGACATCGAGGCCGGAGCCGAAGGTTCCTGCGCACAGGCAAATCCGGCAAACAGGAACAGTGCGAGAAGTCTTCTCATGTCTCTATGCTTGACTCCACCCTTAAAGGCCATTCTGAACGCTCTGTTTCGATGCCTCCCCGGGGCGTCGGGTAGCTTCCGGGAAACTAATTTTTTCAAGCGAAACAACGCCCCCGGCCCTGCGGCATCCTAATGCCGGCGAAAGCCCGTATCGAAGCACCCAAAAGGAAAGGTTTCCCATGGCTTGGAAGAGATGGCTGATCATCTTCTGCGTAGGGGCGGTTTGGGGATTGCCAACGGCCCACGCCGGCGATTTGAAGATTCATCTGCCCAAGCGAAGCAAGCTGACCCCGGTCCAGCGCCTCAACCGTGAAGGGGTCGAAGCCCTACGCAAGAACAATCTGGAAAAGGCGAAATCACAGTTTTACCGGGCGTATCTCTTCGATCCTGATGATCCGTTTACCCTCAACAACATGGGCTACATTTCTGAACTGGAGGGCCAGGCCGAACAAGCGAGGAATTTCTATACTCTGGCGGCCAGGCTGGGAACCGATGCGGTGGTGGACAAGGCCAGTTCGCCGCACATGGAAGGGCAAACGTTCTTGAGCGCTTTGAGCAATGCTAATGATGTCCCCATGGAAGTCAATCGCTCGAATGTTGCCGCGGTACGGCTTCTTTCCGAGGGACGCGCGCCGGAAGCCGAGCAGGTCTTGCGCCATGCCCTGAACCTGGACCAGAAGAACCCTTTTACCCTGAATAATCTGGGAGTGACAAAAGAGGCGGAGGGCGATTTTGAAGGAGCTTTGAAGTACTACTCCTCTGCTGCCGATCTGCACTCCGAAGAAAGGGTAATCGTCTCCCAGAGTGGGGCCTGGCGAGGCAAGCCCATCAGCGAGATGGCGGCAGAGACCGTGAAACGGTTAAGCCAGCGCATGCAAAACGCGGCAGGCCCGGAAGAGCAGGCTGGACTGCTTAATCTACATGGAGTGGCCGCCCTGAACCGGAACGACCGGCAAGCTGCCGGCAAGGCATTCCTGCAAGCCTACCAGCTTGATCCCAACAGCGCCTTCACCCTTAACAACCTGGGCTATCTGGCGGAAATGGATGGCGACCTCGAAACCGCGCAGGTGTTCTACGAGAAAGCCCGCATGGCGCAGAACGCCAAGGACCGCGTCGGCTTGGCCACGCGGCAGTCAGCCGAGGGTCTGAAATTATTTCAGGTCGCGGAAGACAGCAACCAGAGTGTGGGTGTCAAGATCGGGGAACAGAGCGCTGCCCGCCGGCGGGAGACCGGGCCCATCGAGCTTAAGCGCCGCGACGGCAAACCGGTGGACGAACCCTCTACGCCTGATGCGACCCAACCGGCAATACCTCCAAAGTAAGCCGGCAACTGAGAACTGATAACCCATAACTGACAACTGAAAAACATCACTCGCGGTGGGCGTCCGCCCACCCGTCTTATTCGGAGCCTGTCAGGTCGGAATTGGGCGTGTCCGCAAGGTCGTGATCGCCTGCGACTGGCGAGCTTTCCGTTGAATTCCGGGGCGACTCGTCATCAACCTCCGACGGATGCAAGGTCCAGCTCCACGAAGGCCGTATGCTGGCCGCGTTTCGCAGACTGCGTCGGGACTGTAAGAGCGGGAACTTAACGAAGCCGCTCATGGTCTGGCGGTGCCGGGAGAGTTCGAACCACCGCAGGTAGTGACGCACGACGCTGGGCATGGTCATCCGCATGGCGGCGGAAAAATTGTGGTGGGCCAGTTGGCGCTGTTGTTCAGGAGACCGCAATATCGCGACCAGCTTGTCTGCGAGATCCTCCGGGTCTCCGGCTTTGTAGAAGCTGATCGCCATGTCTTCGTCCACCGCCATTCGGCGAAAGTCCGCCAGGTCGGCGCACACGATGGGCACTCCGTACTCGCAGGCCTGATGAGCGGGGCCGCTGGATCCGGTCGCCGAATCGTAGGGCATCACCACAATACTGGTGGTTCGATAGAGC
>Ga0207654_10001900_pt1 | contig 10842 bp, 10 predicted proteins | sample KBSC64metaG_FD_184355 | JGI IMG/M metagenome (GOLD analysis project Ga0207654, IMG submission 184355) | Corn rhizosphere microbial communities from Kellogg Biological Station, Michigan, USA - KBS C6-4 metaG (SPAdes) (version 2) | ecosystem: Host-associated > Plants > Roots > Rhizosphere > Soil...
ATGCGCCTCAGGCAGTGCCGCTGCCATCTCTACCTCAAATCGGAAGCAAAGATCGTTTTAGGCCTGCGAGGCTCGCTTTTAATCGCGCAATTCGATACGGCAATACTAGGGAGAACCTCGGACGTTCAATTTCTGGGTACTCGCGCCGAGGCATGCAGGGCAGCCGAATAGCCGCGCGCCGCATGAATAACTCAAGCCAGAGTGCAGGCCGTGTTCTGGATTTTGCGCAAGCAGTAAGAGACGTTGGTTTTCCCCAAGCTGCAGACGAATTCGGAATTGGGGATTTGACCGGTCGCCCACTGGGGGAGGCTGTATCACGACTAACGGAGGCGTTTTGTGATCCGGGCGGAAGTATTGATGAGGCACTAACCCGAGCTGCGTGGAACGAGACATTATTGCGCGCAGTCGAACAAGGTATAGAGGACTTCGAGACACTGACAGCTCAAGAATGGACGACGTTGGTAGAGATATTCATTGCACAGTCGATTGAGTTGCGGGTTTTCAACGATATTGGAAATGATGTGCTTGGCGCCGCGCTGAACGTCGAACAGATCGACGCTATCCAAGCCGATTTGCATGATCTCATTTTCGGCGCCGTACAGGGGAATTTGTCATCGGTGATCGGCGGACAGAATAGACTTTCTAATAAAGCCCTACGCGAAGCTACTGATCGAACCTATCAATTGGCGTTTGCGTACCTTGAAGCCCTCGGCGAGGAATGATATGAGACGTCATAGTCTTATTTTCAGATTGGGCGCTGGTGATCGCTCCCGCATGGAGTGGGTTGAACCATCCTCCTTTCGAACTCAAGTTGATTTGATAGATTCGAAAGGAAGACTCGCCCATGGCTTGGGCGACACGCTAGATAGCCTTGCCAGATTAGGAATTTCCCCGAGCGAGATTGGTGTTGACCTACTATTGATATCGAGCGCAGTTTATGCAGCAGATAAGAGGATAAGCAGGACTGAAGCTCAGGACTCTTGGACTAGGGAAATCGATCTTCATATTCCAGTTTCGAGGCCTGAGATTTGGTCAAATGTGGTGTCGGCTCTGCAGAACATGCTCAGGTTCCTAACAGGTGATTACTGGCGACTTTTTTTCCGACTTAGTCCGAAGAAGTATCGTTTGTTAGCTCCTAAAGCCGCTGCTCCTCGCGAACCTGTAACGTCAACATGTCTTTTTTCCGGTGGATTAGATAGCTTCATTGGTGCGATCGATTTATTACATGAGGAGAAATCGCCTTTGCTTGTCAGCCACGGGTGGGTTGCGAGCGACAGCAAGCATCAACAGCTTTGTCTCGATGCGCTGACTGCTCATTTCCAATCGCAGACGATTAAACATCTACGATCTCGGGTTGGATTTCCAGAACACCTCATCCGAGATAGTGAACCGGAGAGAACAGAACGGTCACGGTCATTCCTGTTTTTTTCACTGGCAGCGCTCGCCGTGAGTGGGACATCAGAATCGTCAACGGTTTACATTCCCGAGAACGCATTGATCTCACTGAACATTCCGTTAGATCCATTGCGCCTGGGCGCCTTCAGTACGCGGACCACTCATCCCTTTTATATTGCAAGGTTCAATGAAATGCTCAAGAACGTCGGTATCTCAACCCAGTTACTGAATCCATATCGTCATCGGACGAAAGGTGAAATGGTGTCAAACTGTACGGTCAAACAGTTGCTTGAAGAATCTCATACCCTGACGATGTCGTGCTCATCAGCTAGCAAGGCACGCTGGAAGGGACTGCCACCGAGTCATTGTGGACACTGTGTTCCCTGTGTAATCAGAAGAGCCGCTTTGGCGAAAATGTCGATTCCTGATGCGACCGTATATGTGACTGATTTACACGCTGCCCCTTTGAACTCAATGAAGGCTGAAGGCAGTGACATTAGATCATTCCAGTTTGCAGTTCATCGGCTAAGAGACGATCCGAAGCGTGCCCGGGTTCTCGTTCACCAGTCTGGTCCGCTGACGGACTGCCCAGGAGAGATCGAAGACTTAGCACAAGTTTACCTTCGTGGGCTGCAGGAAGTCGGCGAATTGCTCAAGGGAGTTAGCACCTCACCCAATGCCTGATGCCATTCCGAGATTCGTCGACTATCACTGTCATTTGGACCTTTATCCAGATTACGAGGCGCAGTTCGCGAACTGCTCTGAACAAATGGTTGCGACGTTGGCAGTTACCACGACTCCGCGCGCATGGCCGAGGAATCGAGAGCTTTCCGAGAAATCTGCCTTTGTCCGCGTTGGCCTTGGTTTGCATCCGCAACTGGTTGCTGATCGCTCAGTGGAATTTCGCTTGTTCGAGAAGCACTTTTCCGAAAGTCGCTTTATAGGAGAAGTAGGGCTTGATGCCTCCCCGCCATATTATCGTAGTTACCGTGAACAGAAGGAGATCTTTGAGCGAGTTCTAAGACTCTGTGCGGAACATGGAAACAAGATTCTGTCAGTACACAGTGTTCGCGCAACGCGTGATGTCCTTACCTTTATTGAAAAGCTGCTTCCAGCGGAGCGTTCACGAGTTGTTCTTCACTGGTTTGGAGGTACAAAGGCAGAGGGTAAGTTGGCCGCGGAGTTAGGTTGCTATTTCTCGGTTAACGCCGAAATGCTTAATAGAGATCCGAGACGTGCGGTGGTAGCCACGCTTCCACTGACTCGTATTCTGACTGAGACTGACGGACCCTTCACAAAGACGTTCGATCAACCCTCAAGGCCCGCAGATGTGTCGCGCGTAATCCCGCTCCTGCAGTCTCTCTTTAATATAGGCGCGGAAGAAATTAGAAAACAGCTCATCGCGAATCTGTACGCCTTGGAGAGTGCGTAGCTATACGAAGATTGGCAACGTAATCACTCTTTGTGATCAGCTCGTCGAAATAGATTAATTCGGTTCGTCAAGTTTGTAATACGAGATGTGGGAATACAGTGAGGCCAGCCGATTAATAACACTGGACGCAGTGTTCAGCGATAAATGCATCTACTGCAAGACGACTCTAACAAAACTGCCGTCGGTAAGTTTTGAGAAGGTCGAAAAACGCTTGTTTGTCCAGCTCGCCATCTGCAAAGTCTGTGGGTGGTGGACTGTTTACCGCGTTCATCAGAATGAATATCCCCGAACCGCCGGAATTGTTGAAGGATACTCCGGGACAATCGGGTGTCTTAAGCAGCTTGATTTGAAAGACATCTCGATTCCTCTTGATGAGGCGCGCAAATACTTATGTGCGAAGGGGGATTCGATTTTTTACGTTCACCCAAGAATTTTGGAGAACATTGTATGCAGCATCTTCAAAGACCTTGGTTGGCAAGCTAGGACGACAGCTTACTCGGCCGACGGAGGTATCGATGTGATTCTGGATAGCACGGAGGGGACAATTGGAGTTCAAGTTAAACGCTATAAGAAGGAACGTCGAATAGAAGCCGAGCAAATACGTTCACTGGCAGGAGCTTTGGTTGAAGGCGGCTTCACTAAGGGAATCTTCGTTACGACATCTACGTATCGCCGCGGCGCAAAAAGAACGGCTAAAAAGTTAACATCAATTGGGCTCCCAATCGAACTGATAGACGCCAAACGCTTCCTCGATATGCTTGGGATTGCTCAGCAAGGTGCATTTGAGTTGAGCCAAGAAAAGGCAATTACCTATCTGCTGAGTAGAGGTGCGCATATTGGCAGCGGTATTCATAGGGACTTTGTTGAGAATGAAGATCTACGTGAGCGGCAAATCATTGCTCAGATCTCTACTGGTTCTGAACTGATAGACCTGGATGATTGATACAACGACTCCTCTCCTTCCGAGCTGATGCTGGCTTGGGTGTCAATCGTGGGATTAAGATACCCGTCATTTACAGCACTACAACCGCAATTTCTGTTAAGTAATTCAAGCACCTAACCTCAACTCAGATCTGCCATTCCATCGACAAGAACAGTCTCACAACTATTCGACGGAGGAAGTAATCGTGCGAGGATATGACCTTCGTCCTGTTAAGGAGCCCATTCTAGCTTCCAGACTCTGGGATCATGCACGAGTGGGCCGACTTGCCGAGCCGGCGACAACCAACGGTCCAGAGTGATTTGACAAACCTCACATTAGATAGCTTTCGTTATCATCGATCTGGGTTTCGGCCCGTTCAGATGGTGCCTCGAAGCCTTCGCTGTCAAAGATCAACGATGCTACGCCGTTTAGAGCATGTCGCTTTTGTCTCTCTCGCAAATGGTCTGAACCCTCGGGATCTTCCGGGATTACTGCACTGTCTTCAACGCCAGGAAATAACAGCTTTTCTATTCCTTCCTGCGCCGTTCGTTTTAGCTTCTTCCGCGCTTTGACATAAAACTCAAGAGTCGTGCGAGGGGAAGCGTGGCGCATCAGTTGATGGACAACAGCGATGTCTACGCCTATGGCGACCAACCAACTTCCATATGTATATCTGAATGCGTGCCAGTGAACTCGCTTACTAATTCCTGCGAGCTTGGCGGCTGGTTGAATGACTTCGTACATGGGATATTTTGAATCGAGTGTGGTTCTTCCTTTTGTGCGAATACTGGGAAAGACCCAATCGTCATCTCTCTTGTAAGGAGTGGATTTTCGCCAAATGCATAACGCAATCGCTACGGAACTGGGCATCGGTAGAATTGCGCGCGAAGCTTCGGTCTTACATGTCCCGAGCTTTCCACCGTAAATATTCCGCATAATAGTGAGTTCGTTGCGCTCGAAATCGAAGTCCCTCCATTGCAAGGCAAAAAGTTCGGCCCGCCGTAAACCAAAGCAAAGAACCACCAAAACCATCTCGCGATAAGGTGATTTTAGTAGGTTTAGCAAACGCTGAACCTCTACCGGTTCTAAGGGATCCGGTTCTTTTTGCCGCATTGCGCTTTGCTTTACGAGCTTGATTACATTTTTCCCCTGCTCCAGCCATTCATATTCGATGGCATGGTTAAAAAGACGTCGCATGAGATTGCGTATCTTTGCCTTAGTTGCGTCGGCGAGCGGTTGTCCATCTTTTCGCTGTAGATTTCCGAGCCACTCGCGGACAGCGCTAGCTCGCACATCTCGAATGTTTATTGAGCCCCACTTTGGACGGATCCATGTGTTGATGGTTGCTGGAGTGACTTGCCTTGTAGACTCGGCGTACGGCTCATTTTCGTTATAAAGAACGGTCTGCAGAAAATGGTCAATCACATCGCCCAAGCTAACGGGTTGGAACTGAAGTCGATAGCATTCTTCGTTGATTCGCATTCTGAGACCATTCACGGCATCATGTGCTGCCTCTTTTGCAGGGTACTGGATGACTGTGCCGATTACTTTAGTGCGGCGAATACGCCTTCCATCAGCGGCTTCCTCCCGCCATAGATATTCCCACACGTTGGGACCTGTCTTTCGCCTGACGCGTCGGATACATCCAGCTTGGTATTGTTTGCGCATGAGCGGGCTGTGGTTGACGCGACTTTCGCTTGAACCAACGTGATTGCGGTTCCGGTTCGCGAATTCGTATAGCGAAAGGCGTGTGAGGTTGGAAGAGGTGGGTTTCAAAATGTCATGCTCATGTGACATTTCGAATATTGGACGTCACTACCGGCTACTACTTTGGAGGGACCGAGATGCCCTATTTTCCTCTGATATTAACTTGCACTAACTGTCGTAAAAGTAGTGCGGTTCAATACGGGATAGAGATTTCCCACTTTACTCAAGAGACTTGGATGGAATGGGGTTGCGTTCGTTGCGACACAAATCATCAGTGGCGAATTCCGCAGGGACGAACAGTCGAAGACACTGCGCGGGAAAGTTTAAAGCATTCGATAGCTCATAAGAAGGTGCGTGATCGAAAAGATGTTTACACTCTAATACGTGGCGTTCCCAAAGATGAGAGGGAAAGAATTCTCTTCGGCGAACTAATTTGGTGGTGGCGTAACGAGGCCGGACTTGGGCAGGTAGATGCTGCAGCCGCAGCAGGCATTACCAGTCGAGAATGGATGCGAGTGGAGGCCGGCAAAAGTTTGCCGCGAGACAACAACCTTCAAAGAATTGTGCATGCAGCTCGTGGAAGCATGGACCAAGCATTCTTGATCATAGGATCGGCAAGGAATTGGAAGCAAGAGTTCATAAAGCGTGTGCAAAGCTTCCAGGCACGCATAGCGGAACAAGAACATTTTAATGTTGATGCACGGGGATTGGAGTCTGATCCAGACGTCGAATTGGCCCTCCAGGCATTTAGGAGGGTGTTGCCGGTTGAACCTGATGACAACAGATTTCTGTTCCTCGCTCATGCTATCCATCAGGCATATTGGACCAGACTGCTTGGCGGCACAATTACCGTCGATGACAAGAGAGCCGAGATTATTCCAGCTGTCATGAAGCTCGCAGATATCTTTGAGAGATGTGAAAGTAAGAAAACCAAACAGCTCGTGGTCTATGAGCTAACCCGCGTCGCAGGGCTTCTTATGAGAAAGCAAGAGCTCGCGGACTTTGTGCAGCTTTTTCTCCAGTGGAGTTTCAACTCGAGTGCTGGAGAGGAGGAGACCAAACGTAGAATAGGCGTCGGGTGGAAAGAACTCACACCGCCAGAGAAAGTTGTTCTGGCACTCTTTGATTTGATTAATCCCAAGTACCACCCGCAACTCATCAAAGCGTGCCAGAAACTCAGCTCAACTGAACGGCGATCCGAATGGTGGTTCATACCAGAAAGCTAATAGTTGAAATTGTCCACATACAATTTCTCCACCTTGAGTTCGTCCTGTTAGCCCTGACGATTCACGGGCCGATGCTGGGACCCGTCGCGCGCGTAATCATTCGCACAATGCGTTGTTGCGCCCTCCGTTTAATATTGGTGATTGCTTGAGAATAGATCTCGACCGTAATACGCGCGGTTCCGTGACGCATCAGTTCCTGGACCACTTTGATGTCTTCGCCATTTGCAATGAGCAACGTTGAGAAAGTGTGCCGAAACGTGTGCCAGCTGATGCGCTTCTTAATACCGGCTCGTACCGCAGCCGGTCGAATTATCTTCGCCAGAACAAAATTTGGCGAAAAGGGAAATCTTCCTTTCTTACGAGGACTCGCAAACACCCAATCATCCGGCAAGTTATGCTGACTTTTCTCTCGCCAACGTTTTAGCTCATTAATAACATCTGGAGCGAGAGGAAGCGGTTTCTGGGAGTGCTGCGTTTTGCATTTGCCGATCGTCTGTGCATACACGGAGCGTCTAATCTGAATCGTCAACTTCTCGAAATCGATGTCTTTCCATTGCAGACCGAATAATTCGCTTCGACGCACACCTGTGGTAGCAGCGACCAGTACCATTAACTGAAAAGGCGAATCCAGCTTTGATATTAAGTTGCGGATTTCGTCAGGACTAAGAATTTCCGGATCCTTTTGACGAGCCGCGCTTTGGCGTACATGCGTGATGGGGTTCTTCCCTTGCGCGAGCCATTCATACCTAATTGCGTGATTGAACAGGACACTCATCAGGTTTCGTATCTTTGCTTTGCTCGAGTTGGATAATGATTTCCCATCCTTGCGGCGTAGTTGTCTTAGCCAGTTTTCTACAGCGACAGTGCGGACATCGCGGATGTCGACCATTCCCCAATGCGGCTTTATCCAGATCCTTAGGAAATCTCTATGGATCATCTTTGTTGCTTCCGAGTACCACTCTGATCCTTTCCCAAGCTCAATCTTCGTGTAATGGTCAGCGATGTCGCCAACACGAACAGATTTATGAAACTGTCGGTTACAAGCGTCGTTTACACTCACCCTGAGCCCATTGATTGCGGCTGACGCCAATTCTTCGGTGGGATATTGTTCAATACTGCCAATCACAGTAGTACGTCGGATTAGTTCGCCGGTTGGACCAACTTCCCTCCACAAAAACTCCCATTTGGCTGGACCTTTCTTTCGTTTCACGCATCTGAGATAACCCCGTTGATGCCGTCTTTGCTTATGCATACTTCTATTCTCCTCGTGTCAGTTTGGTGGAGCAACGGGTAGGTCTGTTGGCGTAGACAAAAGTCGCTCGCCGAAGTGTTCGTTCAGAACATCTCTTGTGTGACCAATCTTGTGATTGATTGCTTGAGCGTTGGACGACGGCCAGCTACTTGTCCGGCAATTCAGCCCGTGATTGCCTTTGAATTAAGGACGAAGTTTTCCCGGACTTGTTCTTGGTCAAAGGAGCGGATTTCAGTGGTCCAAGATTGCTGGGCTAGCTGTTTCTAGTGTTGTATAGATCCTTCGTCCCGTCATTGTGCAATCAAGCCGGCGAGGAAGAGAATGCCAATGGCTAATGAATGCTTTATTTGTGGTCCCTGGTTGTCAATTCGGTAAACTGCCGCGTCTAACCTCAAAGCTGGCAATTCTGTTATCTTAGGCAGACTGACGTTAGTTGCTCTTTTCGAGATTTAAATGCGTAGCTCGCCATCCCGAGTCTTCGAGTGATGAGCATCGCTGAAGAGTTTGGACCGCTCCAACTCTCGGCGATTCATGGTTACAGGATAAGGCTAGATACAATCGTATCTAGCGCGCAGGATGACGTCAAATTTCCGCTCTCATCGGGAGGTTTTATCCGATGAAGCGGGCGTCCCCGACCAAATCAGCTCGCCTCGCGGAGAAGCTAAAGCGTATTCGGGAAGAGTTAGAACTTTCTCAGAGTGAATTGCTCGATCGTTTAGGGTTTAGTGAGCACTTGTTTCGGAGCAACATCTCCCAGTATGAACGAGGTCACCGTATTCCGTCGCTCCCGGTGTTGCTCGAGTATGCGCGCTTGGTGAATGTCGATCTTTCAGTCTTGATCGATGATAGATTGGACTTGCCGCAAAAACTACCCTACACGGCAAAAAGGAAGGGAATCAGCAGATCGCCAGGGGCCGGAAAGAAGCGATGAGTGCAAGCACCACATATTGTGGCTTGCCATTCTATTTTCAAAATCAGTTGCGGTCGAAAAATATTACTTTTGGACTCGGGCAAAAGCGCAAGATGTTGCGGTTTGATCGAAAACTCGATGGTCCGTTTTCAAAACCGCGTCAGATAATTCCAGGTTATGTAAGGAGGGAGGTTTCTGCCGTGGTTCTTAGTATTCGACCGCAGCAGTGTACGGATCAAAATTGCTGAGTTGTGGATGGTTTTTGTGGGTCCTTCTCCTTTTGTTGACTCTCAGTAGGTCGGTACTAGTTTGGGATTGCTGGGTTGGGAGCGGAAAGGGAAATGGTTGAAATAGCCAGAGTAACAACGGCGAGGGCCAAAACCAGCACACGTAGCATAAGCAGTGGAATTCTTTCAGGAAGTTTGCTTGAACATGGAGTGTTATGAAGTTAGGGAACGAATCAACGTCATAAAGTTCCCTGGGTCGATCGGTTTTTTCACTTGAGTATCAAAACCGGCTTCAATCGCTCGCTCGCGATCGTCATATTCATCGAAGCCAGTCACTGCAATCATAGGAACAGCCTGATATTCAGGCAGTGATCGTAATGCCTTAGCGAGGGCGTAGCCGTCCATTTCAGGCATGGCAATGTCAGAGATAATAAGATCAAAACGCTCGCTCTTAACTATCTTTAAAACCTCTCTTGCAGAGGTCGTCATCAGAGCTTCATAGCCAGCCGGCTGCAAAATCGTTGTTAGCATAAAAGCAATGTCCGTCGAATCATCCACAACGAGTGCCGTCGGTTTGCTTTGCAACGCCGACTCTTCATCCTCGTCAGCCTGGGACTGGAGCAAATCAGATTCTCCACCACCGTAGTCTTCACGGAATTTAAAGCTCTCTTGGTCCATAGTTAGATTTACGGCCACGAATTGTCGGTCAGCGAATCCGCAGGGTTTCGCGTGGTGTTCAATAGCCTGACACATAAAGCGGTGTAACTGTTTTCAGTGATCTTCACGAACTTTGGCAGACAGTTCCCGAGGGGGGTTCTACCATCAAACCCGATCAGTTGACTCTACTTCACCGTTTCAGGAGAAAAAAATTTACAGACGTGCGAGTGTCAAAGTGAGTTTGTGCGTTCGATAATTTTAAGGCAAGTGGCAGGATGCACTGCGAAACATAGAGTTCAGGTGCAATTTACGTAGCGGATTAAAATAGGCGTGAACGATCTTAGATCGAATTCTTGTCTGGAAGATAATTCTCCTCTCCACTGTTCTCAGCTTCATATTGAGGCAGTACACGCTCGTTCTTGTTTCATCTTTGCGTGTCACGCGATCGAATGTGTCCCAGGAGCTCGGTACTGTTTTCTGTGACACTTGTCACTTCAACGAAAGCGCTCAGGTCGGCCGCATTGAGCGCCGGTGCACTCTTTGGTTCATTCAATTCCGCCGGCGCCGCCGCGCTCACGCGATTACTGTTAAGTCGCTTTCTTAGACGCAGCGTAGTGAAGAAACTGGACGCCTGCCAACCGGCAATACAGAGACAAAACGCAGTGGCGAGATAAACTGACCACTTCGCATCTCCGCTGCCGATATACGTGATGTAGAGCGCTAGCGCTGAAATAAGTGCAGCCATTGTGCTGAATACACTCATAAAGAGACTGACCAGAAGCTGTTGCTGTGGCGTTTCACCGCCGAATCTGTTTCGAGTCTTATTAATGAGAGGCAGCCATTCACCACAACTCTTGCAGTAAGCATTTGCCGTCTGATTGGCGGCGCCGCACTTATGGCAGTACATCTAATCCCTCCACGGACCGACATTCTACGTCTTCAGCCATAATTCGACACACCGATTTTTCACTGCCATCTTCAGTCAAAGTCGATGCGACGGGAAGTTGCCCCTTAATTCGTGAGATGCCCTTTGTGATACTTGGTTCTCATCGATTGAGCAGCGAGTTGACGCGCGCAATTAGTTCACGCACAGAGAATGGCTTGGTGATGTAGC
>Ga0207654_10001901_pt1 | contig 10838 bp, 14 predicted proteins | sample KBSC64metaG_FD_184355 | JGI IMG/M metagenome (GOLD analysis project Ga0207654, IMG submission 184355) | Corn rhizosphere microbial communities from Kellogg Biological Station, Michigan, USA - KBS C6-4 metaG (SPAdes) (version 2) | ecosystem: Host-associated > Plants > Roots > Rhizosphere > Soil...
TCGTTGACGAGTTGGCCCTTGAGCGCGGGATTACCGGCTTGGTTGGCCAGGGCGGAGGCGCGACGCCGAATCTCCGCTTCCTCGGACAGCGATTGCGCGACTGCGAAGCCGCCTGCGATGCCGAGCGCAGCGCCGCCGAGTTTCAGCGTCTTACCGACGCCCCTGCCGACGCCGCCCGCCACACCGCGACCAATGCTGGCCAGCGACGACTTGCGTGCCGCAATGGCCTGCCGCTCGGTCCGCTCCTGCTCGCGGAACTGCTGCATGAGCGCGCGGGCCCGCTGCTTGTCGAGCGACGTCCTGGCGCGGTCGAGTTCCTTCTCACCAGCGAGGCGAGCGCGTAGCTCGCTCTTGGCGCTCGCGATGGCCGCCTTTTCGCGCTCGCGAATCGCCGCCATCTGCTCTTTGCGACCCGGCCCGAACATCGGACCTGACGCGAGCTTGGCGGAGCTGGCTGCCGTGCGCTGCGCATCGGAGGCCATGCGCTTGTTGGACGCTTGCGCTTCCTTCTCGATGCCACGGAAGGCGGCGCGCATCTGCGCCGTGCCGCCGATTGTGGCGATTTCGTATTGGAGGCGCATCCGAGACGATCACTTCTTGCGCTGACTCAAGATCTCAGCGGCATCCGCACTGGTCAGCAGCTTGTCCGCTGGCACCCGCACTTCAGGTCTTTCCGTAGACGACGCTGACGGCTGCACGGTAGAGGAGCCAGTGTCCGGTGTAGAGGTGGCGCGGTCGGACGTCGAGGTAGGCTCCAAGCTCGGAAGCTCGAGGCCAGCCGCCTGGTACAAGTCGCGACACATCGTCGCTAGCAACGCGATCAAGCCGGGCCATTGAAGCGAGTCCAACTGCGACAGGAAAAAAGGGCCACGCAGAGGATCACTCAAACGAGCGATCCAGGTCTCTGCGGCCTCCTTCTCCAAAGACTCGAGCGGTCCGAACTTGGCTTTCGTGATGTGGTAGCAGTTCAGCAGCACAGCCAACTCGGAGGCGCTGAACGCGCGGCGTAGATGGTCGGCGCTCACGCAGAGCGGCGGGAACTGCTTAGTTCCATCCGCCATGTTGTGCTGCTCGACGGAGCATACAGCTCGCGCGAGCACCTCATGGGCCTGCGCTTCCTTGTAGATGTCGCCGTAGTCGCCCGTTTCGCCATTGGTCTTGGCGGTGCGCTGTGCGGAGCGGAGCGCGTCCAAATCCTCTTCGGCCCGCAGTAAGCGCAGGCGAACCTGCGACTTGATGCGCTCCCCGTTGGCGAGCGGCCGAACGAAGTCGAACACCTCGCTTGGGCAGCCCTCGCTGATGTACTTGCCGACGAGCTCGGAAGCGCTCACCTCAAGCGGTGGTTTTTGCTGCAAAAGACCTTCTCCCAGAATGCGAAAAACGCTCCCCAGGTCGCGGGGACCGGGAGAGCGTTTCCGAAACTAGGGCGCGGTCATTGCGCCAACTCAGCGCGCCGGCGACGCTCTCCCAAACGCGCCGATGCGAAGCTTTTCGCTGATTAACGGAGTGGAGCCAGCGTCCCGATCCAGGTCGCGGCAATCTCCGCGGCGCCGTTCACCGACTGCGTGAGGTCCGCGTCGTCGAACCAGCCGTTACCGATGTACGATTTCGAGCCCACGGGGATCTGAATCGTGTGGTAGCTGCCGACGGCGGCCGCTGACCAGTAGTCGAATTCGGGGCCACTCGCCGGGATCGCTCCCGAGAGGTTGACGGTGACTTGCCCGCTGCCCGGCGTCTTACCAACCAGGCCTTCGAGCGTCTCGATCGCCTGGCTCTTGGTGACGAGCTTGCCGTCGATCTTCGACAGCTCGAGCTGTCGCTTACCGTCAACGAGACACGTCAGCCTCAGATGGTCTTGTAGTTCAGCCATTGCCTTGTTCCGGCCCCGGCGACGCGCGCGGCGTCCCTAGCGGGGCTCATTCCGATTCAGAAGTCGCAGTTATCCGGGCGAGGTTTCCGCAAGCCTGAGCGTGCTTTGATGTCTGATATCCATCGTGCGCCCGCTAGCGCCGCTCTCGAGTCGAGAGACGTTGCCGGGGTCGATGTTGCAGCGGATCGACTCTTTCCAAGAGTCGACGTCCTGCAGGAGCCCTTCGCCGTTTTCGCCGTCCTCGTCGAGGATGCGAGCGATGAACGAGCGGTAGAGCACCTCGGTCACGGTCTCTGCCGGCACCTTGAAGTTGGGATCCGGCGTGGTGTTGTCCGCCAGGTACTTGTGCTTCATGAGGCGAAAACCCTGGTAGGTCGCCTGATCGCGCGCCAGCCACTTGTCCGCCAGGTAGTCCATGAAGGACACGCGGTGACGCTCGGCAGCGCGGAAGTCGTCGATGGTGCCGGCGGCATTCTTGCTGCGCGTCGACACCGACATGATGAGGAACGAACCGGTGTTGTCGCTGCCGATCGGTGTGATGCCGTCGGTGATCGCGTCGTTGGCTTCGGTCGCCGTGGGCCAGTCGTTCGGGTCGTACTGGGGACGCAGGAGCCAATCGGTCCCGCGGTAGTTGTCGGGCACGAAGTTCCGGCGGATCGACTCTTTCTTGCGGTGAATCGCGACCGTTTGGGCCACGAGCTCGGCGCAGTCGTGCTCGCTGTTTTCCTGCCAGACGATGTAGCGACGCTCGTAGTTGATCGCATTGGCGATCGTCGTGAGCGCCGACTGAGTGCCCGTGTAGGCCGTCCACGCCGAGCAGCGCAGGCCTGGATTGGGTTCGCTCTTGTTGGAGACGTGGGTCTTGATGATCGCGATGGCAGTCGACGACCAGACCGAGAACCCCATGTAGTAGTAGCTGGCGCTCGTGAAGTTGGCGAGCGCTGATGTCAGCCCGGTCAGCTCGGTCGTGGCGCCATCGGCGCCAGCCGTACCAGTGCCCAGGCCCAACGCGGCGCCACTCGTAGCGACCACGACGTTCTTGCCGCTGTCGACGCTCGCACGAAAGCGCAGGACGCCAACCGTGCCGTCACCGGAGCTCGCACCAGCAGTCTTGGCAGTCAGCGTGACCACGCCGCCTGCATTGGCCGCAGTCAGCGGCAGATGCTGCTGTGCGTTGATCTGAGCGGCGATGTTGTCGCCGATGGTCGTGACCGTGTCGGAAGTCTTGAACCCGATCGTGAGATCCACGCCGCACACGGTCGCCAGCAGGAGGCCGGTCGCCGTCGGGTTCGAGCCCGATGACATCGTGACCGTGATGGTTCCGGTGGCGGTAGCGACGCCCGCGCCACTCGACGGCGCGTAGGGCACGATCCAAAGATCGGCGTCCTTGTCGACGAGCAGATGAAAGCGGCACATGCGATGGCCGAATGAGCCAATGCCAGCGATGTCGATCGCGTCCTGCTCACGGTTGACCTTGTAGGCCTGACCGTTGGTGCCGGTGCCCGTGGAGAGCTTCGGCGTGAAATACACGACCCGGCGCTGGGCACCAGAAGCCGTCGAGGGGCCTTGGCCGAAGTCGATTTCGACGGCCGAAAAAGGCGCACGCCAACTGCTCGGGTAACCGAGAATGGGGATGAGCGACATTCAGATCATTCCTTCGGAGGCGCCGGCGGCTTGACCGCGGACTTCTTCGACATGGGGAACCACTCACCGTCTTGCCCGCGCTCGAGCGGCACGAACGGCACGCGGCAGTACTTCGCGGTGTACTCGTCGGCCGCGTACAGCTCGCCGCGGGAGCACTTGCGCGCGAGGTGGCGCGCGTCGTCGTCGGTCTCGCTGACCTCGGACGGCTCCGCGCTGGCTGGGTATGAGCGATCTTCGGGCTTGTAGACGCGGCCAACGAAGCGGCGCGCCTGATTGCCGACGTGACTATTCGGCCATGCCGTGGAGTGACCCGGCATCGTGTGAAACTTGAGCATGTGTCTCCCGGTTCAGAAGCGCGTCGCGAGCTTCGCCATGCCGCGCTCGAGCGCTTGCCCGAGCACTGCGTAAGCGCCGAAGGTCGCGCGGTAGAACGTCTTGTAGGGGCGAGTGCCCGGGTGATTGACGGAGCGACGAAACACGACGCCGCCGCGAGTCACGAAGCGGAGCGCCTTCGCTTTGCGGGCTCGGATCACGTGCGGGCGCGAGCCACCGTCGAGAATCGCCGCGATCTTGCTGTCGTTTTGGATCTGCAGCAGGCGACCGCTGCCAAGTCGGATGATCTTGTGCTTCGTCGCCTTCTGCGTCTTGCCGGTGCGTGGATTGAAACCCGGGTAGCGGCGCACTAGCTCTTCGGCAGCGAGCCCAGCGGCTTCGTTGGCTTCGTCGAGCAATTGCTCGTTAGCCTGCAGAAACCGTTCGTGCTTCTCGTGCAACTCGTCGAGGTTCGCGAGCTGCAGCGTGAAGGCGATCATGGCAATGGGACTGCGGAATCGGCGACAACAACCGTCTTGAGACCTTGCTCAGTGCCAGTGCGCAGCGTGAGGCTGGTGCCCTGGTACGAGCCGGCAGACGGGAAGGCAGCGTCGTTGAGTCGCGACAGCTCGGTGGTCTCGAGCGTCATCGACACTGCATGGTACTTGGGGCCGTTGCTCGCGAGCTGCGCAACGCCGTACTTGTAGTCGACGACCTTGCTCGTGCTGAAGTTGCAGCAGGCATCTCCCGGGCCCAGAACGTTCTTCGCGTAGCCGTTTGGATCCACAGCGTAGGCGCGGTGCCCGGACTCGCGCATCGTGAGATGCAGCACCCGCGCGATAGCGATGAGCGATTCCCGCAGAGCTAGCGAGTTGCCTAGCGAGAGCGGCCCTAGGATGTAGTCGACATCCCAGCGGCAAGTTTCGCGGCCGCGCTCGAGGGAAAAGTCATCTACTTGGACGGGTGCGTCCGCACGACAGACCGACAGTAGCGGGAACTTCGTGCCGACTTGCTGGAGCGCTTCGGGCTCCGGCATGAACGGCAGCTTGGTCTCTACCGGCGAGCTATTTAGGAGCGGGGTGCCATCGGTCGCGGCGGCCCAGCGGGGCGCCAGCTCGGCGATGATCGCAGCAGCGAACAACTCAAGCAGGATGTCGCGGGCCGGATCGAGATCAGCAAGATCGGCGCTGGTGCTAGGAGCGAGCGGGAAGCTCAGCGCCCCGATGCTCTGCTGCACTGAATTGCTGGCGGTCACGACTTTTCAGAGGGAACGCAAACCAGCGTCCAGTGCAGTGCCCGATCGGTCTTTACCTCTTTGACGGCGAACAACGCTCCTTGCGGATACGCCGGACCGGTGATCCTGACGTGCACTTCCACTTGGGCGGCGACCGCGGGCACTAGCTCAGAAAACGCCGTGCCGCCTGAGGAGTTATCCGGCGTGATCGGCCCGACCGTGCAGGCGCCATCGGCGAGGCCGGCCAAGGTGCGCTGCTCCTCGTTGAGGAAACGAACCTTCGGCGGGAAGCCGCCGAGTTCAGTGATCGGCTCCGTCGTTTCGAATTTGCCACCGCGGCCGACGTAGGCGCCTGCCCAGGTCCCGATCACGATCGCGACCGAGTAGGGCCGTAGCCCATGCTCCCCCGGCACCCTTCGCGCCCTGCCCGCAATTCGGCGGTAACGGTCGAGACGGGAGGAGGGGAGGGACATTAGTAGACCGAGAGCGCCCCGCCACCAGAGCCACGGCGCCAGCGGTTGAGACTCACGTCTCCCAACACGGAGGCGAGTTCGTCGCGCCAGAACATGAGCGCTTTGGCGGTCGAGCCAAACAGCGTCATGCCAGTTTGGTAAAACGCGACCTCGTCTACCTGCTTGAGGGCACCTTCACCGAAGATGCCAGCTAACTCATCCTTGACGGCTCGGATCCGCGCGAGAAGCTCTCGCACGATGCCTTCGCCCCCATCAACGTAAACCTGATAGGTGCCTGAGTGCGCCTTGGTAAGCAGCACGGTCACGGCCGCGCCGGAAAGGTTCTGAACAGTCGCCGACTCTTGGCGGTCGTCAACGTCCAGCCAGATACGTGCGCCGGTGGCGAAACCCGTCGCCGACGCCAGCGTGAGCGTTGCCGGCGCGGGAGTTGTAGATGCCGCCACCGTCGTTGCCGACGTTGTGGTGGCCCCAGCCGTCATGTACGTGGCAATGACCTGGTCAAAGACCATCGCCACGCCGATGAACGGCTCGGCTCCCGTGCTCAGCACGTTCCAGCCGAGCTCGGCCTTGATGCGAGTTAGCTCTGCGGTCGAAAGCGCCACGAGCGCCTCCGATCAGAAGCCCGAGACGCGGCGGTAGTGCCAGCTGAATGCGTAGGTGTCGATCGATGCACCCGTAGCCACACCGTTGACGATCGCGGCCCGGATCCACTTCCAGCCAAGGGCTGACGGCGGGAGCGGGAGTACGCGCGTCACCGCCGTGTCGGCGCCGGCAGTGCCGGTTGCCACCGCGACGTTTGCCGGGTTCTGCGCGTCGCCCGCAAGGTCGTACCAGGTGGAGTTGTCGTCCGAGACCTGGAACTTGCCGGTGAGCGTGAGGGTGTTGGTGTCGGCGAGCAGCGTAAACAAACAGGACACGCTGCCCGGCTCGAGATTCGCCGTGCTTATCGCCGTGCCGGCGGTCGTGGTGCCAGCGACGGGGGCTGCCGTAAGGTCGCCCGAGCCGCCGGTTTGGCTGAAGTAGCGCGCCGGGAAGGTCATTACGACACATCCTCGCCGTACGCGACCTTGGTCACGAACCGGTTGTCGGCCAGGCCGAGCGCAAGATACGCCAGCCAGATGACCTTCGCGGTCTCGCCGTAGTTGTCGTCGCTCGCGGCGCGAACGCCGATGGTCTTACCGACGCCACCAAGGAACACACCGGGCGCGATGGCGTGGGCCTTGTGGACCAGCACGCTCGAGCTGTTCGAGCTCTTCGTGAGCGTGTTGCTCATGAAGTAGTGGTATTCGGCGGTCGATCCGAACCAACCCGGGAACAGTGGGTTGATTTCCTTGTGGAACTCGCAGTAGCGCGCAAACTGCGGGTCGTCCTTGAGCTGCTTCTTGCCGGTCGGCGTCACGACCATGATGCGGCGGCCATCACCGAGCGTCGGCAGGTTGGCCTCATCCTGGAGCTTTGAGACGCGCGACTGCTGCTCGTATGTGAACGGCGCCATGCCTTTGGCAGTGATGTCGTTGTCGGCCGTGATGCCGAGCGGGTACACTGTCGTAGAGGCGTTGTCGGCCAGTGTCACCCAGAACGAGTCCAGGGTCTTGTCGAAGTCACGACCGAGGTGCGTGCCGACGAAATCCGCCAGGTTGTGAACGCCCATCGACGAATCGAAAGCGTCGAGACCATACGGCTGCACTGCGCTGGCGCTGTTGCTGTACGGGCCAGCGAAGCGACGAATCGTCAGGCGCGCCTGCTCGCTGCCTGCGTTCTGCGGAGTCGTCGAAATCGACTGATTCACGCCGATTTCGCGCGATGCTTCCGTGTAAGTCGAATCCGTGAAGCGCGGACGGTTGAACTTGATGGTGTGGCCGGGCTCGCCCGCGAAGTCTTCCTTCGTGGCGAACAATTCGGAGCCGAGATCAGCCGACAACATGAGCCGATCGGCGTCTGCCTGCGTGTACGGCGCGCCTTGACCACCAATCGGGTAGTCACGGCGACCAATCAGCGATGGCACGTTCAGCTGCACGCCCAGCGCGCGCTTGAACAGCATCGCGTACAGGTACTGTGGCTCGGGTTGCTTGAGCAGTTTGCCCGAGGTTCGATCGAAGAATTCCTCGGTGAGCTCGTTTCTTGCGATGGGCATGGGTTGTCCTTGGGAATTCCGGGCAGATCCCGGCGTTCCGGCGCGCGGCCGGCTCGAGTCGGTTGGTCAAATTCCCGCTTCAGCGGGCGCCGTGATTGGCGCTACGCCCGCGGGTAAATCTTGTCGGCGTGCTGGTTCATGTACGCAGCAGCGGCGACGGGGCTCTTGGCTTTGAGTCGTTGGTACTCGGCCTTGTGATCAGGCGGAGATCCGACAGCGGGCGGCGGAGAGCCGCCGGCTGGGGCCGTGTTGGCGGGAGGTGTTACATCTGCGCGCGGCGCCGCCGTGGCAGCAGGAGGAGCGCCAGTTGCGGCAGGCGCACTAGAGGCAGCAGCAATCGCTGCCCAGGTGGGCTCGAGTTTCGTGATGAGCTCGAGCTGGATCTCCGGATCCGTGTCCTCAAGATCGGTGATCGTCTTGCGCTGCAGCTCGGTGAGGCCCGCCAGACGGGTATCCACGATGGTCCTGACGGAGCCCGTGAGCGCCTTGATGCGCTCTTCGGCTTGCGTCGCCCGTAGTTCGGCTTCGACGCGCTTCTGCTCGATGGACTTGGCGTCTTCAGCAGCCTTGTTCGCGGCTGCCAGCGCCGCTTTCGCGGCCGCCGGATCCGTTACACCAAGATCCTCCAGCACCTTTTGGCCAGCAGAGTCGAGTCTGCCTTTGAGCCAAGGAGGATTGTCGGGATCGTAGCCGAGCAGCGCTGCCGCTTGCTCTTTGGCGCTCTTCGGCGGCGCAGCGGCGAGAGTCGCAGAGGTAGCGGTCGTGGCAGCAGCAGCCGGCGTGGCCGGCGTCGTCTCATCAGGCATCTCGTGTCCTCCAGTTCCGTGTTTTTGCCCTCGCGTCCGAGGTAAGTTGGAGAGCCGGTAAGCCACCGGCTAAGGCGTTGTCTTGCGGACTACTTGCCCTTGGCGCTCAGCTTCGCGAACTTCTTGGCGCCGTACTTCTTGCGGCCGATCGATGCAGCGAGCGCGCCTGGCTCGGTGACGCCACTGCGGCCAGCGAGCTTTTTCTTAAGTGACGCGAAGCGCGCGCCGCTACCGAGTTTAGGCTTCGCCACGCGCTGCCCTAGGTAACAGAGACGCCAACGAAGATGCCGACACCGTAGGTGGTGCCGCTAGTCGACGTGACTTCGGTCGCCACCGTGTTGATGGCGTTGAGCTGACCAGTGAAGTCGTCCGTGGAAATGGTCAGCGCGGCGACTGCGGTACCACCGAACAGCACGGGCTGATTGTTGGCGTCTGCGCCGCAATACGCCGGTGCTCCCCAGAGCAACGTGCGCGTCTTGCCGTCGCGGCAGCGAGCGCTGATGGCAGCACCGACAGCGGCGAGGGTGGCGGTATCAGTCGAGCCCGTGTAAGCGGGGAAATCGGCTGTAACCTCCCAGACCTCCATGCGGTCGCGCGTGGTCGTGCCAGCGCCCGAGAAAGCTTTGCTCTTGAGGTTGATGCTCTGAATCGTGCCTGCTTGTGCGGTCATGGTTCCTCTTCAGCCCGTCGCGCGAATGGCGCGCAGGTTGCTTCGTTCGTGCTTGGCGGCCGCGAGGAGCCGCTGGAGTTGGTCGCGCTCTTGCTCGAGCGACTGGCGAGCCTTGATCTCGCGCTCGACGACGCGCAGGCGCGCCCGGAGCTGTTTGACGAGTGCTGCGCCGCTGAGTGGCTCAGCGCTTGGCGATTTGGGTTTGACTGGAGCTGGGGCCGAAGGAGACAGCTCTCGCTGTGGCGGAGGCGTTACCTGCGCGAGCTCAGCGGAGCTGACATCAAAGTCGGACGCTGCTGGCATCGCGCGCGCTACTTGCGGCGCTCCGCCTAGCTCGAATACGTGCGGCTCCACCTCACCGTGCTCGTTGCGAACACGTGACGTTGACCAGCGCGTCATAGCTTCAGACCCGTTGTTCGAAGCAGTTCAGGTAGATGGTGACGGCGGCGCCCGCGGACGTGCTGGCACCGGCAACGCAGACGCAGCGCAGTGCCTGGCCCGGGTGGCCACCGACGAACGACGCAGCGCTCAACACGGGGGTTCCGGCCGAGGCATCGGTGCCGAATGCCACAGTGCTGATGGTCTTATCCGACCCGGTCTGCAGCGAGTATTTGATGGCCGAGGCGCCGCTCGCGAGTTGCGTCAAGTGGAGCCAATCGGCCCACACACCGCCTGTGACTTCGGAGTCGAGCGCGATCCTGCGCTGCAGATAGACGTCGAGCGTGCCACCGGTTGCGCCAACCAAGGCGGCGTCGATCGTGAACCAGTCGTAGCGCTCGAGTCCGAGCACCACGGAGCCGACGATTGCCGTACTGGCAGACGCCGGGGACGTGCCGGTGATCGTGAACAGCTTACGAATCACTGGCGCCGGCTCCTCTTGGGTTGCGCCGGCTCTTCTTGGGCAGGCGTAGTCGCCGCCGCTTCGGCAACGCGAGCAACTGCATCAGCAGATGCGCCAAACGTTCCCTCGCCACATGCCGCACAAGTGGCGGCATCATCAGCATTTGCTGTATGGCAGAGCAAACAAGGTTTCATGGTCAAAACTCAAGGACTCGCTGACCGCGCTCAATGAGATCGCTGCGGATCTCGTTCCAAACAGTGGCGCACCCGGACGCCATGACGTGCTGTCCACGTGATCGCTCGACCACTGGTTCGTTGATCCAGATGATGAGATCGGCTGGAGTCCCAGACGGGTTACGCGCTAGCCACTTGCGGAGCGCTCGCGGCATCGCGACGTTTTCGCAAATCCAAGGACCCGGCTCATCGAGCCAATGCGAGGCGCGCTCAGAGCCAGCTGACCACTCAAGGCCCACAAGCTCTTCGCCATCATGGATCTTGTGCGCACCCGCGATGCCGCTAGCGAGCGTCGACTTTCCCGCTCGTGGTCCGCCCGCCACCACCATTCGGCGCGACGGCATCGCCTTTAGGATCCTGGCCAGCCCCGCCAGCTCCACTCCGCGCCTCGAGCGCGGCAGTTGCGGCGTTGAGTTCATTCTGCGCCTGCTCTTCGGCTTGCTTCTCGAGCTCGTCGAGTACCGCGTCCACGTTCTCGATGCCGAAGAAGTCTTGGATCTTCTCGATGCCGATGCGCGGCGTGATGAGCGGCTTCGCTCCGGGCGCTCCGCCGAGAGCGGCTTGCACAAGCTGCACGATTTGCAGTTGCTCAGCAGGCTCGGGGCGGAAGTACGGCCCCCA
>Ga0207654_10001906_pt1 | contig 10826 bp, 10 predicted proteins | sample KBSC64metaG_FD_184355 | JGI IMG/M metagenome (GOLD analysis project Ga0207654, IMG submission 184355) | Corn rhizosphere microbial communities from Kellogg Biological Station, Michigan, USA - KBS C6-4 metaG (SPAdes) (version 2) | ecosystem: Host-associated > Plants > Roots > Rhizosphere > Soil...
CTGGCCATTGAGCCAATCCCGCACTTCGACGAGCCTCAGCTGATCGTCGACATCGGCGAAATTGTGGGTGGTGATCGCGTGCCAACGTACCGCCAGCAGGATCAGGGCAGCCAAGCCCCATACCGCGCCGATCGGCAGCAAGAAGCGCCCGCCGAACAATGGCGCCTCGTCGCGGGCGTGCGGGAAAGTGTCGGCGCGCGGCGACAGCATGCGCGATCGCCTAGGCGGCCTTCAAAGGCTTCGGTACAGCACGGAGCGAGGACAGTGCCGCCCGCCCGCCATCCGGAACGGTCGGGCCGATAACCTCGACCTCCCCTTCACGACCGGCCTCATGATATTCGGCGTCCTCATTCACCGCCCAGATATCGAACAGCCGCTCGCCGGCAAGGATATTGCGAACCGTTAGCATCGCCGTCATCATCGCATGATCCTGGTTGTTGTAGCGATGCATGCCGTTGCGGCCGACCAAATGCAGCGTGGGATATGAGGCTTCAAGATTGGCGCGCATCGCCGCGACCTGAGCGGCATAATCCTCATCATAAACGGGATAGGCCTTTTCCTGCCGTACGACCACCCCGCCCTCGACCCATTTCGGATCGCACAGGCCGAGCTTGCCCATCTCCTCGGTCGCCAGCCGGACGAGATCGTCGTCCGAAGAGGCCCATAGGCCGTCGCCTTCGAAACAGAAATATTCGAGGCCGACGCACGCAAGCTCCGCGTCCGGCACCATTTCGGGCGACCAGCTGCGGAAATTCTGGATGCGGCCGACCTTCACGCTCGGATCGTGGATATAGATCCAGTTGTCGGGAAACAGGTCAGGCGAGCGGATCATCAGCGCGACAGTCAGGAAATCGCGATATTGGAGCTCCATCGCATTGGGCAGGCAGGCGGGCAGCGGGTGCAGCCGCCCGGCCAATTCGCGCATCGGCGCCGAGGAGATCACATGCTGGGCGCGGATGACATGCTCGCCCGTGGCGCTGGATGACGTCATGCGCCAGCCTTCGCTATCGTGGCTGAGCTGGTTCAATGCATGCCCCATCAGCACGAGGTTGCCGCCGGCGACCACCCGATCGCGCGCCGCCTCCCACATCATACCCGGCCCGCGGCGCGGATAGCGGAAGGTTTCCAGCAGCGTCTTCACGCCCATGCCGTCATTGGGCCCGGCCCGCGGCGCGGATAGCGGAAGGTTTCCAGCAGCGTCTTCACGCCCATGCCGTCATTGGGCCTTCTATGCAGGCCCAGCGAGCGCTTGAGCCCATCGAGCACCGCGCCGCCGAGGCTGAGCCCCTTGATCCGCTGCGCCGCCCAATCCGCCGAAATGTCGGAACAGGCCATGCCCCAGACCTTCTCGGTATAGGTCTTGAAGAAGATCGAGAAAAGCTTGCGGCCGAACTGATTGACCGTCCAATCCTCGAACGAGCGCGCATTGCGGATCGGGAACAGCTTCCAGCGCGCATAGCTCATCATGCAGGCGGCGGAGCGGAACAGGCCGAGATTGCGCAGCGCCTCGAACGCGCGCAGCGGATAGCTGTAGAACCTGCCCTCATAATAGATGCGGCTCATGCGCGGCCGCTCGATGAAATCGTCCGGCAGCAGCTCGTTCCACAGATCGACGACCTCGCGCGACTTCGAGAAAAAGCGGTGGCCGCCGATATCGAAGCGGAAGCCGTCATGCTCCACGGTGCGGCTGATGCCGCCGACATAGACCGGATCCTTCTCGATCACGGCGACGCGCTTGCCGGCCTTGGTAAGAAGATAAGCCGCAGTGAGGCCCGCCGGGCCGGCACCCACAATCGCAACATCAACGCTGACGTCAGAATGACTCACGCATTTCCCCGCTTCCGGCCTTGCAAAGCCTCTGCCGGAAATTGGTTAACAAGCTGTATCGCCGCTTCCCCAGCCACCCGGATACCAGCCCCGCCCCGCCTTCGCTATCCACATCCGCCACGTTTGCAAGAGAACATTGATTCAATTTACCGAGCCAAAGTCGGTCGGACATTTACTTGGCTGTTCTTTTAACGAGATCTATAATGGTGACCAAGATTAATAGAAGTATATCTAGAGATATATAACCTTAGATATACGTAGAATACACATTATGATGAGCGATAAAACTCCTCTTCTTGAGGACGAGCGAAGTAAAGAAAAATGGTATATGAGTCGAATCGAGGATTTATTCGATAGTTAAATCAAGAATGATATCTTTGGTTAACAGGAGATGACATATAACACCTTGATTTCGAACGGGAAAAAACTCCGATTGACATCAAGGTAGGTTTGTATCTCCGTAAACACATCGTTTACCGAGGCGGGAGCGGGGCGTGGTTTCCTAGGCGGGGCTGCAGAACGGCGAACAGGGTAAACGGAGTGTTGAAAGGTGGGACAGTTTACCACCTCCAGTAAGGGGTCATTATCATGGTCAAGTTTATTACTTCTTTTCTGAAGGACGACAGCGGCGCTTCGGCGGCGGAATATGCACTCATCCTGGCGATTGTTGGTACGGGTATCGCTGGTGCGGCTTGGACGCTTGGTGGTAATATTAAGAATGCTATTAACAGCGCGGCTGGCTGCATTCCGCAGACTGCTGGTACCGCGCCAGCCACCGGCTGCTGATATTTCGTAAGCGGCTGCCCTTTCTTAACCGTAAGGGCAGCCGACTATTTTTTAAGTTCGAGGCCTAAGGGGCAAGAGGCCATGCTACAGGGGCGTTCACTTATCATTCTTACAGTGGCGGTGCTGCTCGGCATCTGCGCTGTCATTATTGCCAACGCCTATTTGGGCGGCGTCGAAAATCGCGCCGTTGATCAGGCCGCGGGCAAAGGCATGGTTAGAATAGCGGTTGCGAACGGACCGCTTGATTTTGGCGTGCCGGTAACGCCGGACAAGGTGCGGTTCGTAGATTGGCCAAGCTGGTCGGTCCCGGATGGCTCCTTCAACTCCACTGAACAACTTTTCCCCGCAGGCAAGACCCACGTCGTGCTGCGTCCGATGACAGCTAACGAGCCGATCCTTAGCTCCAAGCTTTCCGGTGAAGGGGGACGCGCGACGTTGGCAGCTCTGTTGCGACCGGACATGCGCGCGTTCGCGGTGCGGGTTAGCGATGCCACCGGAGTGGCCGGCTTTGCACTTCCGGGTGATGTCGTCGACGTACTTATCACCCGTAACGTTGGCGGCGAGAACGCCCAACAGATCACCGACGTGCTGCTCCAGAACGTTCGCGTCATCGCGATCGATCAGGATGCAAGCGACTCAAAATCCGATCCGCGTGTGGGCAAGACCGCGACGCTCGAAGTCAGCCAGACCGATGCGCAGAAGCTTGCGCTCGCGCAGCAGGTCGGCTCGCTGAGCCTCGCGCTCAAGAAAGCCGCGGACGATCCCCGCCCGATGGTCGAGACGGTCGCCACCGACGATCTTCGCGACCGGGCCTATGCCGGCGGCTTGTCCAGCCCCGGCCCTGCGCCAAGCATCGCCGCGCCCCTTCATCGGGTTCGCTATGGTTTCATCTCGCCGCGCCGCAAGCCGCTGACCGTGGAGGTCGTGCGCGGCGTGACCAGCAAAGATTATGAGGTAGGGCGTTATGTCGGGTATTGAGGCGATGAAGGCCAAGCGCGCCGCCGCGCTGCTGCTGACGACGGCGCTGCTGGCGCCCTCGGTCCAGGCCGCCCCGGCGCCAGCGCCGGCTCCTGTGATCGCCCCCGTGCAGCAGGCGGGCTCGCTCGAAGTCCCGCTCAACAAGAGCCAGGTCTATCACTCGAACCGTAGCTTCACCAAGGCTCTGATCGGCAATCCGGACATCGCCGATGTCCTGCCGCTCTCGAACCAATCGCTGCATGTGATCGGCAAGAAGACCGGGACGACCACGCTGACGCTCTACGGCGCGGGCAATCAGCTCATCCAGGTGATCGACGTGGTGGTCGGCCCCGATGTGGTGAGCCTTCGCCGCCAGTTCGCCGATCTCATGCCCGGCGAGAAGATCGGCGCTAAGATCTCGAACGATGCGATCGTGCTAACCGGCACCGCATCCAGCGCCGTCGCGGTGGACAAGGCCGTGCAGCTTGCGGCCACCTATACCGGCGCGCCCGAGAAGGTCGTCAACATGCTATCGGTCGGCGCATCGCAGCAAGTCATGCTCGAAGTGCGCTTCTCGGAAGTGAACCGTTCGGCTGCCAAGGATCTTGGGTTCAACCAGTCATGCTCGAAGTGCGCTTCTCGGAAGTGAACCGTTCGGCTGCCAAGGATCTTGGGTTCAACCATTCATGGCTGGGCAACAAAAGCTACGGCAGCATCGGCGATCTCTCACAGAAATCTACCACCGCTATTAGCGATTCAATCCAAGCGGGTAAACCGAGCCCGTCGATTGCAATCGATGCTTTGAAAGACGCCTTTGGCGTTGGGACGCTGTCTACGACTTTGGGCAGCCTCCAGCTATTTTCATCCTTGGACGCGCTTGAGAAAAAGGGGCTTGTCAAAACCCTCGCCGAGCCAACGCTAGTCGCACTTTCCGGCGAAACGGCTTCGTTTCTTGCAGGCGGCGAATTTCCTATCCCAGTCATTCAAAACAGCGGCGGCACCGGCTCCAATAACGGAAACAGCGGCATTACGATTGAGTTCAAGCCCTTCGGCGTAAGCCTTGGCTTCACACCCACCGTGCTGGCCGATGGCGTGATCAGCTTGGCCGTGACGCCAGAAGTCAGCTCGATCGATCCATCGGCATCGGTCACGATCAATGGTCTCGTCATACCCGGTTTGCAAACTCGCCGCGCCAAGACAACTGTCGAATTGCGCGACGGCCAATCCTTTGCAATCGCAGGTCTACTGCGTAGCAATTTCCAAGACACTGTGCGCCAGCTCCCGGTGCTGGGCTCGCTGCCGATCATCGGTACGCTGTTCCGCTCCACGGGATTCCAGAAGGATCAGACGGAGCTGGTCATGATCGTCACACCCCGGCTGGTGAAACCGGTGGAAAATATCGCGGACGTGCGCTTGCCGACCGATCGCGTCGGCGATCCGCACGAGCTCGACCTGTTCCTGATGGGCCGGACGGATAAGGCGGTGGGCATCAATCCGCTCGATCCCGATGCGCCGCCCCCAGAAAAGCCGGCCTCTCCGGCCAAGCCGGCGGACAAGAATAAAAAGGGCGGCTTCTCGGGTCCGACCGGTTATGAGCTGTAAGGAGTTGGCAATGCGTATTCTTTCCATTGCGTTGCTTGGTCTAGCAGCCACTGCCTGTACCCCCAACGATGTGACGTTCGGCGGCGCTGTGAAGCATAATGTGGCGATGCAGACCATTGATCCCGAGCCACGCTATCAAGGGACGGTGATGGAAGGCGGATCCGGCGACCATGCCGCTTCAGCGATGGAGCGCTATCGTAAGGGCGAGGTGAAGGAACCCCAGACGATCAAGACCACCGAGGGCCTGAGCGGCTCCGGCGGCGGGTCCAACTAGGGGCGCCCGATGCGGCCCTACATCCTCGCCGGCTTCGCCAGATCAGAAAATGCTGCCGTCGCGCCGATTGTAGCACTTTCGCTTTTTGGTCTGATAGCCGTCGGTGGAATCGCGTTTGATTATGCGCGGCTAGCGACCATGGACACGGAGTTGCAGGCCGCCGCTGATCAGGCTGCCTTAGCGGCCGCGTCGCAGCTCGATGGTCAGCCCGGCGCCTGTTCGCGCGCTGCCCATGCTGCACAGTCGTTAGTCTCCAATCAGTCCCGCTTCGCGAATGATGGCAGTGGGTTAGCTGTCACAATTGTTAGCGCAGCCGATGATGAGACAGCTTGTGATACCAGCAACAATATCAAATTCTGGAAATTGCAAGATCGATCGGTTGCCGCCAGCACCGATTCCGATGCTCATTTTGTACAAGTGACGGTAAATAGCCGCGAGGCCTTTTACGCTCTAACCCCCGTCGTAGGGGCATTTCGCTCGGGTGCAATTACCGCGACTGCTTACGCAGGCCTTGGATCGGCGGTTTGCCAAGTGCCGCCGCTCATGGTCTGTAGTCCTGACGGCACCGCCAACTTTGATCCTGACGCAAACGTTGGCAAAGGATTGAGGCTCGTAGAAACGCAAGGAGCTGGTGCAGCTTATGCTGCTGGTGCATTCGGCTATCTCAATGTTGGTGCCGCAAACAACGGTAGCCCAGACCAGCGCGCGGCACTCGGCTTCAACAGAACCGCCTTGCCATGCCAAAATGCTGTATCTGGAGACATCGACACGGGCGTATCAAGCTCGATCGTCGATGCATTAAATGTACGCTTTGACATCTTTCAGAATGGTTGGGCAAGCAACACTTGCTTTGGCAGTAACAATTGTAGTTCATCGATGAACAATACCAAGGATGTAGTACGGAGAACTTCAACCTGCACCTCAGCTACGGCAGGCGTAGCCAACAATACCAATAGCGACTCTTGGGTGCTTCCATCCGATGCGGATCAATACGTCCCGAGCAATGCCGCAGGCGACGATAGCTCCGTTACGCACATGGGATATCCTATGGACATCTGTCATTATGCAACGGTCAACAGCTGCGGCAGGCTCGGCAACGGTACCTGGCGGCCTGACATCTATTTCAAAGTTAACCACCCAAACTTAGTTAACAGCACGGGCAGCAACTGGTCGAGCGTGACGGGGCTTCCCTCCAATGCCTCGCGTTATCGAGTTTACCAGTGGGAGCTCAGCACCAACAACGTTCCCAACGCTCCCAACCCTCCAGTCAAGGCCTTCACAACGGGTAGTAATGGTAATGGCAATGGCAATGGCAATGGAGGCGGAGGCGGTGGAAGCTCGTACGGGCAATATGGCGCACCACTCTGCAAGGCCGGCATCGCGGCGGGCGGAAATCAGCCTGACCGGCGGGTTGTCTCGGTCGCTGTCGTAAGCAATTGCGGGTCATTGCACGGCTCATCGGTCCCAGCCAACATAAGCACGTGGATGGACGTGTTTCTAGTTCAGCCGGCGCTCGCACGGTCGGCAGCCGGCACAGCCGCTAACGAACTTTACGTAGAGATCATCGGGCGATCCAAAGACAGCGGCACTGGTAACTCTGGCGCTCAGGTGGTGCGGCGTGACGCGCCATACCTGATCGAGTAGTGGCAATGCGCGACTCCCGCATCAACTTGGCCCAATGCGAAAAGGGCTCGAGCGCGGCTGAAATGGCGCTTGTAACGCCGCTGCTGATGACGCTGATCTTCAGCTCGTTTGAACTTGGCAATTATTTCCTCGACAACCACGTGGTCGCTAAGGCGGTAAGGGATGGCGCACGCTACGCGGCAAGACAAAGTCTGTCGAATTATCCATGTACCACAGCCACCACTGGGTCTACACCAGCAACAACGGTGGTCAGCAATACACAGAATATAGTGAGAACCGGGCAAGTATCCGGCGGAAGTGCGCGCTTACCCGGCTGGACGAACGCGGCCACCGTAGTTGTGACATATGACTGCGTCTCCGTTACCACCGGAAGCCCCTCTTATAGCGGGGTTTATAACGGCTTAAGTTACGTTCCAGTTGTCAAAGTAAGTATCAATAACAACTCACCCAAGTTATCCTACCATTCGCTTTTTTCAACGCTAGGTCTTGGTTCTTCAACCCTCACGCTTCAGGGGCGTGCTCAGGCGGTCGTAGTTGGAATATGAGGTCTTTTCTTATTCGTTTTGCTGGAGAAAACCGCGCTAGCACCGCTGCCGAGTTTGCAATGGTGCTACCCCTGTTACTTTTATTTATGTTCGGTTTGATTGATTCAGCTCGCTTCATGTGGAACTGCAACCGCGCAGAAAAAGCGACGCAAATGGGTGTACGCTACGCCGTAGCTACCAACATGGTTCCGTCCACCCTTGCAAGCTACGACTTCACGGCACAGGGTGTCGCCGGCGGCCAGGCGGTTCCGACCAGCATGTTTGGCAACGCGACGTGCATAAGTTCAGGCTGCACCTGTACCGGATCTGCCAATCAATGCGGGTTCAGCAGTGCGGCCTTTACCGCCATCGTAAATAGGATGCGATCCATCTATCCGAAAATTGCCGCCTCGAACGTACAAGTGAACTATGAGAATGTCGGCCTGGGCTACGCTGGGGATCCCAACGGCCCGGATGTTTCTCCACTGGTAACAGTCAGCCTGCGGACCGGCGCAAATGCACTCAATTTCCAACCAATAACTTTCTTATTGTTTCGGGCTGCCATTCCAATGCCAGGTTTTTCTGCCGCGCTGACGATGGAAGACGGTCAGGGCACTGTCGCGAACTAGAAGGATAAAACACAGTGGGCGTCGTGAATAATCCGGAGACAGATATGGGCGGGTGGACGCTTCGCACGGGTGAGGCGAGCGTGCAGCTGATCCTGTCTCAGGCGGAGATCGGCGCGGGGGATATTCCGGCGGGCGAGATTGCGGGCTTCGGGGTGACGGTCAACGCCGTGCCGGCCGATGCCGCCATCACCGAGGAGCTGATCAGCCCCGCCCGCGCGATCGTGATCGAGGCGGTGCCGAGCTCGACCCAGTCGCTCGGGCGGCTGGCGGCGCTGCGCGCGGCGCATCCGCATCTGCCGATCGTCGCCGCGGTCCGCGAACCTTCGGTGCAGGTGGTGCGCGCGCTACTCAAGGCGGGCGTCAACGACGTCGTCAGCCTGCCGCTGCGCGTCGAGGAGCTGCGCTCGGTGCTCGAGCAGCTGCGCACCGATATGGCGCGCAATGCCACCTCCGATCAGAAGACCGGCAAGATCGTTTCGATCGTGCGCAGCGTCGGCGGCGTCGGCGCGACCACGCTGGCGACGCAGGCCGCGAGCCTGCATGCCCGGCTGGACGCCGAACATGGCCGCAAGACCTGCCTGTTCGATCTCGATCTCCAGTTCGGCAATGCCGGCACCTATCTCGGCGTCCATCCGCGCCTGACGCTGCAGGATCTGCTCGAGGCGGGCTCGCGGGTCGACGGCGAATTGCTCAAGACCGCCTGCGTGCAGACCGCGACCGGGCTCAACGTGATCGCGGCGCCCTCGGAGATCGTGCCGCTGGAATCGGTGAGCGCAGATCAGGTGATGAACATCGTCGAGCTCGCCTCGCACGAATTCGATACCGTCTATCTCGATCTTCCGGGGAACTGGACGAACTGGTCGCTCTCGCTGGTCGCGCGCTCGGATGCCGTGCTGCTGGTGGTCGAAGAGACCATCGCCAGCCTGCGCCAGGCCAAGCGCCAGCTCCAACTGATGCGCAGCCAGGGGCTTTCGGATGCGCCGATCCACATCGTCGTCAACCGCGTCGAGAAGAAGCTGTTCAAGGCGATCAGCCTCGCCGATGTCGAGCGCGCGCTGGGGCACGATGTCAGCTATTCGATCGCCAATGATTTCAATTTGGTCAGCACCGCGCTCGATCAGGGCGTGCTGGTCAGCGATCTCAAGGCCGGCGGCAAGGTTGCCAAGGATATCGGCGAAATCGTCAATGGCTGCGAAATGTTGTTCGAGCGGAGTAGTGCGTAATGTGGCAAATCAAGAAATCGGGGACGGCGCCCAGCTTCCTCGATAGCGTCGGCACCGCCGACCTTCGCTATGACGGCCCGGCCGCCGTGGTGAACGAGGAGATCGATCGCCATACCGACCTCAAGGTGGAGCTGCACAAGAAGCTGCTCGATCTGATCAACCTCTCGGCGCTGGACACGATGTCGCGCGCGCAGGTGCAGGCCGAAATCGGCGATCTCGTGCACGAGCAGCTCGCCCAGCAAAAACATGCGCTGAACCAGAAGGAGCGGATGCAGCTGGTCGAGGACGTGCTCGACGAACTGCTCGGGCTCGGGCCGCTCGAGCCGCTGCTCAAGGACGAGTCGATCACCGACATTCTGGTCAACGGCTGCAACCTCGTCTTCGTCGAACGCCACGGCCGACTCGAGGAATCGAAGGTCCGCTTCAAGGACGAGCGCCATCTCCAGCGCATCATCCAGAAGATCGTCGGCGGGGTGGGACGCCGGATCGACGAGTCCTCGCCCTATGTCGATGCGCGGCTTGCTGATGGCTCGCGCGTCAATGCGATCATCCCGCCGCTCGCAGTCGATGGCGCGCTGCTCTCGATTCGCAAATTCGCCAGGATCCCGATCAACATGGCGAAGCTGATCGAGTTCGGCAGCATTCCTGCGCCGGTCGCTGAGGTGCTCCGCGCGATTGTGCAGGCGCGGCGCAATGTGTTGATTTCGGGCGGCACCGGCTCGGGCAAGACCACGCTGCTCAATGCGATGTCGGCCTATATCGACGGAACCGAGCGAATCGTCACGATCGAGGATTCGGCGGAGCTTCAGCTTCAACAGCGTCACGTCGCGCGGCTGGAAACGCGCCCGGCCAATATCGAGGGACGCGGCGAAGTCACCCAGCGCGATCTCGTCAAGAACGCGCTGCGCATGCGGCCGGACCGGATCATCGTCGGCGAGGTTCGCGCCGGCGAAGCATTCGACATGCTGCAGGCGATGAATACCGGCCATGACGGATCGATGACGACGGTCCACGCCAACACCGCGCGCGACGCGCTCGCCCGTATCGAGCAGATGATCGGCATGAGCGGCGTCGACATTCCGCTGCGCTCGGCCCGCGCCCAGATCGCCTCGGCAATCAACGTGGTGATCCAGGTCAGCCGCATGTCCGACGGGCGCCGCAAGCTGATGAGCCTGTCCGAGCTCACCGGCATGGAAGGCGACGTGATTACCATGCAGGAGATCTTCCGCTTCAAGATGGCGGGCCGCGACGAGAAAGGCCGCGTGCTTGGCCATTTCGAGGCGACCGGCATCCGGCCCAAATTCATGAGCGAGCTGGCCGATCGCGGCATTACGCTGCCGGCTGATCTCTTCCGGCCCGA
>Ga0207654_10001914_pt1 | contig 10803 bp, 9 predicted proteins | sample KBSC64metaG_FD_184355 | JGI IMG/M metagenome (GOLD analysis project Ga0207654, IMG submission 184355) | Corn rhizosphere microbial communities from Kellogg Biological Station, Michigan, USA - KBS C6-4 metaG (SPAdes) (version 2) | ecosystem: Host-associated > Plants > Roots > Rhizosphere > Soil...
TCGCGGGTCAGCGACTGCAAGCGCTCGGTGCCAAAACGCTCCACCGCAAACGACCCCATCACGCCACCGTAAAAGAGTGCGCGTTTCAGCACTTCGCGGCTTAATTCTCCCTGCGAGGCAATGTACCCCATGAAGCCGCCGGCAAAAGAATCACCCGCACCCGTAGGATCTTTGACTTCTTCAATGGGCAGCGCGGGCGCGCGAAAGGGATGACGGCCGATGCCATACGCGCCTTCACGAAAGAAGATAGTGGCGCCGTACTCACCGTGCTTGATGACCAATGCCTGCGGCCCCATGGCCAGTACTTTCAGCGCGGCCCGCGGCAGGTTGGTTTCTCCCGCCAGGCTTTTGGCCTCGGTATCGTTGATCAACAGCACGTCCACCAGTTTTAGAGTTTCAACTAACTGCTGGCGTGCGTTGTTGATCCAGTAATTCATGGTGTCGCCGCCGGTCATGCGCACCGTCTTCATCTCCCGTCGCACCATGGCCTGCAGGTCGGGTTGGATATTGGCCAGAAACAGGAACTGCGAATCCTGATAATGAGTTGGAATGTGGGGCTGAAAGTTCCGAAATACGTTGAGGTCGGTAAAGTCGGTCTTGGCCTCATTCAAATTGTCAAGGTACTGGCCGCCCCAGCGAAACGTCTTCCCTTTAGCATGTTCGATGCCGCGCGTATCCACTCCACGCTTCTTCAGTACGTTTTCGTGCTTAGAGGTGAAGTCTTCTCCTACAATCGCGACCACGCGCACATCGGTGAAATAGCTGGCAGCCAAAGCGAAATATGTGGCCGCGCCACCGAGAACGCCTTCCACTTTTCCCGACGGGCTGGCGATCGTATCGAACGCCACTGAACCCACTGCGACGATGCTCATGCTTTCCTGGCCTTGAGATATTTATCGAGGATGAGTTTCAACTTCTGGCGGGTGGCCGCGGGAATCTTGCTGCGATCGGTGAGAATGGCATGGGCCAGCGCCGAGCCGCACTTGCAGGCGCGCTCCTTCGGCATGGCGGATACGGCCTCGCGCACCACACGGGTTGCGTTCTCTGCATTTTTCAGCAGCACGGCCACGATCTGGTCCACGGTCACCGAATCATGGTGCGGATGCCAGCAGTCGTAGTCCGTGACCATCGCGACGGTGACATAACAGATTTCCGCCTCGCGGGCCAGCTTGGCTTCCTGCAGGTTAGTCATGCCGATCACGTCCATGCCCCAGCTGCGATAGACGTTGGATTCGGCTTTGGTTGAGAACTGCGGACCTTCCATGCACACGTAAGTGCCGCCACGCTTGCCGGTAACCCCGGCTTTTCTGCACGCGCCTTCGACGGCCTGGGCCAGCTGAGGACAGATAGGGTCAGCAAAGGCGATGTGGGCCACGATGCCGTTTCCGAAGAACGTGTCCACGCGGTGGCGGGTGCGGTCGAAAAACTGGTCCGGGATCACGAACTCCAGCGGCTTATGCTCTTCCTTCAGCGATCCCACGGCGGAAATGGAAACAATCCGTTCCACGCCGAGCTGCCTGAAGCCATAGATGTTGGCCCGAAAATTCAGCTCGGTGGGAAGAATGCGGTGTCCGCGGCCGTGACGCGCCAGGAATGCGACTTTGCGGCCCTCCAGCATGCCCAGGACGTAGGCATCGGACGGTTTGCCGAAGGGCGTCTTCAGGCGTACCTCTTTGACTTTGGTCAGGCCGGGCATCGAATACAGCCCGCTGCCGCCGATGATTCCAATTTCTGCTTGTGGCAAAGGTCTCCTCGGAAAGGGGTGATTATACAGGGCGCGCGCGTAGGACTGTGTGGGACCGGGTCTTCGACCCGGTCGGGCAGTGCGAAGCACCGCTAATCTTTGGGTCACTCGAAAAGGCTGCGGGTTTTTCAGGCCGCCTGACCGGGTCGGAGACCCGATCCTACACAATCACAAATCTATTTTGCCGCTGCGGCCATGCCAAATATTTCCTGCTCCAGCTTGTCCGTCGTGTCCTGGTCGAGGCTCTCGGTGACCATGACTGTATCGCCCTGCACATCGATGACGACGGGGCCATCCTCGGTCAGCCAGGTTCGCTTGCCGGTCAAGTGGTCCAAGGCAGCGGTCTCGACCACCGGCTGCTCACCAGCCTGCGGGACATCGTGCACATGCAAGTATCGTTTGCCTAACCCCGTGGCATAGATCGCGGCAAAGTTGGACGCCTTTTCCGGATCGGACCAGCGCGAGGCGTAGAGCAGCGCCAGGGGCGCGGCGGGATCACCCCTGGGCCGAACCGCGAAGTAGTAACCTCCGCGCCAGTGGGGATACAGGGTGTGCGAAATTGCGGGACCGGCGTACTGGTCAATCAAAACCGCCACGTCGAACTCACCCACCGCGCCCACATCGAAGCGGTCATAATTTTTGAACACCTGCCGCAGGTCGGGCACGGGCATGGGCTCCAGGCGCTCACCAGAAAGATAGGTCTGAGGTTCCATGATCTGCCGCGTGGTCCGCGGAGGATTGCGAAAAAGCTCAGCGAAAGCCTTGTCTTTCCCGCCCTTGATCAGCACGTCGGAAATGAAATCGATGCCATAGCGATAGGGAAAAGTCAGCGCTTCTTTCATGTAGATGGGTGCATTGCGAAACTGCACCGAGTCTGCGGTTCCCACCAGCATGCCGTCCTTCAAGCCCTGGACCACTTGCGGCGAGTTCTTCAGCGACAGGCCCATGGGCTCCAGCATGTAGTCCACGAGCACGACCATGGCCTGGCCCTCGACCACGGCCTGCCGTGTGGTGCTGACCTCGTCATTCTCGATGTCCTGTGTGGTTATTTCCTTCTTTTTTGCGAGATCGGCATCCGCCGGCTTCATGTACTTCTCAAGATTGAAAGACTGGTCCTGCAGGGCATGCGTCAGTTCGTGTGCCAGAACCGGCTTCTGCTGATCCGCGCCCAGCCAGTCCAGAAGATTGACCGTCCTGGTTTTGGGATCGTAGTATCCCGCGACCTGTTCTTTCAGCAGCAGAGGAAGGAATTTTCCCAGGTCGAAGTCTCGTGGCAGCAGTCCGAATTTCTTGAGCACCAGCTCGGAGCGGCGAAGACGCTTGGCGTCTTCGTCCTCGCTGGTGTGCTTGCTAACGTAGGTTTCCACTTGGTCGCGGCTGACCAGCTGGCGCTTGACCTCATGCTTGATGGGAAGCAATGTGTCTGTGCTGGCAAACTTAAGAATCTCGTCCACCGACCGGAACAGCTTCTCCGCTTCCTGCGGCGAGATCTTCTGCTCTGCGGTGGTGTTCGGTTGTGTGGTCGCGGGCGACTCGCCCGCGGCTCTCTGCTCTCCTGTCCGCAGCCCCGCCCCGGCCTGCCCGTAAGCGGTGAACAACAGAAGAAGCAAACTAACTTCAAGGACCGCCGCCGGACGCCACTTGCCGCCCATCTTCAATTTAGCCATGGGATATGAGTTTATACTTTTCAGATGAGCGTTAACCTTTGGGCCTCAGCCCAGCACGCGCTCGACTACCTGGGCCGCGCCGATTCCATTCCGCACCGGGTCGAAGGCGAGTCCACCCTCCTGGAATTCATTCCTGATTCGGCTCGACGTGTCCTGGATCTCGGCACCGGAGACGGACGCCTGCTTGCCCTGGTCAAATTAGCTCATCCCAACGCGATCGCGGTGGCGATTGATTTTTCTCCCGCCATGCTGGATGCAGCCAGCAGACGCTTTGCCGGCGATCCCTCGGTCGAAGTCATGCCTCACAACCTGGAGGACCCCCTTCCCCAGCTAGGCATGTTTGACGCGGTAGTCTCCAGTTTCGCTATTCATCATCTCACCCACGAACGCAAGCGGTCCCTTTACGCTGAGATCCATGCCCGGCTGAACCCGGGCGGGGTGTTTTGCAATCTCGAGCATGTGGCCTCGGCAACGCCCCAGCTTCATGAAGAGTTCCTGCGGCACATTGGATGCACCGTGGAAACCGAAGACCCTTCCAACAAATTGCTGGGTCTGGAAACCCAGCTGCAGTGGCTGCGAGAGATTGGGTTTCGTGATGTCGATTGCCACTGGAAATGGCGCGAGCTGGCGCTGCTGACCGGGCGGCGCGCGTAGGTTGCGTGGGTCTGGAACCCGGAGCTCCAAAGCATTTGATCACGAGCGTCACGAATGTCCCGTCCCGGGAAGCCAGCCCGTGCCCGGGGCTGTGCCCAACAGCTTCAGCCGCTGTGGGACAATTTCGCCGGGCGCACGTTGTTTCGCCACCCGCCGCGCCACTCCGGCTAAACCCGGTTTGCCATCGCTTTCGTTTGGCACGGCTGAAAGCCGTGCCCCTCCACAATTAAACCGGGAGTGAATCAGCCCGCGACGCGTTTCGCCACCCACTCCCCCGCTTCCCGCGTACCCAGACTGCCGCCGATATCCTGCGTGGTCTTCTTTTGCCGGACCGCTTCGAGCACCACGGCTTCGATCTCTTCCGCCTCCCGGGTCAGGCCCAGATGCGCCAGCATCATCGCCGACGTGAGAATTGCGCCCAATGGATTGGCAATGTTCTTCCCCGCAATAGGCGGCGCCGAGCCGTGCACCGGCTCGAACATGGACGTCTTTCCGGGATGAATATTTCCGCTGGCGGCCATGCCGAGGCCGCCCTGCAGCCCGGCGGCCAGGTCGGTGATGATGTCGCCAAACATGTTGTTGGTCACGATCACATCGAACTGCCGCGGATCGCGCACCATCTGGGTGCAAAGCGCGTCCACGTACATGTGCTGCGAAGTGATCTGCGGATACTCGCGTCCGACTTCCTTGAACACCCGTTGCCACAGTCCTCCCGCGTAGGTCATGGCATTCGATTTGTCGCACATGAGCACGCGTTGGCGCGGCGCCCCATCATGCTTCTTATGACGTTCGCAATATTCGAAGGCATAGCGGACCACTCGCTCCACGCCCTTGCGGGTGTTGATGTCTTCCTGCACCGCGACCTCATCCGGCGTGCCCGTTTTGAAAACTCCCCCGGCATCGACGTAAACGCCCTCGGTATTTTCGCGCACCACCACGAAATCAATGTCCCTGGGTTCGACTCCTTTCAGCGGGCAGAGCGACGCGTCCAGCAGGCGCACCGGGCGCACGTTGGCGTACAGGTCCATCCTGAAGCGCATGCCCAGCAGGATTTCCTTCGCATGGATATTGGAAGGCACGCGAGGATCGCCGAAGGCTCCCAGCAGGATGGCGTCGAAGTCGCGCTCCAGCATGGCGAAGCCGTCGGGCGGGACGGTAACACCGTCCGCCAGGTACCGATTGGCGCTCCAGTCGAAATGGGTCATCTCGACGCCGGCGCGCGATGCCTGAACGACTTTCACGGCCTCTGCGATGACTTCCGGACCGATGCCGTCTCCGGGGATGATGGCAATACGCTTCTTGGGGCTCACGGGATGGAAGATTATCAACTCGGTCGGGGGGGAGCAAAGAAAAGAAAATGGAGGACGGGCGTCCCCGTCCGTCTCGCGGCAATCGGGAGGGAGACGCCCGCCCAACATCGCAGCGCTATATAATCAAAGCAAGAGAAAATGAGCGTGACCACACCACAAAATACGCTGGACGCGGCCACGGTTCCGCCAGCCGCCGACTTTGGAGACACCCGTTCCGAATTTCGGGCACTGGTAACAGCCGCTGGGGTTTACGAACTCGGCGCCCGCGCCAAGGTCTCACTCACCGGCGGCGACCGGGTGCGGTGGCTGAATGGCATGGTCAGCAACAATATCCGCGATCTCGCGCCCGGACACGGCGTGTACGCCTTTCTGCTCAATCCCCAGGGGCATATCCTGGGCGATTTGTACGCCTACAATCGCGGAGAGTCATTGCTGGTCGATACCGACCAGTCGCAACTGGAGAAAATCCTCGCCGTCTTCGACAAATACATCATCATGGACGACGTTGAGGTGGCGGTCGAGAAGCTGGCAGCCTTTGGAATCGCGGGACCAAGGTCCCGGGCAGCCTTGCAGGCAGCGGGGTTCGAGGTGCCCGACCTCACGCCTTTGCAATTTGTAGCAGCGACCTGGCAGCAAACTGCCGTGACTCTCGTACGTTGCGATAATCCGCAGGTAGAATCTTTTGAATTGTGGCTGGCGCCCGATGAACTGGAGAAAGTGTACGAAGCATTGGTGAGAGCCGGGGCGAGGCCCGTGGGGACGGCGGCGCTCGATCTGTTGCGCATCGCGGCGGGATCTCCGCGCTATGGCACCGACATCCGCGAACGCGACTTGCCCCAGGAAACGGAGCAGGAACGCGCCCTCAATTTTTCCAAGGGCTGCTACGTTGGCCAGGAGATCGTCGAGCGCATCCGGTCGCGCGGCCAGGTGCGCCGCAAATTCACCGGCTTTGAGGTCAACGGACCTCTGCCCGCCCCGGGAAGCAAGGTTCTGGTGGAAGGGAAAGAGGTCGGCGAAATTACGAGCGCCGCTTCCCTGCCCCTGGCGGGCGGCGAACGCCGGGTGGCGCTGGGCTACATCCGCCGCGAAATAGCGACGCCCGGCAAGCAAGTGGAGGCTGGCGGGACCGCCGCCAGCGTGGCGAACTTGCCCTTCGCCGAGGCATTCAGGTAATTCAAGGAAAAGAATCTATGTCTGAAAAAAAACAGGAAAGCTTTACTGTGACTGACCGGCGATTGTTCACCTCCGACGGCGAGTTGCGCCAGGAAGTCAGTGAAGAGGAGGTCTCCACCTCAAAACCCGCTTCTCCCGTGGCCCCCGAAGCCGGGGCCAGCGCGACCGAACCTTCGCCCCTGGATACATCTTCGTTGGATTCGTCCGCGCCGCCGAATCCAAGCGCGGCGGAGCAAAAAGAACAGGCCGATGCTTACCGCAAATCGGCCAGCGAACTGGACGCGCGAGTCGAACTCAGCGGCCATTCCGCAAAAGAAATGGAGATGACATTCGAGCGCTTCATGGCCTCTCTGTATATGACCGCCATGCTGCAACTCGGGCTCATGCAGGAAGAGCGAGGACAGCCGCGAATCGATCTCCTGGGTGCGCGCCAGACCGTTGATACACTCGGTCTGCTGGCGGAAAAGACCAAGGGCAACCTCACGCCCGCGGAAGAGAACTTCCTGCAGAACTGCCTCTACGAATTGCGCATGGCGTATGTGGAAGTGACCAACGCGCTGGCCCGGCCGCCGCAGGCAACCGGCACAAACCCCGCGAAACGATGAAAGCCACGCTGACGGTGCTGGGCAGCGGCACGTCCATGGGCGTGCCCACCATTGGCTGTGATTGCGCCGTCTGCCGCTCTTCCGACCCGCGTGACCGCCGCACCCGGCCCTCGGTGTTGATTGAGTATGGGGGGCGAAGCGTGCTCATCGACACTACGCCGGATTTTCGCGAGCAGGCAATCCGGGAAAATATACGCAGCCTGGACGCGGTGCTTTACACGCACGCGCATGCCGACCATATTCTGGGCATTGACGACCTGCGGCCCCTCAGCTTTCGCCACCGGCCGGGCAAGCTTCCGCTCTATGCCCGTCCCGATGTGGCTGCGTTCGTCCGCAACATGTTTCGCTACATCTTTGACGCGGACTACAAATTTGGCGGGCTGCCGCAGGTGGAACTCAAACCCCTGGAGGGCCCGCTGGAATTGTTCGGCGCGCGGTTCGAACCAGTCGCCGTGATCCATGGGGAAACTGAAATCTACGGCTTCCGCTTTGGCTCGGCTGCATATCTTACCGATCACAGTTCCGTGCCGGAGGCGGCTTTCGACAAGCTGCGGGACCTGGACATTCTTTTTCTCGATGCGCTGCGGCACAAGCCTCATCCCACGCATTCGACGGTGGAGAATTCGCTCCGCATCGTGGAACGAGTCAAACCCAGGCGCGCATTCTTCACCCATATTTGCCACGACCTGCCGCATGCAGAAACCAACGCGTCGCTTCCGCCGCATGTACGGCTCTCGTATGACGGGATGAAACTGGAATTTGAGATTTAGGAAGGTTTGGACTTGGCTAAAAGCCAGGAGCCAAGAGCTAGAAGCTGCTTCTAAATGCATGTCTTCCACAAACTCGAAGACGTTCCGGCAAACTTCGGCCCGACCGTGGTGAGTATCGGCAACTTTGACGGCGTGCACCGTGCGCACAGCCACGTGCTTAAGGAAATTGTGGAGCGCGCCCGGCAGCAAGGCGCCAAAGCCATGGCGGTCACTTTCGAGCCCCATCCGGTCCGCATCCTGAAACCGGATTCGGGGCTCAAGCTGATCACGCCCACTCCGGAAAAACTTCGCCTGCTCGAGGCCAGCGGCCTGGACGCGGTGTTGCTCCTGCCATTCGGTCGAGATCTTTCATTGCTGACGCCACGGCAGTTCGCGGAAGAAATACTCAGGAAACAGCTGCGCGCCCGCGAAGTACATGAAGGCTACAACTTTCATTTCGGCCATAAGGCCGCGGGCAATGTGGGTACGCTGGCTGAGTTCGGACGCGAGATGGGCTTCGAAGTCAAAGTCTACCCGGAAATGAAACTGCGCGGCGAACCCGTCTCCAGCAGCCACGTCCGCCGCCTTCTGAGCGAAGGCCGGGTCAGCCGCGCCCGTCACCTGCTGGGACACCCCTTCAGCATGCTCTCCACCGCGGGCCGGGGACGAGGATACGGCTCCAAATACACAGTGCCCACCATCAACCTGAGCCGCTATGAAGAGTTCGTGCCCAAGGATGGGGTTTACGTCAGCCGGACCCGCGTGGGAAAGGAATGTTTTGACTCGGTCACGAACGTAGGCGGACGTCCCACGTTTGGCGCTGAATCATTCGCGGTCGAGACTCACCTGTTGAACTTTCATCCCATCGAATTGGCCCCTGAAACCGAAGTGGAGATCTATTTTTTACAGCGCCTGCGCGACGAGATTAAATTTCCCTCGATCGAAGCCCTGCGCGAACAGATCGCGCGTGATGTCCGCAAAGCCCGCAGATATTTCCATCTCCTGAATCTGTAGTTCACAGTGCCTCCGTCGTTCGAACCAGGAAAACCACAGAGGACTCGGAGCACACAGAGCTCAGCATCCGATGTTTTTTGAAAACAGACAGGATTGCCTTTCTCTGTGTCATCCTAGCGACAACCCAGGTTTTCGATTGCCAATCGGCTGCCAACCATTAACAATCCGTCCGATGGCAACCAGCCTGGCCTTCCCCTTCACTCAAGCCACATCCGCGCAACGCCGAACCCTCGTGGCCGCCGCATTGGGCTGGATGCTCGACGCTTTCGACGCCATGCTCTACGCCCTGGTGCTGGCGCACGTCATGCGTGACCTGGGCATGACCAAGGGGACCGCCGGATTGCTCAACAGCCTGACTCTGCTGGCGTCAGGAATCGGCGGCGTCGCATTCGGATTCATTGCGGACCGCCTGGGCCGCAAGCGCGCCCTCATGTTGAGCATCCTCACTTATTCCGTATGTTCCTTCGCCTCCGGTCTCGCAACTTCGGTGCTGATGCTGGCCGTTTTCCGTTTCATCCTTGGGCTGGGAATGGGCGGGGAGTGGAACACCGGCGCCACCCTGGTAGCCGAGACCTGGCCGACCGAGTTGCGGGCCAAAGCCATCTCCATTGTCCAGAGTTCGTGGGCGATCGGTTACGCTCTGGCCGCGCTGGCAGTGGGCATCGTGCTCCATTATGCCGACTGGCGCATGGCATTCTTCGTCGGAATTCTGCCCGCGCTCGTGGTCTTGTGGATTCGACGCGGCGTGCCCGAGTCGGAAATGTGGCGGCAACGGGATCTCAGACTAGCGGCGCCGGTCTCAACGGCGAGTGCCCCGCAAATGGGATTCGCCGGACTGTTCAAACCACCCTACGGAAAACATACTTTGGCGCTGCTGTTCATGAATTTCTTCGGCATGTTCGCCTGGTGGGGACTGTTTACCTGGATCCCGCCCTATCTATCTCTACCCGTCGAGCAGGGTGGACGCGGCTTCGGAATCATGGGCACCACCACGCTGCTGGTGGTGTTGAACCTGGTCGGAATGTTCCCCGGCTACGCCAGCTTCGGCTGGGTGGCTGACTATCTTGGGCGACGCAAGTCTTTTATTGTATATACGTTAATGGCGGCAGTTATAGTACCGATTTATATCATGGCCAGAGCGCCATGGGCCTTGATGGTGCTGGGTACCGTGTTGGCGTTTTTCGGCACTGGATTTTTTTCCGGCTCGGGAATCATCGGCAGCGAAATTTTCCCGACCTCGGTCCGGGCCCGCGCTTTGGGTTTTACCTACAACGGCGCACGCACGATGAGCTCGATCGCACCCTTCGTAATCGGACGTGTGGGACAGGCCAAGGGTTTGAGCTGGGCATTCTATCTTTGCGCAGTTTCGTTTCTGCTGGCGTGCCTGGTGGCGACACAATTGCCGGAGACGAAAGGGAAACAATTGGAGTAACTACCATTATCGTAAACCCCTTCTCATCTTGAGCGAGGAGTTTGCTTCGAGCAGCGAAGCCAACCCGCATTCGAAGGACCCCCGACCTAACAAACCAACCTCGTCCCGCGTAGGAAACTTTGGGCATTCCCGGCAGTGAGAACCGGTGATGGAGACTCTATAGGGATCCTTCGACTTCGTTGGCCCATTCGCCAAGCGAGTGGGCCTACTCCGCACAGGATGACAATCCGCGAACTAATCTTCGCCCGCGGCGCTGCCCAGCACGCGAAGTTTGGCGTCCTTGCCCATCGCATAGCGCGGACGACTGGCTGGCGAGAGAGCTGCAGCCACCAGGGCCACGCCCGGTAAAATTCTCCGGGAACGCTCGGTAGATTTAGCAGCCGGCTCCCAGGAATCTCCTCCCGGATCGCCTTTCGCCGGGGCAGGTTCCGGGATAGCCTGGAGGAAGGAACGGA
>Ga0207654_10001917_pt1 | contig 10790 bp, 8 predicted proteins | sample KBSC64metaG_FD_184355 | JGI IMG/M metagenome (GOLD analysis project Ga0207654, IMG submission 184355) | Corn rhizosphere microbial communities from Kellogg Biological Station, Michigan, USA - KBS C6-4 metaG (SPAdes) (version 2) | ecosystem: Host-associated > Plants > Roots > Rhizosphere > Soil...
CGATCTGGTAGTAGAATACATCATTTAGCAAGATCCCATCACAGTTGACCTTTATATTCTCCGGGATAGATCCGTCGCAAGGGATCTCGATGACCGTATTCTCATACGCTTTCAGCATCTGCACAACCCCGCCTTGCATGATGTTTACCGTCACGCCCTCTGCCACCATGTCCTCGATCTTGCTCAGGTCAAGCTGGCCGGAATAGTAAAGGCGAAAGACCCCGGTCACATCGTCCCACTTCGTTATAACCAGCGTCACCGGCGCCTCTATTCCCCGTCCTGTATAAAAAACGCTCCTAACTATCTTGGCGCCGTCGCCAATGAATTTGAGAGGGATGGTAAAGGTGCGATTCAGCCCCCAATAATGTGACGAACGGCCAAACGACAACTGCATATCCTCCCAGCCGCCGGGGGACTGTGGCAGGGAATAATCAATGCCAGTCATGATATTGCCCTTCTGAATATTGCCCATGCCATCTACATAATAGCAGAGTCCGCTGGGCGTATCGACCAGGAAGAAGCGCCAGTATATGCGTGAGATGCTCATTTTAACACGCTGTTTTCGATATAGGTATGCCACCCGGCATTTACCGTTACCTTGTTGATGATCCTTGGTCTATTTGCCTTACTCGATTCGCGCTGTTCTCTTGCCGCCCATACAATGGCGTCTTTGATATCTCTCAGTTCCTGCTTAATATCAGGTTGTCGCGTATCGACTAATGCACCCTGCTGATTCACGAACATGCCAGCCATCAGCCATTCTTCTATTTTATGTGGAGGAATAACCTTCGTATGCGGCATCAGCTTTTCGATGGTAGGACGATCTTTGGACCAGCGAGCAGGACGACCGGGCTCCAGGATCAATTCCTTTGCGCCCCCATCACCGGTAACCGCTTCGCCGCCCGGGTGGTTGAGTGTGCCTTCTTTATAATGTGGAAGGGGGGTAGCGATAGCTGCGGCAAGTTGAGCCGCACCTTCCAATCCTATGGCTACCGCCAAGGGAATATTTGCGCCAGCCTGCATTACTGCCACGGCGGTGTTTAGTATAATATGCATTATGGCATTTGCCTTATCAAACTGTGCTTTTTGAATATCCAGCTGCCGCTGCTTTCGGTCGTTAGCTTCCTTTTGCGCTGCACGCTGATCATCCAATATTCTCAGACGGATCGCTTTTTGTTCTTCGGTAGCGGTGGAGTCGTCAATATTTTTTACCTGCTGTTCATATGCGCGCTGCTGTCTGGCTTCCAATTCTTCCAGATGCACTTTTTGCGTGTTATAGCCAATATCTAAAACCGTTACAGCGGCATCACCAAGCATTTCAATTTCATCAACACCTTCTTTCACTCGGTCCTTTGTGGCATTTTCGCCATCCTCTTTAGCCTTTTTGATTTTATCGCTGAGTTCAAGAGCAGATTGGGCCAATTTTGCGTCTGCGTCAATTCTTGCTTGTGTCCCATCCTTGGTTGCATTTCTCTGCACCTCAGCGTCCTGCACGGCAATCTGGGCCTTTTTTACCGCTGCCTCATCTTCAATTTTTTGCCGTTGCCTCGCATATTCTTTATCGCCAATATTTTTTTGATTAAGTCCCTTAATAGCGTCGTCCGCTTCGCTATCAATTTGATTTCTTCTTTTAGAATAATACATTTCCCACTGCCGGAGGCTCAATTCTTGCGCCTCTTTCTCCATCTCCAGATAAGATTTTTGAAAGTCTCGGTTGAGCAAATCGATATCGTTACCGTATTTTGCATAAATCGCCAGTTTCTCCTCTTCCGTTTGCCCCTCTTTATCCAGCTCCACTTTTAATTCGGCATTGAGCATGTTTTTTCTAGCCGAATACTCATCATACAAACCTTTCAAACGCTTAGAAAGTGGAACCTCGTTGGGTTGAAAAGGATTTGGATTATTGACTTTACCCTGTTGAAGATCCTGTGCAATACGTATTTTTTGCTCCTGTTCATCTTTATATATTGCCAACGCAGCATCCCTGTCGCGTTCATAATACGTCCTGTTGGTATCCTGTGTTTCTTTAGCCGCATCCCGGTCGGCCTGTGCAAAAGCAGCGTTGAGCTTACGACGGGCTTCCAAAAGCTGTGATGGGGTTGTAGATGGATCGGTCTGAACGCTTTTAAATTCAGCTTGGGCAGCCTTCTTTTCCTGTTGAGCATTGCTGCGAATAGCCTGCAACCGCTCCTGCAAGGTGCTCGCTTGGTCGGAAAGAATCTTACTGTTTTTATCCTTTTGTGCGTCTACTTCAAGCTTGGCGGTCTCCAGTATAAGCTTGCGCTGCTCGTCGGCTGAAAATTTACTTTCCTGAAGATCCAGTTCATCAGCTTTCAAGTTCGCGGCGAAAAGGTCCGCGCGGGCTTTTTTGCCTGCATTATAAAGAGAGGTCTGGGCCGCAATCTGTTTTTCAGTGATCTCTTGGTTAGTCTTCGAGGCTTGCAATTGATCTTTGTCGTTACTCGTCTGGTCCTTTTTAGGGATGGAATTAATGCGCTTTTGTATATCTAAGTATTGCGAAAGCTCGTCATTCAACTTCTGGATAGCGGCCGCTTGCTCTACTTGATTGGCGTTTGTTGCGCCCAGTAAGTCAACCTGGTCCTGTGCGAGCTGCTTTTCTTCTTTGGCAATTTGTTTTTTCAGCGCAAATTGTTTATATTCATTCTGCCCGGATGCTGTGGCAAGCGTCAACTGGTTCTCATAATACCTTTTCGTGACTCCATCCAATTCTTTTATGATATCAGCCTGCGCAACAATGACATCGTTTGCTGCTTTAATAGCATCTGCCAAGTCTTTCTGCTGCTGAATGGTGAGCTTGCTTCCCTGTATCCATCCGGGGATCTTACTAACCAGATAGACAATGGCGGCGCCTACGGCCAATATAATAGCCCCAATCCCTGTTGCAATAAATGCTGTCGAAAATGCGGTCGTCGCCGTTGCGGCTTCTGCGCTCGCTACCGCCTCTGCCTCCATGGCAACCGCTGCTTCTCCAGCGCTGGCGGCCATTGCCTCTTGCGAAACGGCATTGGCTTCATTTACCGCAGTGTCCGCTGTAACCACAGCAATAGCCTGGGTGGTCAATAAGGTTTGTATTCTCCTGGCCGCATTGGTCAAATTAATCCGTGCAGCAAGAACCAGTTGCACAGCGCCAGATTCCTCCTGTACCGTATTGGCAACTTGTTGTAAGCCTGTGATTAGCACGAGCAATTGCTGCAATTTTTGCATTTGCTTCTGAGTTTCTTCGGACTCGTCCGAAAAAAGGCCAGCTGCGGCCTGAGCGGCCCCAAATGCCCCTACCAATCCATTGACAGCAGACACAAGACCGACAAACAATTTCGCATCCTGGGCCTGGAACTTTGTCGCGGCCTTTATGTCATTGATCCCATTCTGGACTTCCCCGATGGCTTTATTAAACTCTATGAATTTCTCGTCTGTCTGACCCACTGTTAATCCTAATTGAACAGCAGCCTCTTGGAAAGCTCTGGCCTCCTGTCGGGTAGTTTTGAAACCAATACTGGTGCTATTAACCAGTTTATTAAGGATTTCTTGTTTTTGTTGAAGTGCTTGATAATTTCCAGCATCTCCGGCAGCAATGTTGGCAGTCTCGCCGCCTGCTTTGGTGAATGATGTCACATCCCCTTTATGCCTACTGGGATCGAATCCGATTTTTCCACCGCCAGTTAAGTTCCGGACCACTGTGCTACCTTTTGTTTCCAGATCACCCATCTGCTTATTGACTGCCGATAATTCATCTTTCAACACTTTAAATGCCTCTTGGAAGGCTCCGGAATAATTTCCTACATTGCGCTGAAAGCGCCCAGTATCCCCTTCTAGTTTTTTAATAGAGCTGCTGAGGTCATCCACTTGCTTTTTAAGTTGCAGGCCGCCCTCTGTTTCGCGCTCCGCTTCCGAAAGTTTATCATACTGATTAGTAAGGAGGTTCAATGATGCCCTAAGCTCATCAACAGATCCAGACGAAGACTGTGATTGCCTTTCGAGGTTATTGAGCGCTTTGGTTATCTCTTGATTGGATATCTTAAGAGCCTGCTGAGCGCTTACAATAGGTTCTAACGATTTAAGATATCCTTCCTGGGTAATTTTTCCTTCCTTATAGGCCAATTTTAGATCAACAGCGGAGGCTCTCAGATCGTCCATGGCAATCCGGTTCTTTATAGAACCCTTAATCAATTGCTCATAAGAATCTGCCGCAACCTTGACCGCACCTTGCAAATCATATGCAGATTTTACTTGATCTACTATCTTTTTTGTGAGAACATCGTATGATTGGGCCGCTTTAGCTGTGGACTGAACGCTGCCATTGATCGCCTGGGAAAGCTTTTCGGAATTGGTGGCAAGGTTGCTGATATTAGTATCCTTGAAACCTTTGATTAGGTTATATAAGTCAACAAGGCCCTTCTGACTATCAGCCAGACCTGCCTTAACAGCAGCAAACTCCTGTTGAATATCAGGAAGGTTAAACAGGGAATCAATTCTTTCTATTTCTGCCATCTTGTTGTTTTTCAAATTGTTTTTGCAGCATCTTCTGATTTCGAACGAACTGCAAAACAGAAATATCTTTTGCTTTTACTGCATACTGGAAGTTCCGACTCATGGCGGACAACCAATCTTCGAAAACTTCAATTCCGCTTCCCTCTTGATGCGTTGCTTGAATGGCTTCAACCTCTTTTTCCAACTTGCCAAGCTCGAAGAGCATTCTTTTGACCCTTCCTTGAACCTGCTTCAGCTTTTTGTACGGATCCTCATCGGGTGTCAATTGTAGAGGAATCGCCATTTCATTCACGAGGCGGACTAAAAGAGGGTCGTAGTTCAATTGCAGCTGCTGTATAATTCCATCCAGCAGCGTGATCCTGGCGTTTAACTCCTGCACTTGAATTGACTTGTCCAGTAATTCATTGTATGTTCCTTCCTGTGTCAATTCGCAAAACTGCGCATAGATCGTTCGCCATGCATCTCGCAAAACCTCTTCCGGAACGCTCCCTTCAATGATCAGGCGGCTATAATCTTTTTCATATAGGGTATCTAAAAATCTGTCGAGCTCAATCCGGCAGTCCCGATACCACTTGCTCGATGAGGAAATGCTGCTGGAAGGCCGTAGCGGCGTCAGTAATGAAGTACGTTTGGTTGACTTCGTCTTTGCAGATCGCTTGTGCTTTCCCTTTTTCACGTGCTAATTGTTTTGCCTGCCCGGTCCTGTCAGATATGGCCTGATTCTTTTCCCTGTATGCATCTACGCAGGTGGGGCAGAAACTCATCTTTTGTTCAGTTGTTTTACCAATTCTACTCCTGTTGCTGGCGAGAGATCAGTTACTATGTAATCTGCCTTATATTCTCCCCCAAGTCCGTATATATTGCCGCTAAACTTGCTAACAATAGCGCTTGCTTTCTCAAAGGATGATTGGAATTTGATTGAACTACCCGCCACCTCTATACTTATCGAATCGTGAAAAGTGCCAACAATGAACAGATTGGGCACCCCCTTTTTTCTTTTAGGGTTTGGCGTGATTTTATCTTTCCAGTCGGAATATCGCTGTGCAGATTCCCGGCTTTTGAAATATGGATCTTCCAAGTAGGACGGAGAAATATCATCCCCCGTTTCTGTTTTCCCATCAAACATCTGTTGTCTATTCAGGGAAAGAAGGTTCTCTTTGGTTTGATCCACTGCTATTTCGCAAACCAGCTGTATCTGTATTTTTTCCACCGCTTTCAGCAGACTGATGATTGTTCGCATTGGCTTTTGGATTTAGCAATTGCCATAATTCTCTGAGCCGTTTTTTCCGTTGATCGCTTGGAATGACATTGGGCGCTTCGCTCCAATGGACTCTATTCAGCGGAGAGTTGACAAACTCTTCTTCTGTCATTGATCGAGCCCACTCTTCATTCCAGCTTATTCCTTCGTAACGCATAATGTGAAATAGTGGCCCGGCCGAAAACCGGGCCATTGGTTATTCAATTAGGAACTTGTCACTTCCAGGTAGACGGATTCACCCGCAAAACCCGTCAGTCCATTGGCCGCCAGCACCGAAGGTGCTTTAAAGCTCAGGATGACGTTGCCATCCGACGGCCAATCAGCATCGGCGTGGTTGAGCTGAATGTTGAACGACTTGTCGCCCAAGCGGGGCGTAACGCTGGTAATCGTGATATCACCGCCTGTAGAGGCATTCGTGGCCGCAAAAATGGCCGTCACAAAATCCGCAGAGTAGACATCATACAGGTTGGAGCCGCCGTTTTCAGTCAGGAATTTCAGGTTCGCCAGACCGGTCGTCTGATTGAATCCCTGAACCACGGGTTTGATGTCCTGCAGACCGACGATCTGCGAAAGATCAAAGCCAGCGTTCGTGTATTCCGCATTGTCCGTACCGTAGTAGGGATCGAACACGAAGTGAACGCGGTATACGGCAGTTGCCTGGCCGGTGTTCATCTTCCACACCTCCGCGTCGAAGATTTGCAGCGGAATAGCCGCCAGGTTGCCGCCATTATTGTAACCCAGAATATTGTTGTTCTTGTCATAGAACAGGGCATATACCGAGCTGTTGCCGTTGTGCGTCCGCAGGGCCTGCAAAAGCGGGAAACCGCCTGCGGTGAAATCGAATTTCCAATCCATAATGCCATCGCGGACCTTCGCTTCAGAACCGTCACTGAATGTCTGAATGACGGGCTCCTGCGAATTATCCTGTGGGTTAAGGAACTTGCTGATAGGATACATGCGGCTTGCTGCCGTATCGCTCCATGCAAGATTTTGTAAGGTTACCTGAAGGTTGGCTAACTCTGCGGCGGAGAACGTCTTAGGTTGGTCCCAGATGAACGCGCCGGCGATAATTTTCCAATCCAAAGGGCAACCGGCGCCATAGCCGACATTTTTTCGGCTGGATGCGCAATTGAGTTCGTGAACTGCTGCCATGGTTATTTGTTTTTCTGCTTATGGAAAGCAGGGTTGATAATCGAATTTTGCTTGAAGATTTTCTATTTCTATTGCGTCAACGTAGTCTGCTAGCTTGTTTCTGGATGTCCCAAGCTCCCGGGTTCCCCAGTAATACCTGTCCGTTTTATCGTGCTGAAGCATGTCCGGCGACCCGGCCATCGTCATAGAATGCTTAGTGATCTCTTCCATGAACTGGTAATAAATCGGATATAGTACCGGCGCAAACACCTTTGCCTTTCTTTCCGCCGACTTGTAGGTCGGTTCGGTCTGATGGCAGATAGCGATATTGAGCCTTGTATCCGCATATACCCCCGCCTGACGGCCACGCTGTTCCTTGAAATCTGTTACCAGATAGATCAGCGGATATTTCTGATTCCGCAGGTTGATATCCGTGTCGTACTGGGCCAGTGTTTCAATGAGCTCTTCAAAAGGACCATACTGGTAATTGATCGCTTGGATATTCGTCGTGCCGAGTGCCGCAGCCTCATTTGCCTGAATAGCGGCAAGGATAGCCGCCTGCGTCTTCTGCACCACATCCCCGATGATGTCAACGATATAGACGGGTTGTGTTGTCATATATTGAAGACATTGATGGGTTGAAAAAATCCATAATGGATCTTGGTGCGGTCGTAGCTGGGATAAGTCGTCGGGTCAGCATTATTGGACGCTTCCAGGTACTGCCAGAGTTTGTACATGTCCTGAGACATCTGATTCCATGCATCGACCATTCGGGGGCCAGGATTCCACTTATCGGCGTTCTCCGATTTGGTTTTCACGACGCCGGAGCCGGTATTAAGAGTAACCTGGTCACGCACCCACAGATAGTACACATAGCCGGCCAGCGGGCTGACGTAGCTATTCGAAGGACCACCTGTAGTGATCCCCTGAGTGAACTTCAGGATAAAGATTTCTCCTATCCCCCATTTATCACCCGGTTTTAGTAGGGTGATGGTTTGGTTGTTGTTGCTCAGACTGTAGTCAATACCCTGGATCATGGTCCCCGTGGGCTTCCGCTCGATGGAATAGACAGCATTGGCAAGTCCAGACCATGTGAAAGTGTTAGTCCCTGGAATAGGGTTGGAAACACCCAGCGTGGGATCACCCGTAGCATTGCCGGCGATCAGCACCACTGTGCTTAGGCCGTTGACCGGCCCTGTGAAGCTCAGCGGAGAAGCAAACCCTGGAAAGTGCATGGACCTTTGCGAATTCAGCCAGTAATACCGGTTGAACCACGTAAAACCATAGAACCAGCTGGGCCAGCTACTTACCGATTTAAACGTTACCCCGTCCCTTAAAGCCAACCACTTCGGATCGATGACTGATTGTTGCAATCCATTCATGAAATCCTGCCATAGATCATATCCCAAGGCCGCTTCCAATAACTGCGGTTCAGCACGGTTGATGAACAAGTTGAGATTGTCCTGCACCGATTGCTGTCCCAGCTGCGCTATTGTCAGCGGCCCTACGAAATATGAACTGTTGATCAGGCTCATTTAACTATTCGTTGACGCTTAGAAATTAGCTACCGATAATGGGTTGGCTGCTGCTGTTAAGCTGTTCTGCTACCCACTTGGCTTCGCCATATACAATAGCCTTTTGACGGGCTGTGCTGATATAGTCATGGAAACGCACCTCGGCTACGACAGTGAACTGGTTGCGAATGAAGTCATCATTGATCCAGCCCATTTTCAGGACGAAATCCTTATAAATGAGGACCTTGAACTGCTTCATGTCACCAACCAGCGCGAAGTCGGGGAATAGCTTGTTGCCGATTTGTGCGTTGATTCGACTGATCAGATCATCGCTGGGATAGTTGTACCGACCCACCGTATCCTTACCCATCTGCATCTTACCCCAAGTAATGGGATTGATGAGGCTGACATTCGGGATGAAGTTGTTGATACGGGGGTATAGGCCCATGGCGGTCAGCGCATCCCACAATGTGGCATCGTAAATATTACCTTTCAGTGCGCCGAGGTTATACCCGCCGATGCCTGCCGTGGTGAAATCGAAGGGCGACGCCTGCGCGATGACATCCGTCTGGATCTGATCATCAAAGGCTCGCACCAGGTCCAACTGAAGCAGAGACTTAACCTGGCTGGACAGATAAGGCAAATCCTGGTCGAATTCTTCGGTGATCTGTATCGCAGCTGCGATCTTTTTAGCCGTAGACATTTCCACCTTGAAGGTGCGACTCGTCAGCGGCTTCTGGGCCCCTTCCAATACCAGTGCAGGTGCGCCGGTTAGGCTGGTTTCATTAATCCATGCCAGGCGGCTGACATCGGTATTGCCATTGTCCGTATAGCTGGATACAAACTGCTGGTTACGCAGGATATCGTATACCGTCAGCGGTACATTGCTGATACCAGGCGCGTAGGGAGATCCGGGCGGCGTCGTCATGTTCTGGATGGAATTGGCGATAGAATCAACCGCTTTGCCTTCCAGGTTGACCTCAATAAAGCCAGTGCCAGCCTTGTGGATCTCCTTCAGCTTTTGCGTATTCTCTTTGAAGATATCCTCGATCTTTTCCATGCCGCTGAATGGCTTCTTCTGAGCTTCGATCAGACCATTGATCTTATCGCCCTGGGCCTTCAGAATTTGCTCCTGGGCCGTGATGGTTTTCGAAAGCTCTTCCGTGGCCTTCGTGGTCGCCTCCTGCAGCTGTTCAGGTGAAATAAGCCCCTTTTTGGCCTGGTCTACGGCAGCATCCACCTTGCCCTGCGTCTCTGTTTTTAAGGCAGTGATTTGTTCATTGAACTTATCTGCCTGCTTTTTGAATAGCTCCTGTGCCTGGGTATCACATTTACCCACGATCACGTCTATTTCTGCTTGTGTGATTGGCATTTTTTTAAATTGAAATGTTTTTGAAAAATTGGATTCCGGCGAGATCTACTTCCAGGTGGGTGTCTTCGTTATTCTGACGGCGCTTCTCGATTAGCGTGTCTTTTAGGGACGGCCCTTGCAGGAATAATTCGCTTATGATTTGCTTCAGTTGAAGTATTTCAAGTTCGTAGCCGTACATGGCTTCATCGGACTGGCGTCCATTGCGAAGCTGTTTACCCAGCATGTCAATCCGCTCCATGACTTTCAGGGCCATGCCATCTTTATTGCCGGACTTTACGCCGAGGTAAGGAGTGAGTTCATTGGCACCGAAAGCGACTGGCGACCACTCGAATTGCTTTATTTCCGACACAATGAACATATAGCCAGCGTCTTCCGCATCCTGCGGGTTCATCAGCATAGAAAGCCATTTGGTCCAAGTACTATCATCGGCTGTCACTAGCTCCAGGCCTGAACCCAGATACTGAAATCCGATGCTGTGGTTGTCGATGACTCCCTCTTGGTATTCGATCAGCGTATCATTGCCCTTTGTGGTGTTGAGAATTTCAGATTCTGCGTATTGGCAATTCATATTATCTACAATGCGCTCATCCATCAATGTGGGGCGACCGATCTGCACCTTCAGATCGTGGGCATAGACGTTCTTTATCTTTCCCGGCGCCTTTGAATCCGGGCCACGGTCAGCGATGGACTTCATTGTCGCACCCTTGATCAGGACATCTCCATCGCTATCATACCAATAGAAGGTATTGGGAATGACCTGGACTGTTCTTTTAGTCATGTCCACATCCTTGGTCACGGCATTGTAGGATTCTTTCACCTTATAGGGTGTAGATACCTTTTTTTCCATGATGGTCACTAGCTCGCTATGGGTGGTGGGTTGCATTATGATGTTGTTGGAGGTTGAGTGGATGGAGGATCGGCCGGTTCGTACGCTGGCTCATGCGTGCCCGGCGATGGCTGCTGTGGTTCGTCAATACTTTTCTTTCCTTGGGTCTGGTAGTAGTAG
>Ga0207654_10001919_pt1 | contig 10789 bp, 9 predicted proteins | sample KBSC64metaG_FD_184355 | JGI IMG/M metagenome (GOLD analysis project Ga0207654, IMG submission 184355) | Corn rhizosphere microbial communities from Kellogg Biological Station, Michigan, USA - KBS C6-4 metaG (SPAdes) (version 2) | ecosystem: Host-associated > Plants > Roots > Rhizosphere > Soil...
ACTTTGCGTCTATCCTGATAGAATGCTGCCTGCGGTTTCGGCCGCGCCCGTCCTGCAGGCTCCCGGAGTTCGTTATGACCCTGACTCGCTTTGTCACCAAGAACGCCTTCCGCAACAAGCGCCGCAGCATCCTGACCGTGCTCAGTATCGGCGGCTCGCTGCTTCTGCTCACCTTTCTGATCACCATCTGGCGCAGTTTTTATGACAGCAAGCCCAGCGAACAATCGGCGCAGCGCCTGATCGTGCGCCACAAGGTGTCGCTGGTGTTCAATCTGCCCAGCTACTACAAGCAGAAGATCCAGGCAATCCCGAGCGTGAAGGAAGTAGTCAACCAGCAGTGGTTTGGCGGGCAGTACAAAGACGACAAGCCGGAGAATTTCTTCGCCCAGTTCGGCACCGATCCCCAGGAACTGATGAAGGTGTATCCGGAATTCAAAATACCCGCCGACCAGCTCGAAGCCTGGCAGCATGACCGCGCCGGCGCCATCGTGGACGTGGGCCTGGCCAAGAAATTTGGCTGGAAGATCGGCGACCGCCTGAATATCACGGGAAAGATTTTCCCCTTGAACCTGGAACTGACAATCCGGGGAATCTTCACCCCGCCCGATCCCACGCAGTCGATTTATTTCAACAAAGATTACATCGACGAGGGCTTTCCCAAGCTTAAGGGGAATGAAGGCTTCTATGCGGTGCTGGCCGATTCTCCGCAGGATGTCCCCAAGGTAGCGCAAGCCATCGACGAAACCTTCCGCAATGCCGATCGTCCCACCAAAACCGAGAGCGAGCATGCCTTCCAGCTGGGATTCATCGGAATGCTGGGCAACATCAAGGCATTTATTATGAGCATCTGCCTGGCGGTGGTTTTCACCATCCTGCTGGTCTCAGCTAACACCATGGCGATGTCGATCCGCGAGCGTACGCGGGAAGTCGCTGTGCTGAAGACGCTGGGCTTCACCCGCAACAGTATTCTGGGATTGTTTGTCGGCGAGGCGGTCTCCCTTGCCCTGGTGGGAGGGTTGGTGGGCTCGCTGCTCTGTGCCCTGATCGTAGGAGGGATGGCCAGCCAGGGCGGAATGTTTACTGGGATGAAGGTCACTCCAATCACCATTCTGGTCGCGCTGCTGATTGCGGCCGTGGTGGGATTCGCCAGTTCTTTCATACCTTCCTACCATGCGGCCAAAGTCAATATCGTGGACGGCCTGCGGCACATCGGCTGAGCTGAACCGGCAAGAGTTGAAGGACGAGAATAAAATGGCAATCCCTCTCAGCTATAACGTACGCAATCTGCGGCTGCGCAAGAGCCTCACCATCATGACCGCGCTCGGTATCGCGCTCACCGTGGCCACCGCGGTGTTCATCATGGCGCTGCTGGCGGGCCTGGGCCGCGCCTTTGCCACCACCGGCGATCCCCTCAATGTGCTGATGCTGCGTAAAGGTTCGGACTCGGAGCTGGCTGCCGGCGGTGTCTCGCGCGACGCCTTCCAGGTGTTGAAAGAACTGCCCGGCATCGCCCGCAACAGCAAAGGCGAGCCCCTGGTCTCGGGAGAGGACATCCTGGTGGTGGTGCTGCCGCGCAAGGGTGGAACGGGAGAGACTAACGTGACCACGCGCTTCATGTCCCCCATGGGTCTCGAGATGCGGCCCCAGATCCACATTACCCAGGGCAGATGGTTTACCCCCGGGCAGCGGGAAGTGGTGGTCAGCAGTTCAATCAACAAACGCTTCGAGCATGCCAACATCGGCGATTCCGTGCACATCGGGAAGGGCGAATGGCCCATCGTCGGCATCTTTGACGGCAGCGGGACGGCGCATGACTCCGAAATATGGGGCGACGTCAACCAGCTAGTCACGGATTTCGAGCGCACGGTTTATTCGTCGGTGCTGGTTCGGGCGACCGATCCGGCGGCGGCGCAGGCGCTGAAAAACCGCGCCAACGACGACCAGCGTCTGGAGCTGAATGGCGTGCTCGAACCCGACTACTACGCCTCGCAAACCAAGTCGGGAGGTCCGATCAAATTTGTAGGCTGGATTGTGGCCTTCATCATGGCAGTCGGTTCCTGCTTTGCCGCCGCCAATACCATGTACGCCGCAGTCGCCTATCGCGGGCGCGAGATTGCCACCCTGCGCGTGATCGGATTTTCTCGGCCCAGCATTCTGACTTCATTCATGCTGGAATCCCTGCTGCTGTCCCTGCTGGGTGCGACGCTGGGCATCATCCTGATGTTGCCGTTCAACGGCATGACCACCGGAACCCAGAATCAGGTGACCTTCAGCGAAGTCGTGTTCAGCCTGCAGATGACGCCGGCAGTGATCGGGATTGCGGTTTTGTTCGCTCTCATTATGGGCGTGGTGGGCGGCTTCGCGCCGGCCTGGCACGCTTCACGGCGCGATATACTGAGCGCATTGCGGGACTAGGGTAGCGAATCGGCGGGCGAGACGCCCGCCGGACAGCCGGCGAGACGTCGGCGCTACACAAACAATATGCCTATCGACGCAAAACATGAAGACCTGCGCAGCCTGAGAATTGATCGCTCGGCGCGCACCGGCGGGGAGGGCGAACCTCCGGTCTGGGCGCGCCGTTACATTCTTATCGGGATCGCGGTGCTGGTGCTGTTGGGTGTGGTAGCGCTGTCCTACCGGCTACTCTCGCACGACGCTCCGGAAGTGACCGTGGTGCGCGCCTCGGCCCAGAGCAGCGAGGTGGGCGGCGTGGTGCTCTCCGCCAGCGGCTACATTGTGGCTCACCACAAGATCAACCTGAATTCCAAAGTGACCGGCCGGGTGAAGTGGATTGGCGTCGAAAAGGGCGACAAAGTCAAAGAAGGCCAGGTCCTGGTGCGCCTCGAAGACGACGAATTCCGCGCCCAGTACGATCAGGCCAGTGGCGCCGCTGCGAATGCCAGGGCTTACCTCGAAGAACTGCAGAACGGATCGCGTCCCCAGGAAATTCAGCAGGCCCAGCACAATCTCGATGAAGCCCGGGCGACCCTGGCCAACGACAAGGTTACGCTGGAGCGTACCCGCGGCCTGGTAACCCAGGGCGTGCTCTCCAAGCAGGCGCTCGACGATGCCACCGCCAAGTTTGAGGCTGACCAGCAGCGCGTGAATTCGCTGCAGCAGGGGTTCCAGTTGGCGAAGATCGGTCCCCGCCCGGAGGAGATCGCCCGCGCTCGCGGTGCTCTGCAGCAGGCCCAAGGCCAGGCGGATTATGCCAAGTCCCTGCTCGACGCGACTGTGATCCGCGCTCCGGTGACCGGAACCATTCTGGAGCGCGCCGCCGAAAAAGGAGAGTTGGTAACTTCGGGATTTGCCAGCACCGCGGAAGGCGGCCCGCAGGGCCTGGTCGTCTCCCTGGCCGATCTCAACGACCTTCAGGTGGAACTCGATATCGCGCAGGACGATTTCGCCCGGCTTGGCCCCAAGCAGAAAGCCGTGGTCACAACCGATGCCTTCCCCGACCGCAAGTACGACGGTGTGATCGCCGAAATCTCACCCCAGGCCAACCGGGCCAAGGCCACGGTTCAGGTGAAGGTGCAAATCCTCAAACCGGATTCATATCTGCGGCCCGACATGAACTCGACGGTCAAATTCCTGGCCGACGAAGCCAAGCACACGAGTTCGCAGCCGCAGGGAGTTTTCGTGCCCACCGCCGCGATCAAGGACCGCGACGGCAAGAAGATCGTATTCCTGGCATTTGACGGCAAGGCCATGGTGCGCGAAGTAAAGATTCAATCACAGCGCAGCGACGGCGTGCTGGTACAGGGCCTCAACGGCGGCGAGGATGTCATCACCTCGGCGCCGCAGGATTTGAAAGACGGCGACAAAATCAAGATCAAAGGACAGTCATGAGCGCAGCTACCATTCCCCACACCGCAATTCAAACCAAGGTGGTCCAGGCCCGCAACGTAAGCAAGGTTTTCAAGCGCGACGCCTTCGAGGTCAAGGCACTGGACGACGTTTCCATCGAAATCGGCGGCGGCGAATTTCTTGCTCTGATGGGCCCGTCGGGCTCCGGCAAGACCACTCTGCTGAACATGATCGCCGCCATCGACCGGCCCACCGCCGGCGAACTGCTGGTGCTGGGTGAAAACATTTTTCGCTTCAGCGATTCCCAGTCTGCGCACTGGCGCAACGAGCATATCGGCTACGTGTTCCAGACCTTCAACCTGATTCCGGTGCTCACCGCATTTGAGAACGTCGAGCTGCCGCTGCTACTGACCAAGCTCTCAGCGCAACAGCGCCGCGATCACGTAATGACCGCGCTGAAACTGGTTGGCCTCGAAGAACGCGTCGGACATCTTCCCAAGCAGCTCTCCGGCGGACAGGAACAGCGCGTAGCCATTGCCCGCGCCATCGTGAGCGATCCCACCCTGCTGCTGGCCGACGAACCCACCGGCGATCTGGACAGCCATTCCGCGACCGAGGTCCTCGAAATCCTGAAGCGCCTGAACGAAGATTTTCACAAGACCATCGTGATGGTGACCCACGATCCTCACGCGGCTTCCTACGCGCACGTGACCCGTCACCTGGAAAAAGGCATGCTCCTTCCCGGATGAGCAAGTGTGGGGACGGGTCTCCGACCCGTCCAGGCCGAGCGCAGCTCGGCTGGGTTTAGCTTGGGTGGAGAGCACGGTTTCTAGGGAGGAGCACGACTTCGGTTGTGCCGCAAAAGCAGCCGGCTTCAACATTTTCGTGCTTGATCGAGGCCGGAATTGCCCACGCTCCGGAGCGGGCGAGGGCGTCCGCTCTACACACCGGGCAGGCTGCTGCGGGTGTGACCGAAGCCGCTGTCGCCGGGGTCCGCGACCCACTGCCACGCCCGGCGCCCGTTTTCCCGCACTACAGTTCGCGCTTCGCCGTATTCCACCAGGCGGTTGAGGACGGTGGTGACCGAAGCCAGGGGATCCTTGTGGCGCAATAGCACCGGCGGAATGCGTTGCTGAATGTGCTCGCACACCTCGCGGGCGCCCAGGGGACGCGCCGCCTCCATCAACACCATGCGACAGGCCTTGGTGAAGCCGGGCTGGCGTCCGCCGCTTTTGCGGTCCACCAGTTCGAGTAGTTCTTCGCTCAGTACTTCATCGCCAAAAAGATTGGCCAGTCCGACGATGGTCTGTTTGACCGTCCCGATGCGTTTCATCACATCGGCGCGCTGGCGCATCAACTGGCGCAGCTCTTCGTGTGCCGCTTTCACAACTTCCTGAACATGAGGATCCGAACTGCCAGGAAGACTTCTGTTTCCCGTGCCGTTGCCACCGCTTCGCCCGATGTCCATGACCCACCCTCCGGAGCTCATTACCGGTCTGCCTCCTGCTGATCTCGCGGCGCCCGCCGCAGCGACACCGTTCCTTGAGGTGTGATACGCGACGGTCGGCCTGCTGGTTCCACGAAAGTTGTTGCAGTCTGCCGTCCCCTGGACGGCCGGAATGCAAGGCCCCATGGTCGAATCTGTTGGCTTAGACGTGTTGACCTGTGAAAGGTTAAGAGCAGAGTTGTAAAATCAGTGCCCAGTTTGATCCGCGATCGAGTCTGAACCATAAAGTAGCGCCGGCGTCCCGCCGGCTGTCTGGCGGGCATCCTGCCCGCCCACCGGGCCGGCGGGACGCCGGCGCTACTTTACGGTTTCAATCCGCGCAATGGAGATTGGGAAGTAACCAGTACCGTCTTCTGGGCGTATGCTTTCAGAGCACCGGCGTTCCGGTCTTACTTCTTGACAAAACCTAGGTAACTGATAAAGTTCGACTTAATTGTCCCAATTTCTATAGGGTCTCCAGGTGCTGACGCATGAAGAATGTTTACGAGGTTCTAAGGCAAAAAGAGCTTGAGCTGTCGCGGTTGGAAAAAGAGGTGGAGGCGTTACGGGTAGCCGCCCCGCTTCTGTCGGAGGACAAGGAAGTCGGCAATGACAACAAGCCGACTCTAGCTCCTTCAGCCGCGACCCAGCAGCCCATCCGCATTCCGCAGACGGCGGTCAATGCGGCCGCACCCGCGGCTCGGGCCGCAGGATGGGAAGACACCGCCAAGCGCTGGCCCTGAGCTGAGTTGCTGGCGCGAGGCCTTCCAAGAGGGCAGGTTGCGATTCGATACGGCCCGGAGCCTGGCTTCGGGCTATAGCTTTGTTGGAGCGCATGCAGGCGCGGGCGTTCTGCCCGTGCTGACCGGGAACCGCGGGCAACCCGTCGCTACCCTGGATCCTGCGGCTCAGATCGAGCCGGCCATTTCGAGTCGAGGCAGACCGCATCGCGTGAAACTTATCGCGTAAATGTATGAGCGCTTCGGGGCACCCTGCATCGCGCTTGAGCGGAGTCCGCCGGCGCATTCCTCGTTACCCGGTGGCCATCCCCGTGGACATCACCGTGCTGCGTGCCGGAGCGCCGGCCAGCATTCCCGGGCGTTCTCTCGACATCGGCGAAGGCGGAGTGGCTGCGGTGCTGGCTGCGGAACTGCAACCGGGCGAGTGGGTCGCAGTCGAGTTGCAGTTGCCCAACGCGGGACGCGCGCTCCAGACCAAAGCCGTAGTTCGGCATCACGACCAGCTTCGTTGTGGATTTGAGTTTCTGGGATTGTCGGTCGACCAAAGATTGATGATTCGCAGTTGGGCGGGCACGGCCCAGCCCCTGTCCTCGGCGCCAGGACCCAGGACGCCTGTTTCTGCCTCCCCTTCAACCAGGATGACATCCCCACAGTCCACTCCAGCCCCTGGCGTGCAGACACGCCGCCCAGCCAGGTCTCAGGCGCGTAATCTGGCCGTGGAACGCCTGCTGCGACTGACTCTGGCGCTGTTGCTGGGGGTGGGTCTCTGGGCGGCGTGGCAATGGCATCGCGGCTGGCAGCAGCTGGAATCGCGCATGGCAAGAAAAGACGTGCACGCGCAACCGCCCTCGGCCAAAGTCCCGGCGGAAGTGATGGAGCGATTGCTGGTCCGCCGGGTCGAGCCGGTGTATCCCGAAGCCGCTCGCCGAGCCAATCTCCAGGGCGTGGTCGTGCTCGACGCGATCATTGCAGCCGACGGCACCGTGGTCAACATTCGTCCAGTGAGCGGCGCCGAGGCGCTGGTTTCGGCGGCCATGGACGCAGCCCGCTGGTGGCGCTTCCGCCCCTATCGCGTCCAGGGCGAACCCGCCCCGGTTGAAACCACGCTTTCAGTCGAGTTCCGGCAGTAGTGCGAAGGTCACGATCATCGTTGCGGGCATAGCTTACGGCTTGGGTTCTATTCGATGGCTCGTAGGCTGGCGACTAGACCAATAGCTGCGACAGCTGCGTTCTTCCCCGCACGGTCACTGAGTGCTATGGCGATTTTTCACCAAGTGGTGGCTTGAATCGGAACGGTGCACCTCAATTCAGTTGAGCGCCCCAGCGCCGTGCTTCCGTTCGCAGACACGGCAGTAAGAGACCGGCTCAGTATTATCAACGCGATGATGGACGGGCTTGACTGTCTTCAGGAATGCAAAAATCGCTTTTAGATCTTCGTCCGTCATGTGGCCGAAGTACCACCATGGCATGTTAGGACTGATCATTCGGGCACCGACCTTGCCGGTTCGCATCATCTTCAGAAATTGCGCCTCATCGTAATAGCTGATGCCTGAAGCGTCCGGCGTGATATTCGCGCTCGATGCTTCCGAGTAGGGGTTGGTGATCAGATCACCGCCAGCGAATTCAAGACCAGGAAGCGCCCGCCGGTTTTTATCGCGCAGGGTATGACACCATTGGCAACCCGCGATCTGTACCAGGTAAGCGCCGCGTTTCTCGGGGGCAGAGAGGTCGGGCTGTGGGACAAAGGTGGTAATGGGAACGGCAAACGGAGTAACCAAACCTTCAGGTGTCCTCGGCGGCGGGAGAGGATTTCGCACTAGTGGAATGCATCGAATGTAGGTGATAACCGAAGCGAGGTCCTCATCGGACATGGCGCGGTAGAACTCGTAAGGCATCACCGCGGGATCAAGGTAATGACCATCGTGTGCAACACCCTCCCGGATCGCACGTGCCAACATGTCATCGGTCCAATTGCCTGCCCCCGTTTCATTATCGGGCGTAATGTTTGGGGCGACTTGACCCGGGTATCCCCACGAGGCGTTGTCAAAACCCGATCCTTCTGTCCCCGGAACTGGCGGCCATCCCGGTTTCTCTACATCGCTGGGCCCATGACAGAAGAAACATCGAAGGACGCGATTTACCAAGTATGAGCCCCGAGCAAGTCGCTCTGGGGTTCGAACGAATTTGCGAGCCGTTAAAGGTCGAGGTTTTGCTGTTCCCCCAGTATCTGACGACCGCTGCGAGTGGCACGCCAACTGGGAGACAACCGTGATCGACAGTATTATCGCAGCTCGACATATTGTGACCCGCATTGCCATGGGAAGCTCGTGCAGGCCACAATTCTGTCACATTGTGAGCTGTTCAATGGTAGCGGAAACCGGATAATCGATGGTTGACGCGACTAGCCGTTCTCACCAACTTGCGCCGCTTGTTTACGCATTTCGCAGGAAGCCGGCCCGCTTGGTGGGGTCAATGAGTGAAATGGCGACGTTACAACCACAACCCTGTGAGATGAAGGTCAACTCCACTTCGTTCATTGACTTGCCTACAACTTCCGCCGTAGCGTTGCCGCGTATAGTCGGACAAACCAGCGAGAAAGTTGACGCTGACGGATGGGCATTCGCGCGCCGACCTCATACCCGCTCGATTAGCGCGCTTGCAAGCTCTCGCCATTCCTGCAAAGGAAGCGCGTTGGAATTTGCTGTGAGCGCCTGAATGCAAACGTGATCGGCCCCTGCCGACTGATGAGCACGAATTCGGTTGCGAATCGTCTCCAGATCGCCCCAAGCGACGACTGCATCAACCAGACGGTCGCTGCCACCGTTCTTGCAATCGTCGCTGGAAAAACCTAAGCGGAGAAAATTGTTCGTATAGTTGGGTAGTGTGAGATAAAACTCAAGAAATTTTCTTGCGATTTCCCGAGCTCTCGCAGGATTGGTTTCTAAGACAACGGCTTGCTCGGCACACAATAAAGGGCCCGTTCCCAGCAACTGTCGCGCCGTGGCTGTGTGTTCGGGGGGGACGTTATAGGAATGAGCGCCATCGGCGCGTTTGCCTGCCAGTTGCAACATTTTGGGCCCAAGGGCCGCTAGCACTCTGGTCGTTGATGCAGGCTTGACGCTCTCGTACGGAGCATCGTCCATGGCATCGAGGTAGGCGCTCATCTTTGCGACGGGTTTCTCGTAGCTGTGACCTCGCAATTTTTCGACTAGCGGAATGTGGCTGACTCCGAGACCAAGAAGAAAGCGGTTCGGATAAGCCTCACTCAATGTTTTCTGTCCAGCCGCTATTGTGAAAGGGTCGCGTCCATAGATGTTCGCAATTCCAGTGGCCACAAGGATTCGCGACGTTCCCGCAAGCAGCAAGGCGGCCTGTGTGAACGCTTCCCGGCCCAATGCTTCGCTAAACCAGATTGCACCGTAGCCCAATTTCTCCAACTCGGCCCCAGCCTCCTGCACTTTGCTGGCGGGCTGGCGCTCAAACGCGCCCGTCCAGATTCCGATTTGCTTCAGGGACACAGCAGAGGTTTTCACTTACTTGGCCTCCTGATCCGGCTAATTCTACGCCACAACAGCAAAACGAGTCAGACACGAAGGCCGGCCGAAGCTCGATAGGCCCTTCTCGGAACCGGACGGAATTGCCACCTGACTCAGAAAAAAGCGGAGTTGTGCGGTGAGTCGATCACTGCTTCAAAAGTCAAGCCCTAAGGCCAAGGCCTTGTTCGCCCTGTGGCGGCGTCAGAGAACTTGTACCCTGTCCAGACTCCCTGGGATGGGGGCGCGACTGCCTATTGGTGCTTTGCTTCCTCAGCCCTTCATCTGCGACACTGACTTCGAACCAGAATCGCTCCCCATGGGCAGAATCCACGTTCTTTCTGAAAACGTTGCCAACCAGATCGCGGCCGGCGAAGTGGTGGAGCGGCCGGCTTCGGTGGCCAAGGAGTTGCTCGAAAATTCGCTCGATGCCGGCGCCACCCGCATTCAGATCCAGGTGGAGGCCGGGGGCAAGAAGCTCATCCAGATCACCGACAATGGCTGCGGCATGGTGCGCGACGACGCCCTGCTGGCCTTCGAACGTCATGCCACCTCGAAGATCAAGAATGCGGCCGACCTGCTGAGCGTGGCCACCCTGGGTTTCAGGGGAGAGGCCTTGCCTTCGATCGCATCGGTTTCCCGGCTGCGACTCGAAACCCGCGCTCCCGATGAGGCCTCCGGAACGGTGGTCGAAATCAATGGCGGCAAGATTTTTAAAGTGGAAGAAGCCGGCTTGCCGGCGGGAACTTCGATCGCGGTCCGCGATCTCTTCTTCAATATTCCGGCGCGCAAGAAATTTCTAAAAGCAGAATCCACCGAACTTTCGCACATCGCATCGCTCGTGACCCACTACGCGCTGGCCCATCCCGACAAGCATTTCGAACTGCACTCCGCCACCAACGCCATGCTGGTAGCGCCGCCGGTCGCGGGCTACAGCGAGCGCGTGTACCAGGTTTTCGGCAAGGAGGTTCTCGACCAGCTGATTCCGATCGCCGCCGTGCAACCACTGGAACGCATCGGCCTGCCGCAACCCAGATGTGGCGCGGGCGCCCCCGCCCGCGAGAAGCCGGTATCCGAAAAGGAAGCTGGAGATGCCAGCGAAGCAGTCATTACCCAATCCCATAGTCCAGAATCTCCGGCCTTCGGCGAATTCCACGTCCACGGCTTCGTCTCCAAGCCGGAAATCCAGAAGCTGAACCGCAACTCGATCTACGTCTTCGTGA
>Ga0207654_10001933_pt1 | contig 10735 bp, 12 predicted proteins | sample KBSC64metaG_FD_184355 | JGI IMG/M metagenome (GOLD analysis project Ga0207654, IMG submission 184355) | Corn rhizosphere microbial communities from Kellogg Biological Station, Michigan, USA - KBS C6-4 metaG (SPAdes) (version 2) | ecosystem: Host-associated > Plants > Roots > Rhizosphere > Soil...
GCGGGCGATATCGCCGCCGACGTTGCCGTCATCCGAAATGGTGAGATGCGCCAGTCCGAGTTCGCGCAGATATTCACCTCCGCGCTCCACGCCCAGCAACATGGCCAGCGTCGCCGCCGCGCCGGCAACGAGGCAACTGTCGGCGACGACGCTGACGCTGGCGAAACTTTGTACCGGCTCGCCGTCGCGCGGATCAAGGATGTGCGAGTAGCGCCGGCCATTGATGATCAGCGCGCGTTCGTAATCGCCGCTCGTCGCCAGCCCGCCACGCGGCAATTCGATGCGGGCCGCGGATCGACCAGGCGCACGCGGCGCCTTGATGCCAACGATCCACGGCGCGCCATCGCGATGCGGGCCGATCAAGGCCAGGTCCCCGCCAAGATCGACCACGCCCGATTCCACGCCGGCATCGCGGCACGCCTGCGCGCAACGGTCGGCGGCGTATTCCTTGACGATGCCGCCCAAGTCCAGATGCATGCCGGGAATGCCCAAGTGCAGCCGCGGACGCCGCCATTGCACGTGCTGCCAGCCGGTGACGGCAAGCGCTGCGGATATTTCGGCCGCATTCGGAAGACGTCCACGCTGCGCATTCCATAGTCGGGTCAGCACGCCGGCGGTGATGTCGAATAACCCTCCGCTTTGCGCGTGCAGCGCCGCGGCAAAATCGATCAGGCTGGCGGTTTCGGCATCGACCTCGACACCGGCCATCGCGTTCGCCGCGATACGCGCGACGAGACTGTCGTCGCGGTAGTGCGAATACTTGCGATCGAGCCGTTCGCATTCGGCAGTGACGGCCGTGTGCGCGTCACGCGCAATCGATTGCGCATCGCACTCCAGTTGCAGGGCGCAAGGACAGCCCATGCTGGAGAAATCGAATTTGTATACTCCGCCGCTCAATCGAAATGATAATCCAGGCCGGCAAATACACGGGTGTAACTGACTACGGCCGGATCGGCCGAATCCGCACCGCCGATCGCGTAACCCGTGCCAGCATGATAACGCTCGGCTCCGGCTGAGAATTCCCAGTGGCCGACGCGCTTGCGCAAATTCAGGTTCGCCGCCGCCGCGCCGAATGCGCCAAGACGATAGTCGCTGGAAAAATCCGGTCCGCTTCCGGCGGCGAAGAACGGCGCGTAGAAGCGCGCGCGGCTCTGGCTGTAGTAGCGCACGCCGGGTATCAACTGCCAGCCGCCGCGCAGGCTCTGGTACCAGCTCGCCTCCAGCGTCAGCGAATGTTGGCCCCAACTGTTGGCGGACAGGCGCGAGTCCAGATGCAGCGCCGCATTTTCGCCGAAGGCACGCCGGTAACGCACCAGCCATGCGGCTTCGCCGCGCCCGCCCGGGCGCGTGTCGGGATCCAGCGTATCGCCGACCGAAACCTGTTTGTACGGATCGGACAGATACCCTGTTTGATAATTGAACTGGATACCACTCTCGACCACGGAAACGCGATCGAGCACCAGACTCAGGCTGGCGAATGCGGAGGTCGTGTTTTTCTTGGCGCGCTGGATGCGGTCGTACAGGTTCGCCTCGAACGGCTCGATACGGTCGTGCGAGAAACTGCCGCCGAATCCCAAAGTCAGCGCCGAATTCAGCGGCAAGCTGCGTTCGGCGCCGAGTGCCGCAGAGTGATAATCGCGCTCCTGCGAATACGTGGTGCTGACCGTCGTCGTGTCGTTGCCGCCGCGAGCGTGCGTGAATGCCACCGTCGCCGCGCTGCGATGATCGCGGATGGTCGCGCCGCTCAGCACCTGAATCGGCTTGTTGTCCGGCCCCGGAATCACGTACCACGGCGAGGAGCCGCTCATCACCTCGTGGGTCGCGTTCACGCTCAGCGTGTTGCGATCACCAACTGGCGTGTTCAGCAGGAATTGCTGCGAATACACCTCGTAACGGCGCGGATCGCCGAGCGACGGTGCCGACAAGGCATCTTCGCTGTAGACGTTGAAGCGATAACCGGCGTATTGCCCGGAACTGGTTTCATCGGCCCGCGCGACGTTATGCCCGGTCAGCGCGGCCGAGGCAGCGAGTAAGAGCGATAACGAGGGCGAAGGGCGCATCAATTACAACCGCAACCGCCGCCTGCAGCACCGATCTCGCCGGATGTGCCTTCCTTGCTGAAATAGGCGTGCTGGTTCATCGCCGCCTGCAGCGGATCGGGGTCCCAGCGCATGTCCCAGCGCGCCAGCCGGCCGCGCTGCCACGGCTGCACGGTCTGCGTCGCGCAACCGCCGAGGCAGGCCAGAGCGGCCAGCGCCAACACCCAGCGCAAGGCGTGTTCAATGCGTCGCGATGAGCGCCGCAATTTCGCGTTTGAGCGCATCGATGTCCCTGGGTTCGAATCCGATGTGGCGATAACGCACGACACCATTGCGGTCAATCAGATATGAAGACGGCATGCCTTTCAATCCGAATGCCTGCGCGACGTCACCTTTCGGATTTTGCAACGCGGTGTATTTGATCGGATGCTCGCGCAGGAACGCCAGTGCATCGGCCGTATCCTCGTCGAGACCAATTGCGACAATGGCGAAATCGTCCGCCGGAAAATCCGCCTGAAGATTGTTGTACAGCGGCAACGACTGGCGGCATGGTCCGCACCAGGATGCCCAGAAATCCACGAGCACGACCTTGCCGCGATAGTCCGACAGACTTGCCGATTTCGTGCCGGCGAACGGCATCAGTCGAAAATCCGGTGCCGCGGCGCCGGGCTCCACCGCGAACCCCATGCTGGCCGCGGCGACAAGGGCCACGGCCAGCGCGATGCGCAGGCTCATTGCGCCGGACACGTGGTGCCCGCAATCTGGGTCAGACGCTGGATCGGCAGCGGCGTGTCGTTCGCGTTGTTGTAACCGGGCACGTCCGAGTGCCAGCTCACCGTGCCGTTGTTGCAATCGGTGAACGTGAAGGTGAGCGTGCCCCACAGGTTCGGCGGGTTCGGCCCGGTGCCGATACGGCGCAGGTCCGCGGAATTGAAGTTCGGCGGGAAGCGCGCGCCGGTTTGCAGGATCGCCGGCAACGTGACCGTATTCTTGGTCGTGTCGTAGCTGCCTTCGGCATAAATCCAGTTCTGGCCACTGCCGTCGTTGGCGGTACTGGCGACTGGCGTGTAGACAAACCAGATGGCGAGCATGTCGAAGGTCGTGCCGCCGGTGGCGGCATTGGTGAACTCCAGCTGGAAGCCGTGTCCGCCCTGACTGGGGTTGTACCAGTTGCCGGACATGTAACCGCCCAGATTGATCGTCGCCGCGGCGGCGTTGACGACGATGCTGCCGGTCATGCCCATGCTGGCGTGCTCGTCGCATTGGTAGTGCACCGTTCCGGCGGTCGGAAAGGTTATGGTGTCGCTCCATGCGTTGCTGCTGGGTGCATTGTTGCTGGTGCAATCATTTGAGCATTTAAAGCTCGTGGGACCACTCGTTGAATGGACGTTATGGAAGCCGCCGGCATTCTTGAACGTCACCGTATCGCCGGCGTTGATAGTCAGGCTGGACGGGCTGAAGCTGTAATTGCCAGCCGTCACAGTGAACGTGGTCGCCTGCACCGCTGTGCCGGGAAGGTGGAACAAGGCCGCCGCGAACAAGAGTTTCAACATGGCCGTTCTCCGCAACATGACACGCTACCTGCAACGCGCGGAACGCCGCGCACACTGACAATCTGCCATCCGCGGCGCTGCGGCGATACCAACCAAAGTCGGTGGCGCCCACCCCTTCCGTGGTCGGTGCCTTACACTGTGCGCAAAGCCGCCGGCGTTCGGCGGGCAAGGCAGGCGGAATGGCCAAGCTGTACTTTTATTATTCGGCGATGAATGCCGGAAAAACCACGACTTTATTGCAAAGCGCGCACAATTACCGCGAACGTGGCATGCGCACGCTGATCCTGACGCCGCAACTCGACGACCGCCACGGCCGTGGCGTGGTCGCCTCGCGCATCGGCCTGAAGGCACGCGGACGCGTGTTCGTGCGCGGCGACGACTTGTTCGATCTCGTACGCGAGGACATTGCCGCAAACGGCGCCCTGCACTGCGTGCTGGTGGACGAGGCGCAGTTCCTGAACAAGTCGCAGGCGTGGCAATTGTCCGACGTGGTCGACAAGTTGCGCATTCCCGTTCTCGCCTACGGCCTGCGCACGGATTTCCGCGGCGAACCGTTCGAGGGCAGCCAGTACCTGCTCGCCTGGGCGGACGAGATGGCCGAGATCAAGACGATCTGCCACAGCGGAAAGAAGGCGACCATGGTGGTGCGCGTGGACGACCACGGCCGCGCCGTCACCGAAGGCCCGCAGGTGGAGATCGGCGGCAACGAACGCTACGTGTCGGTGAGCCGCGCCGAGTTCAAGAAGATCGTGCGCGGCGAAGGGCGCATCGAGCTGCATCAGCCCGGCCTGCCGTTGAACGAGAAAAAGCCCTGAGTCAGCGCTGGCAGCGCGGACAATAAAACGTGCTGCGTTGCCCGAGCACGACGACGCGTACCGGCGTGCCGCAGACCTTGCACGCTTCGCCGGCGCGTCCGTAGACGAACAGCTCCTGCTCGAAATAACCCGGCGCACCGTCGGGATTGATGAAGTCGCGCAGCGTGGTACCGCCGCGCGTGATCGCGTGGGCGAGGATGCGGCGCACTTCGTTCGCCAGCCGCGCGTAGCGCGTGCGCGACACCGAGCCCGCGGCGCGATTGGGATGGATGCCCGCCGCGAACAGCGCTTCGGCAGCGTAGATGTTGCCGACGCCGACGACGATGCGCTGGTCCATCAGGAAGGTTTTCACCGGCGCGCTGCGTCCGCGCGAAGCACGCCACAGGCAATCGCCATCAAAATCCGGGCCGAGTGGTTCCGGCCCGAGTTCGGCCAGCAACGGATGCACGCTGCCCGGTTTTTGCCAGAGCAGGCAGCCGAAGCGGCGCGGATCGGTAAATCGCAGAATGCGTCCGGACGACAACCGCCAATCGACGTGATCGTGCGCGCCGGGCGGCGTATCGGCGCGCAGGATGCGCAACGAACCGGACATGCCCAGGTGCATCACGGCGCTGCCGGCCGCGGTATGCGCCAGAATATACTTTGCGCGCCTTTCCACATTTTCAATTTTCTGGCCGGGCAGGGCGCGGCGCAGCGCTTGCGGAATCGGCCAGCGCAGGCGCGGCTGGCGCACGATGAGTTCCACGACGCGACGGCCGACGAGATGCGGCGCGATGCCCAGGACGGTTGTTTCGACTTCGGGTAGTTCGGGCATGGTTATTTTGGATCGAGCAATTCACTTTCCGGCGCTTCCAGCAAGCGCGCGCTGAAGCGGTCCGGCACGCGCAACAATTCATCGCCGATGCGCACGTAACGATCATGGTCGATCGGGTCTTCGCCACCGATGTCGATGCGCGTGTCGTTGGCAACGACGGTGAACTGCGGAGGTTCCAGGCCAAGCTTGGCGGCGTCGTAATCGGCCAGCTTCGCGCGCGTGCGCACGCTCGCGCGCACGATCGCGAGCAGGCGTGCGACGGCCTCGGGATTCGCCGGTGCATCGTGCGGCGTGCGCATGTGCCAGACGCCGTCGACGCGATCGAACACGCGCGTGGTGCAGGATCGGCAATGGATTTCCAGGTGCGTCACGCTGGCCGGATCGAGTGGGGTCAACGGTTGCGGCGCGAGTCTGCGTTCGCGCGCGAGTTCGACGTACACGGCCACGCCGAGCGCGATCGCGGCGACGGCGAGGATCAGCAGACTGCGCGTGGATTTGCGCATGTCACGCCCGCCGGCGCCGCCACCAGATCAATCCACCAATGATCGCCAGCGCAAGCGGCAGTATCGCGAGAAATCCGAGTCCGAGCGCGCCAAGTGCGCGCTGCGATAACTGCAACCGGCTGTCCGGTGCGCCCTTGTCCGGAATATCGATCAGCGCGTCGTCCTGCAACAGCCAATCGAACACGCGCTGTCCGAATTCGCGGTTGCCGCCGTTGCCGAGAAACGCGTTCGAGAGGAAATCGCCGTCGCCGATCGCGACCACGCGTTGTTCGGACTTGTCCGGGCTTGGCGACAGCCGGCTCAGCGCGACGCCGATGTCGAGCGGACCGGGAAGCTCGCCCTTGTCGGCGTCGTAGGCGATCGTGGATTCAGCGTTTTGCGCAATCGGGCCGATGTGCGTCCACGATTTGGCGCTGGTGCGCAGCAACGATTGCTCCTTCCAGTCAGCGCCGCTCACCACGCCGAACGCGACGGCCTGCGGAAACAGCGTGGTCAGCGCGAAATCCCGCGTGATGGCATTTTGTGGATAAGTGGAAATTGCGACAAAACTCGGATCGCCCAACCCCAACGCCGCGCCCGCGCCGTCGACCACGGTGCCATCGAGCACGCGCAGGGACAATGCCTTGGCCAGCGCATCCGTGCCCATGTCCTGTCCGGGCTCGACCAACCACAGGAAATTGCCGCCGCGTGCCAGATAGTCGTCGATTTCGGCCACCGCCGCCGGCGCGAGGGCCACCTGCGGACTGGCCAGCACGAGCACATCGACGTTCTGCGGAACGTGCATGCCGGCCGTGAGCGTCAGTGGCAGCGTGCGCACGCCCTGTGCGGCGAGCAGCGAGCCGAAATTGCCGACATCGGCGTTGGCCTTGCCATCCGGCTTGCGTTCACCGTCGCCGGACAGGAACGCGACGAGGCGGACGCGCGTGCGCGCCAGCCGCACCAGCGCGTTGTCGAACTCGCGTTCGGTCAACACCTTGAGTTGCTCGGTGCGATCCTGGTAGCGGATGTTCAATTCGCCGTCGATGGTGATGCCTGCGGCGCGCGTGGCGGCCGGATCGGCATCCGGATCGACGAAACGCAGCGAAATATCGGATTTTATGCGCTGGTAGCGCGCGACGAAATCGGCGATCGCGGCGCGCAGCTGCGCGTCCTGTCCCGCATACGAAACGATCGTCACGGGCGCATCGAGGCGGTGCAGCAATTCGACCGTGCGCGTGTCCAGGCTCGAGCGTTGCGCGTAGCTGAAGTCGTGCTGCCAGCCAAAACGCGTGGACAGGAACGCGACGCACAGCGCGGCGGCAATGAGCAATGCGGCGTAGACGAAACCCATGATCCGTCCGCGCATCAGCCGCGCTCCCGTTCCGAGTCGAGTCGACGCGCGGCCAGGGTCAGTGCAACGGCGACGATCAGCGCGAAGTAGACGACATCCACCGTCGCCACGATGCCGCGCAGGAAAGGCTCCAGATGCGTGGGCAGCGCGAGATAGTTGATGAAGCCGCTGCTCACGCCCTCATGGCGCGCGCCGGCGTCGAGCATCCACAACACGAGGTTGATCGCCAGCGCGACGATGGCCGCGACGACGGTGTGCCGCGTGAAGCTCGACGCCGCAATGGCGATGGCGGACAACGCAGCGGCGAACAGGATCAATCCCAATGCGCCGGTGGCGATTCGCCCCCAATCCAGTTGCGTGCCGATGGCGAGACTCGCCGGCATCGTCAGTGCGAGCGCGATCAGCACGACGAAAAATCCGCACAGCGCGATGAACTTGCCAAACACGATGCCCGCGCCGCCCGTGCCCGAGGTCTGCAACAACGCGAGCGTCCCGGATTGACGTTCGCCCGCGATCGCCCGCATGCCTAGCAGCGGCGCGACGATCAGCAGCACGCTGGCGATGGCGCGAGCGAGCGGCAGCGCGACGAGATCGGTGACGCCCGGCGCGGACGGCATGCCCGCGAGTTTCGGCATCAGGCCGAGAAAGCCCTGCAAGGTCAGCAGGAAGAAATACGCGAGCACCGCAAGCACGGCCGCGAGCAGCGCCCACGCCAGCGGCTGCGCGAACAGGCGCCGCCATTCGTTGCGGGCGATGACGCGGCTCATGCGGCGGCCTGTGCGTCGTCGGCGCTGGCGATGCGGAAAAACATGCTTTCCAGATCGCCGCCTTGCGTATCGGTCAATTCGGCGAGCGCGCCGTCGTGGCGCAAGCGTCCGCGATGCAGGATCGCCACTCGCGCGCAGCAGGCGGTGACGTCGTGCAAGAGGTGCGTGGACAGGATCACCGCGCGGTCGCGGCCGAGTTCGCTCACCAGCTTGCGGATGGACGCCGCCTGCACCGGATCCAGACCCGAGGCCGGTTCATCGAGCACGATCAAATCCGGATCGTGGACGATAGCCTGGGCGATGCCCACACGTTGCGCAAAACCTTTGGACAGATTGCCGCACAGACGCCGGCGCACTTCGCCAAGTCCGCAGCGTTCGATCACGCGATCCACGGCCTTGTGCGCATCCGCGGTACGCATGCCATGCAGGCGCGCGCAAAACGTGAGGTATTCGTCCACGCGCAATTCGGCATACAGCGGCGGCGTTTCCGGCAGGTAGCCCAGACGCCGCGCGAGCGCCGGTTCATCGTGCAGATCGCATCCGTCGAACAACACCTTGCCCGCGCTCGGCGCAAGCAAGCCTGCGATCACGCGCAAGGTGGTGGACTTGCCAGCACCGTTGACGCCGAGCAGGCCAAGCACGCTGCCGCGATCAAGCGAAAATGTCACGCCGTCGACAATCGTGCGCCCTGCGAGACGGCGCGTCGCGGCTTGCAGTTGCAGGATCGGCACCGCGGCCATGCGCCTCAAATTTCCTCAACGCCGCTGCGCTTGCTGCGCCGAATCAGCCAAGCCACGCCGCGCAAATCGGCAATACCCACGAGGGCGCGATTGAGGTTGTTGTACTTCGACGCGCCGCTGCCGCGCGGGCGATGATTCACCGGCACGCTCACGGTCTTCCAGCCGGCGCGCTGCATCAACGCGGGCAGGTAGCGGTGCATGTGGTCGAAGTAGGGTAGGTCGAGAAACGCGGCGCGTTCGATCAATTTGATGCCGCAACCGGTGTCGGGCGTGGCGTCGCGCAGCAGGCGCGAACGGATCGCGTTGGCGATCTTCGAGGCCCAGCGCTTGCTGCCGGTATCCTTGCGGTTCACGCGCCAGCCGGCATAGAGCTTTACGTCCGCCGCGCCCGCATCGCGTGCGGCGATGAGCTTGGGAATGTCGGCCGGATCGTTCTGGCCGTCGCCGTCGAGCGTGGCGATCCACGCGCCGCGCGCGGCCTTGATGCCGTTTCGGATCGCGGTGCTCTGCCCGCTTTGCGCCAGATGCTTGATTACGCGCAGTTCTGGAAATTGCGCCTTCGCCGTGGTCAGCACGGCAAGCGAATCGTCACGGCTGCAATCGTCCACGTAGACGATTTCGAAATCGGCCTTGCCGCGCAGCGCGGCCGCGATTTCGGTCAACAGCGGAACGACGTTGCCGCGCTCGTTGAACACCGGCACGACGACGGACAGCTGGGGCATCACGCACTCCGGAAAACTCGTGCCGCGATTATGCCGTGTTGCGCTAGAGCTTGTCGCCGAAATAATCGCGACACCAGGCCACGACTTCCGGCATGCCGGCATCGATCGTCGTCGCAGGCGTAAAGCCGAATGCTGCATGCGCGCGATCCACGTCGGCGCTGGTTTCCGGCATGTCGCCGGGCTGCATCGGTTTGTTGATGCGTTGCGCACGGCGGCCGGCAGCCTTCTCGATCACGGCGATGAAGTGTTCCAGTTCCACCGGACTGTGATTGCCGAGGTTGTAGACCGCGCACGGCGGATTCGCGCCGTCATCGGCAGGTGCGTGATCGAGCGCGCCGAGTACGCCCGCGACGATGTCGTCGATGTGGGTGAAATCGCGGCGCATCTTGCCGTTGTTGAACACTTCGATCGCGCGCCCGGCGAGGATGGCGCGCGAGAACAGCAGCGGCGCCATATCCGGCCTGCCCCACGGCCCGTACACGGTGAAAAAACGCAGGCCCGTGCAGGCCAATCGGTACAGGTGCGCATAGCAATGCGCCATCAATTCGTTGGCCGCTTTCGTCGCCGCGTATAGCGACAACGGCTGGTCGATGCGTTGCGCCTCGCTGAAAGGCGCGACCGCGTTGCGTCCGTAAACCGACGAGGACGAGGCGTAGACCAGATGCGCCACGCCACCGTGGCGGCAGGCTTCCAGCACATTGAGAAATCCGGTCAGATTGCTGTGCGCGTAAGCGTGCGGGTTCTTCAGCGAATAGCGCACGCCGGCCTGCGCGGCCAGATGGATCACGCGGTCGGGCTTGATTTGTGCGAACAATGCGTCGAGCGCGGCCTTGTCGGCGAGATCGACTATGCGCAAATCCAGATTCGGACATAGCGCGGCTACACGGTCGCGTTTCAACTGCGGATCGTAGTAGTCGTTGAAATTGTCCAGGCCGACGACGCGCTCGCCGCGTGCCAACAGCGCGTGGGAAACGTAGGCGCCGATGAAGCCGGCTGCGCCGGTTACGAGAATGGTCATGCGGATTCCACTACGACGGTTTGGCGCGAATTGCCGATTTTAGCGGGTTGCGCGAGCCGCCACAAAAGCCGAAACTCGCGCGGCGGAAGCCGGCCTGTCGCCGGTGGGGGCAAGCCGCAAGGTGAGAAGCCAACCGAATGTCCTTGCGGAGCTGGAACGCCGCAACGTGCCGCGCGCAGCGTTGCTCTACGCCGGCGCGGCATGGGCGCTGGCGCAAGGCATTGCGCAGCTCGGCCCATTCTTCGGCGCGCCCGACTGGATCGTCCGCTGGTTCGTGATCGCCGCGATCATCGGCTTTCCGTTCTGGATCGCATTCGCTTGGGTGTACGAATGGACGCCGCAGGGTTTCAAGCGCGAGAGCGAAATCGCCGCCGACGCCTCGATCGTGCGCTCGACCGGGCGCAAACTCGACCGCGCGATCATCGTCGTGCTCG
>Ga0207654_10001949_pt1 | contig 10699 bp, 26 predicted proteins | sample KBSC64metaG_FD_184355 | JGI IMG/M metagenome (GOLD analysis project Ga0207654, IMG submission 184355) | Corn rhizosphere microbial communities from Kellogg Biological Station, Michigan, USA - KBS C6-4 metaG (SPAdes) (version 2) | ecosystem: Host-associated > Plants > Roots > Rhizosphere > Soil...
CTTCCAAGCACAGTCTGCTCTAGAAGAGATGATACCTGTTCCTTCGTAAACATCTGAAAAGAGAGCAAATTGCTCTTGTTGGCTCATAGTCACATTCTTGCAGGAAAGATAAACATTCCTACAATGAGGACATAGGAAAATGAAGAGGTTCCTATGAATCCATCTAGGATGTAGCTCGATCAGTTTCATAGGAACCTCTGCATTATTTTCCACTACGTTCAACGGGATTCTGTCCAGCCCGACCATAGTTCGGCGGAAGATTCGGGGCGTTCGCAGCCTTATCGGCTGCCTTCTGGAGAGGAATATCCTTCTTTGGATAGGAAGGATACCCGGTACTACTAGCTTTCTTCTTTGCCATTGTGCCTCCTGTACATCTCGAAAAGATCGTTACTCAATAAAGGAAATTCATCCTTGCACGCTTCTGCATAAGCTTTGATTCCTTCCAAAGCTGCTTGATCGTGGCAAGCATCAAGAACAACGAAAAGGCAATGCTGATGCTTACCCTCATCCCCATTCTTCTTAACAACCCAATGAGCCTGACTCTTCAAGAGTCCAGGACCATAAGCTTTCTTGTAAGCTCGAAACGCGATCCGAGCGAACCGATCGCAGTTGAGATCCAATACGAACAGGTCACAATCAACTATATCCCGGTTAACATCCTTAGTTGTGACCGTGTACTTCTCGTAAAGGCCGATAAGAGGATCGCTCATAGGATATAGTCCCTGTCACCGTAATCCGCCAGGATTTCATCGATATTGAGGTCTTCAACCGATTCACCAGGAATCATCGATCGGTACGAATTGTAACCGGGAACAAGCCCATGTGCCTTACCATCGTTTCTAGCTTGGAGCGGATGTTCAAGCGGGGTAACATGCTTGAATTTAACACAATCATCGTGCCTGATCTGAGCTTTCTCGAAAGTGGCATCCTTTGTCGGGTTATTGTAGCTACACCACGCGGAACGGGCACCACTCCAAATTAGCCCTACTCGTACATTACTATCTGATACAAGACCATGAGGAATATAATCGTCGAAAAAGGGCGTATGCCATTGCATATATTCAAGTTGCTGAGGAACCGAACTCTTGTAGAGTCGCAAACAACTGATTGCAACTCGTTGGATATTCGGATTCGCTCCCCGACTACACCTTAAAGAGATAAAGTTCATAAAGGCACGTCGGCCCATCGTCGCCATACCCGTTATCCAACCCCAAGGCTCCGTGTACCTATTGATAACCTCTTTATGTGGGTTATACTTATCAACCAAACTATCACACCATTCTCTCATTTCGAAAAACTTCAAAGCGATATCACTTCGAAGAGTATCAGCGTTATCAACCTCCTTCCCGCTGACCATCCCGGCTTGGTTCGATCCAAGGTGAAGATGATTCGCCGGATCTTTTCCGACCCACTCCATCATTCTTTCATAAGGAATAGCTCTTGAAGAGGAGTAGTTCCTTGAGAAAGTTCGATGAGTCATCACTTCTGCATGGATGAAACGTTCATAAGTCCAGAAGAAAGTGATTGCTTCTTCACCGATAGGATTTACCGAGTGCTTGAGAAGCTGAACCCGGAAGTTGCCTTTTACAATAACCAGCATTTGACTCTCCAAGAGTTAGGGCCATCCTTGGCCATTCCCCGATCAGAACTTAACTTGAACAGCTTTCGACTTCTGAATCATCCCGCAGTTGTGACAAGTACGTTGATATTGATCCTTCGTTCCCTTGATAAGTTCGGTATTGCTCCAATTGTGCATACATCCCTGCTCGATCTTGCTAATCTGACTCATCAGAGCCATTCTCTCATTTGCCAGCTTACTGATCCTCTTCTCAACATTACCCAACTGCTTACGAAGATTATCTGCATTTTCTTTCCCGCTCATATTCGCTGTACCTTTCCCTTGCTTTTTCTAACCAATCTGCATTGCCGCCAGCTTTAACAAGCTGTCTAAAAGCAACTTCGAACCCTCGCTCTTCTAGAGTACGCCAAAAGATGCTTCTATCTCTACAGGTAGCGGCCCCCGCATCAATGAAAGCAGTGAATTGGGGGTCGCTCCTGGAGTTCACTATTTCCCACCCCGTCCTTGCTCATCGGTCAGGAACTGAACCCTTGCAGATTGTTCGTCAGTTCCGTAAGATTGGACACCGGGGTCGCTTTCACGGTAAGCGGCATAACTAACCACTTTACCATTGATTTCGACCGGATGAGGCAACTTCTTGGTCACGATCCGGTTAGTTTTAACCGCGATCGCTTCATTGACTGTCGGACCAGCGGCTTGACCGCCGACCGTACCAGCAGGAGGCGAACCTGTACGACCTAGATCCGCAACCCCTTGCAAGGTCTGATGCTTGAGGTTGGCAATCGCTTCTTCCTTTGTTTCTCCGGCACCAAACTGGTTCGGCTCACCATCTTCATAGTGAGCTTGCCAGCCGCCACCCTCAACTTGACGTGTGAAGACTGCTCGTTCGCCTGTCATTACCATCTCCTAAAGTTCCACTTTTGTGTTTGCAGAGCCAGTTCTGCAAGCTCTTTAACATCCTGGCCTTGGGCAGCAGCTAAAACGATACTCTGATAGAGTCGTCTCTCACTACTGCTAGCTGCTTCGGGGTCGTCATTGTCGTAAGCATCGATCCGAACTTGCTGGACCATGCTTACTACTTGCTCTCTAGTCAGAAGTAAATTCATGTCCTTTGATATCATCGGGATACCTCTTATTGAACTCGATAACTGCCTTGAGATCCTCTTCGAGAGCCTTCATTACATCAGGATGAAACCGAACCTCGGAATCAGGAACAACGACGATTCGATCCTCTACACGAAGGGCAAGTAGGAGCCTGTCACCAGAAAATTTATAACTGATACAGATTCCTACCTTACCATTCAGTTCTTGGACCTTCGCCAAGTAGTCAGTAAGAGGTAACCCACCATCATCTTGCACTTTGATGATAAAAGCTTTGTCATACAACCGCATTAGTTACTCTCCTAGATAAGGGGCCTGCTCACCCGGAGTCGAACCGGCGTCCTCTCGGTGGGATTATACCTGTTACCCGCAAACAGGCCCCTTATACGTTTGTAACTTCGATTCCTTGTTCACTCTTCAAGAGTAACTGACCTTTACGAACGACAACGAATCCTTTGATCGTTTCAAGACCAAAAATGTCGTCCGAGTTGGTAAATCCTTTAATCGGAACAGGCTCCAGTGGAGCAACGAACTGGAATACTTCGTCAATATTATCGCCGGTCCACTGGAGCCTGTCCATAGTTACCTCTTAACGAGCACAGTTGCCGTTAGCACAGTTGGCGGGAGCGGAAAAGTAGTAAACAGGAGGAGCGGCCTGATAAACAGAAGGAGCGGCCTGGTACGTTTCCTGATACGTGTAACTGTAATTAGCGGCAGCGTGCTTCTTAGCCCTCATTCGGGCAAAGAGACCGACTCCGCACTTTCCACCGCGACCGTTTCCACCGCAACCAGCGTTCGCAGGAACAGCCCAAAGGGCAATCATGCAGACGACCAGCAAAGCACTGAAACGCTTCATCACTTCTTCTCCAAAGGACTATATCTAGTCGAGACCATCTCGATTAGAACCTCTTATTACTCCTTGTCATTTCGATCCAGTGAGCATCCTCTTCAGTATGCCCACCATAAAGGACTTCTGCTTGCTTGTCAAGTAGACCACAACGAGCTTGTGACTCTTCTAAAGTCATTTGTTGAAAGATATGACCAGACTGGATTATAGCCCAAATCTCACAAGCTCTCCTAAATTTGTTCCATTGAAAATCAGGAGAAATCCGCATACGATGTTCGGCGACCCGAATCGTCGGATAACCTTCACCGGGTTTGCAACTAAGTTGATCGACAGCAACAATAAAGTTACCGCCGACAGGTTCCCCAAGAAGCCAAGCGTAAATAGCTAGCTGTCTTGCCCACTTATCTTCGTAATGTTCAAGAAAGCCAGCGATATTGATCGTCATCCCACCTACTTCGAAAGGGCTACAATCCTTATGACATCCCCAAGATTGCCCGCCCAATCCTCTTAGTCGAGTATATCCTTTGACTGGAGAAGTAGGATACTTTGAATAATAGCCATTCACTTTCCAGTCAAGAATAACGTGATCCCCGGTTTTACTAATATAAGCCGCATCCGGCTTCCCTAGAAGAGTCACTCCATTGATCTCCCTATCAACGCCTTCTCGGTAACCGTTCACGGCTCCCTTAACTTCGAACTCGAACCGAGGATCAGTCTGAGCCGATTGGAGATCGCTGAGCAAGTCGAGAAGGGCACCGGATTGCTTATACACTTCAAAACAGTACCCACCAGCCTTCCAAGCGGCTTCTCGAACTTGAGGCTCGACCTGTGCCTCAAAGATCGCCTTTAGTTCGAATCTATTAGAGTCACCGTGATTCTTGCCAAAGAGCTTATCATGAAGATAGCTCTTGACATAAGCATCGAAAGCCGAACCAACGGCCATCGGTGGAGTTTGTGGCTCCCTCGGGGGACGATGTTCGGTAAGATAATAAAGATAGAAACCCTCGACACCCTCTTCCCATTTAGCAATCGATGATGGCGAAAGATACTCAAGGGTTCTCACGGTTATTTTACCCCTTTCAGAATTCTACAGACATTAGATTGATCACAACCAAATATCTTGTCTATTTGTTTCTGTGTCATTGACTCTGATAGAGTCAACATCTGTAATTGCTCTTCAACAGAGAATCTCGATTTTAATTGTCTACCTTTTTGTACCATATCTCTAGCATTTGTTTTGCGTCTCCAAGAAATAAATGATTAGGATTACAACAAATTGGTCTATCACATTTATGTAATATGTCTAGTTCTTTTGGATCTACTCCGTAATGAAGAAAATAAATAAGACGTGACACCTTCCATGTTTCTTTTTGAATCCTTATTTGAGGATAACCGTTATAAGTAGACAATAACCAATCCCAACATTTCTCAGGATTAGTTGAATTAATATTAATTTCTATTCGATGTCTATCATTCATTGACAAATTAGGTAGTAATCGTATTTTTACCCTTTTGAACGAAAATTTTTCCTTCTTTTTGCAATTTAAGAAGGTACTTACGGAAACGTCGATCCAAGGTCGCCTGTCGCTTCCTTTTCATCTGACTAACCCTTGTATGAAAGATTCTCTTTCAGATTCAGACAATTCACTATAAGCTCGCATGCATTCAGTATTTTCGCATTCAGAATGAACGCAATTTGTTTCAGGTGCCCTCTCACCAGGCCAGCGAACCGGATGCGGAATCTTATTTGCACCCGGTTCTCCGCAAAGCCCACAAATATCTCTAACGAACCCGATGGTATCTGGCTTCTTTTGGGATTCCGTCGTCCGAAAGCTCTCGATACTTGAAAGTAACCGTTGCACCAATCGGAAAGTGAGAATTGTACCAAGCAGGCGAACACTGTTCTCCAGGACGGACATACCCCTCATCCTCCCGCAGAGTCGAATCGTAAGATAAATTTCTCATTTCCCGTTCAGCATCAGTGAAACCGCTGAGTTCTAGCCTCTTTCCATTGAAATTCAGGATCAAAGCTCCCATTTTACCAAGCAACTTCGATCCTTTATCAGTCTTTCTTCCCCAGATATAGCCGGTAACGAACCCTTCTGCGTCATGATCCGGCTTAATTTTCACTTGCTGGTGACTTCGTTTCGGTTCCCAATAGCTTTTCGGGTTCCGAACAATCAATCCCTCACCACCGAGATCGATAACTTCTCGAAAAGCTGAGTCCAGTTGATCGACTGACTCTAGTAGAGTTTGCTTAACGTTACGAACTACCATGTTGCTAATTCGCTCCAACTCATTCGTAACTTGAACAAAACTCATGAAGCCAGGGAAAGTTTTCGGTTTCTGGTTCCTTGCCCAAGGCATCAGTTCGGTGATATCGAACTCTTTGGCGAAGTTAGGATTGTTTATTTTACCAGTTGCAAAGATTTGTTGATACGGTGGAATATCGAAGACGTTATAAGTAACAGCATTCCAAGCTTCGTCATTAGGGACAATACGCTTGATAATAGTTGATAGGGTTTGCCAAGATCCCCGTTCGGTGAACAGTTCACCATCTAAAGGGAAATTAGGGAGGTTATCAAGGAACCAATCAGGAGCATGAATCACGTTACCATAACGGGACCAAAGACCTGTCGCAATCGGAGGAGTGACATACCTTTCATCTTTATCGTGATTTGCAAAAGGTACTTGACTCTTGTAGAGTCCACGGCTAATCCCACCGTCCCAAAGTGCTCGGATACCGTCCATCTTTTCAGAGTAAAGCCAACCTTTAATGTTGTGCTTTTTCTCATTATAGGGATGGGCCAGCATCAAAAATTCGCGATTTGCCACTGTAACTCTCCTAGAGTAACTCTACTAGAGTAGGAACTGATTAGAGTAGAGTAAACTGATGGTCTATCTACCATAGAATACGGCAAAATCGACCAAAATTCCAGAAAATTCTGAAATTTTCCAGTTTACTCTACTCTAATCGGCTACTCTACGAGAGTGATTGGACCGAACGGGTAACGAAGTCACCTCTTCCGTCTTCACCCTTCGATTTCAAAGGGAAAACCTTACCGACTTGAGGAAGCATGTTGATAAAAGCATCAGTTGTAGCGATAAAATCGCCCAATTTGATGATATCTGTTGGTGCTGTCCATTCCGATTTCTCTTCATTGAGAGTCAATCGATGAAATCCATTCGGACCGATCTCATGGATGATCTCCAATCCCTTCCCTTTGCCTAGAGCCATGATCTCTCCGGCAATAGTACCGATCTTATCTGGGTTAACATTATTATCGATCAAGATTGTTTCGATCCGCTCTCGTAGAGTCATGATTACCCCTGGTTAGTGTCTCACAATGATTTCATACCGTCCCGCCTCGTCGATCGCGACAGGGCAAGGGGCGATAAGTGCGTTTGGATCAAGATCGTTTTCAAGGCATTTCGAAACAGCTAGATCAAGCGAATCGATAATGCCAAACGGAGTTTGATACCAGACCTCCCAACGTTTGATCGGTAACATCTTACCATCAAACATTAGAGTCTTTTTCTCTAGGTCGAACATGCTTACTCTCGTAGAGATGGCGGTTCGCCTTGGTTTCCCAGCCTACATTCCTTGCAAGCCAGATAAGTTGTTGCATTCCTTCCGTAGCAAGTCGCAAACTTTCAGAGTTATTGTTACTGATCAGCGATGGGATGCACTTACCTAGAGCTTCTGCAATTTTACCGGCTGCTGTGAGACTTTCATCTGTAACTGGTGATCTTCCTGTCTCTTCAACCCTTTCCTGTTTTGACTCTACAGGAGTCATAACATAGATTTCTTGACCCATGAAAGTTACAAAGCTTTTACCCTCAGTAACAGCCTTGATCAATTCATGGTGACTATCGGTCGGAAGCATCGGTTCCCAGTCCGTATACTTCTCGATTAGGCTTGTTTCGACTGTCTTGAAATACTTCTTCGTGAGGCTCCATACTACTCTATCCTGTCCAACGATCAGTGGATTTCCGCCCACTTTATATCGGATAGCATAGTTAGGTTCATATAGAGCCTCTTTCAATACTTCATCGACCGTCATTAAAATCTCCTTTCTCCATACCTTTTCATAGGTGCCCGAATCACTTCTCGCGGAGTATTGAATTTACTAACAGGAGAAATTCTGAAATAGAATCGTTCGCCAGTTGTAAGCTGTCCAACGAGCCTCATTCCACTTTTCGTTTGATTAAGAGGCATATAGCCACCGTTAGCCATTGCCTCTTTTAGAGTTTCTCCCTCCACTTCTACTCTTTTCTCTCCGATATAGCCAACAAAGACGGGCATTTGAAAGCAACTCCTCTCAAGCTAACAGGTCGATCTAAGTCAGAAAGGAACATCTCTTCTCGTTTACCATGACAATCAACTACAATCCAATATCCTTGTTTCTCAATAGAATATTGGACATGGCAGAAATCTACTTCTTTTCCGCACTTTTCACAAGTGACGGAGATCCGGTTCCTTGACATAGTGGGCAATCCTTCTTAACGGCCCAGGGAGTATCAAAAACTTCCCCTTCTTTCATCGGATTAGGACAAGTAAGCCTTCTATATCCTTCTCCGATTTCGTAATTGAATAGACGGTAAATCGTACAAAGGCAATCAGGTACTCTAAAAGAGTTGAGAGTGTCGAGAACTTTTGCACTGTATTCCCATCCACGATGCATCAACTTACAAATTTTATCCATATCCCTACCCTTATCATCGATCTCTTGGCAAGGCTTAGGAACTCGACACCCGTAAGCGTTGATATATCCTGCCTGTGAATTAATCTTTAACAAATTCTCCATGTATTCTGGTGTCTTACGTCTTTCAAGGTCAAGATTGAAATCGGGAACCTTACCATCGAGCCACCTATCAAACTCTCCCCGAGTCATTCCTCTAGGAATAATCTCTGTCCTGATCTCCCTGCAAGGATTGCTCTTAGAGTATTCAGCTTGAATATCTTCCACTTTAATAACTTTACCATTGATATTAATATGATTAGGAGGTAGATTCTTATCGATCCAAACAACTGGAAAGAATTCCCCTCCTGTTTCGACACACTCTTTAGCGGTATCGATTGTCAGGAGACCGCTAACAATATCAGGCTTAAGGATATTCGGTCTCAGTTCGAACTCGACATAATGCCCGTCCTTAACACCGACTTCCTCTTCCATTGACTTCTTGAATTCGCCCCAGGTCATCATGACTTTTCCTCCAACTTAATCTGATAGAGTTGAATGGCCTCTTCACGATTTGTAACTTCACCACTGAAAAGACGACAACGATAGAAACAGCCGTACTCACTCGGTTGTGGATTCTTGTCAAAAGGGCACGATTGACCGGGAGCACGATACTTTGCACCGAGGAAAGGAAGATTCTTATTGAACAAGTCTTCTTTTGGCCATATCGTTGTACAAAGTCCCCATGATGCTTCGGTATGTTTATTCCCGATAGTGTTATCATCGATAAGAACGAGTTCATCACCATCCTTAATCCGTTGAAGCATTCGTTTTAAAGCTTCAACGTACCTACTCTTTGAGAGTTGTCTCATTTAATGATCTCACTAATTGCCTTCTTTAGAGAACTTACGCCACCTGAAACGAACTCGGTGATATATCCTTTCAATTGCCCTGTTGCTTGGTGACTAACGAAATCTGTCATAACAACGATGCAATCTAGCCCTTGCGGAATCGAAATATTCGATTGTAGAACCTCCAGGTAATAGAATTCCACGTCCTTGAATTCGTGTTCAAGTTCATTGAACTGATTTCTCTTTGCCCCGAGAATACCAATATGCCAGGTATTCTGCTTGATTAACTTTGCAACCTTCTGCTCTAGTAGAGTAATCCTGTCAAGGAGATCAGACTGGACCGGAGCAGGAGCAGGAATCTTGATTAATCCTAACTCCTTTTTAACTCCCTCGATGATTAGTCCTGCTGATGCCTTGGTAGGATATCTGATATCCGATACACTGTTGATGATCTGAAGTAACGACGGTTCGGGGTCACTGAGCCGTAATTCCGCGACTATCTTGATCAGTTCCTGCATTTGTTTCGTCCTGTAAAATCTTTTTCTGTAATTGTCGATCAACTTTGCTTGCATTACGCTTAGCTCTACGTGCCATCCCCCTTTTCGAATTAATCGAAGTTGCGTCATTCCGTTGACTGATCACCTTATTTTTCATATCACTCTCCTAGAGTTAAAGGATTGGGTAGAGAGGAATCGAACCTCTGACTCCTACGGTGCATGCTGCCGTAGGCGGCTTTACCACTAGCCTACTACCCACCAAACTACCCCTGCAACGGGGGAAGTTCGAACTTATGCGGGTCTTGCAACTCGTATAGAGCTGCCCGGTTACGTCGGAAGTAGAGACGCCAATGTCGTCTCTCTTCGTGAGTACCTGTCTTGCAAGGAGAAACTACCTTTTTTCGTAAATCCAGAGCGATTCCGAAGTTCGTTGTCTCCTCAGCCGCCTTACGCATAGCGGGTGCAAGAGTAGAGAATGAGTTATTAAGGCCCCTCTTGAAGTCGCTATAACGGTAACTGGACACTTAAATCCCCTTTCTTGGTACACTCGGCACAGAGTTGCTTATCACCTTCGACAGAACCCCAATAACCTTTGTCACCCGGACCTTCGTAACCATTACCTCCTCTAATAGAGTCCTCAGCGATATCATATAGGGACCAGTTCACCGGAGGAACATATGCAGGATCAACTCTTACTGTGAAATCCTTTCCACAACAATCACAATTGAATGTCGCTTTAATGGACTTCAGCATTGTACCTCCACAGGTGTATTAGTATTTATTAAGTTTCTTACGTTTGTAGTTCTCTTTTTCAAACGCTTCCTTATGGAATTTTGCCTGCTCCTCTTTGCTAAGTTCGCTGAGATTGACACTATAACCAGTCTCCCACTCTTTCCATTTTCGAATAAAACGCAACATCTTCTGACCACAAGAATCGGAATAGCAATATGTCCTATTCGTCCCTTGAGGATCGAACTTCTGTCCGCAGAATTGGCACTTCATCTGATTTTCCTGGAAGTGGTAGCGGTAGAGAATTGAAACTTTGTTTCTGGCCGCAATGTGGGCAATATAACTCGGTGTCAGTTGGACCGTCTCCAATTGTCCACCAAAGATTACATTGCCCACAAGAATAGTGTACTAAT
>Ga0207654_10001950_pt1 | contig 10699 bp, 5 predicted proteins | sample KBSC64metaG_FD_184355 | JGI IMG/M metagenome (GOLD analysis project Ga0207654, IMG submission 184355) | Corn rhizosphere microbial communities from Kellogg Biological Station, Michigan, USA - KBS C6-4 metaG (SPAdes) (version 2) | ecosystem: Host-associated > Plants > Roots > Rhizosphere > Soil...
CTTCCAGCGCCACGCCTTCGAGCAGTTGCGCCTGATCGAGTAGCAGCGCAGCCAAGTCGCTTGCGTGAGCGGAGTCGGTTTCGATCCGCTTGACCAGCGCGTGCGCCGGATTGATTTCCAAAACGGGTTTGGACGCCGGCACGTCGTGCCCGGCCTGCTTGAGCAAGCGCTGCATGGCCAGGCCCATGTCGTGCTCGTCCAGCACGATGCAGGCCGGCGAATCGGTCAGACGCGCGGACACGCGCACGTCGCTCACGCGATCGCCGAGCAGTTCCTTCAGTTTCTTCACGATGCCTTCGGCGGCCTTCTCGGTTTCCTTGCGCGCTTCCGCGCTGGCACCGCCGAGCTTGTCCAGTTCCAGATCGCCCTTGGCGACGTTGCGCAGCTTCTTGCCGGCATACTCGCTGAGATGGCCCATCATCCAATCGTCGATGCGATCGACCATCAACAGTACTTCGACGTCGTTGGCCTTCAACGCTTCGAGCTGCGGTGAACCTTTCGCGGCGACATAACTCTCGGCGGTTATGTAGTAGATCGGCTCCTGCCCCGCCTTCATGCGGCCGATGTAGTCGTCCAGCGACACCGTCGGCGTCGCGCCTTCGGATTTCGTCGAGGCGAAACGCAGCAGCTTGGCGATGCGCTCGCGATTGGCGAAATCCTCGGCCAGGCCTTCCTTGAACACGTTGCCGAAGGTTTTCCAGAACGTGGCAAATTTCTCGGGCTCGTCTTTCGCCAACTTGTCGAGCAGGTCGAGCACGCGCCGCGTGCAGGCGGATTTGAGTTTTTCCAGATTGCGGTTCTGCTGCAGGATTTCGCGACTGACGTTGAGCGGCAGATCGTCGGAATCGACCACGCCGCGCACGAAGCGCAGATAAGCCGGCAAGAGTTGCTCGGCCGCGTCCATGATGAAGACGCGCTTGACGTAGAGCTTCAAACCCTTGCGTTCGTCGCGCCCGCCCATCATCAGGTCGAACGGCGCCTGCTCCGGCAGGTACAGCAGCGAGGTGAAGTTTTGGTTGCCCTCGACGCGGTTGTGCGTCCACGCCAGCGGATCGTTGAAATCGTGCGAGATGTGCTTGTAGAACGCCTGATATTCCTCGTCTTTCAACTCGGACTTTGGCCGCGTCCACAAGGCGGATGCCTGATTGACGGCTTCCCACTCTGCGGTCGGTTTTCCGTCTTTCTCGACCGGCATGCGGATCGGAAACCCGATGTGATCCGAGTAACGCGCGATCAGACTGCGCAACTGCCACGGTTGCAGGAATTCGTCCTCTTCAGGTTTGAGATGCAGAGTGACGGCGCTGCCGCGTTCGGCCGCATCCACGGTTTCCAGCGTGTATTCGCCAGTGCCGGACGATTCCCAGCGCACGCCCTCGCCCACCGCAGCGCCGGCCTTGCGCGTGATCAGTTCCACCTTGTCGGCGACGACGAAGGCCGAATAGAAACCCACGCCGAACTGGCCGATCAGGTTGGCGTCGGCCTTCTTGTCCGCGGAAAGGGCTTCGAGGAACTTGCGCGTGCCGGAACTGGCGATGGTGCCGATATTCGCAATCACCTCATCGCGCGTCATGCCGATCCCGTTGTCGCGGATCGTGATGGTGCGCGCGTCCTTGTCGACGGACACGTCGATATGCAGGTCGGTATCACCGGCCAGTAATTCGGGTTTGCCGAGCGCCTCGAAACGCAGCTTGTCGCATGCATCCGACGCGTTGGAAACGAGTTCGCGCAGGAAGATTTCCTTGTGCGAATACAGCGAATGCGTGACCAGGTGCAAAACCTGGGCGACCTCGGCTTCGAATGGGCGGGTTTCAGCGACGGCGGTCATGGGATTCCCTCAAAAAGTGAATGCCAACCGGATATGGCCGAAGTGCAGAGAATTCAACCACTGAAGCCGCAAGTCGAAGGCAAAGATTCGGCACAGGGAGGTGCCGCGCATCGACTTGCTCTGGAGCCGATGCGACAAGCGTGGCGCGGCTGTGCCGCGACCGCTTGATCGACGATCGCGGCAGGATGCCCGCTGTCGATAGTCCAGAAAAGACAAAGCGACCGTCGTTACCGACGGTCGCCTTGGACGAGGAGCACAGACGCGACTCAATGCTCCAAGAGGGATGTTGCGGATTACTCGGCCGCGGCGGCGTGCTTGGATAGGTCTTCCTGAATGCGTGCTGCCTTGCCTTCCAGTCCGCGCAGGTAATAAAGCTTTGCACCGCGAACCTTGCCGCGACGCTTGACCGCAACCGAATCGATGGCCGGCGAGTGCGACTGGAACACGCGCTCGACACCCGTACCGTGCGAAATCTTGCGCACCGTGAAGGCCGAGTTCAGGCCCGCGTTCTTCTTCGCGATGCAGACGCCTTCATAGGCCTGCACGCGCTCGCGATTGCCTTCCTTTACCTTCACGTTCACAACGACCGTGTCGCCGGGCCCGAAGTCGGGCAGCTTGCGCGAAATTTGCCGGGATTCGAATTGCTGCAGGATGTTCATGTCTTCACCACTTGTTGGGCTGGATTATATGCCGATATTTCGGCGGATTTACGGCCGATTTGATTAAAATTTCGTATCTTGTTGATATTCAAGTAAAAGTTTTTCGTCTTCTCGATTCAGCTTCAACTTGTCCAGCAGGTCCGGGCGGCGCTGCCAGGTACGTCCAAGTGCCTGTTTTCTGCGCCATTTCGCAATCGCGGCGTGGTCTCCGGACGTCAGCACCTGCGGCACCTCGCCCAGCCCGTGCCGCTCAGGCCGCGTGTAATGCGGGCAGTCCAGCAGACCGTCCGAAAACGAATCCTGCCGGGCCGAGTCCGCATCATTCAGCGCGCCGTCCTGCAGGCGTCCGATCGCATCGATCAGCACCGCCGCAGGCAGCTCGCCGCCGGACAGCACGTAGTCGCCGATGGAAAGCTCCTCGTCCACTTCGTGCCGCAACAACCGCTCGTCCACGCCTTCGTAGCGCCCGCACAACAGGATGATCCTCTCCCGCTGCGCGAGTTCGGCCACCTTGGCCTGATCCAGCCGCGCTCCCTGCGGACTGAGATAAATCGTTTTCGCCGGTTCCGTTGCCGCCGCTCGCGCCGCGTTCAACGCCGCGCGCAACGGATCGATCAACATCACCATGCCCGGCCCGCCGCCGAACGGCCTCTCGTCCACACGCCGGTAGGCATCGGTCGCATAGTCGCGCGGATTCCAGGCATGCACTGCCAGCAATCCGCGTTCCTGCGCCCTGCCGATCACGCCGATTCCGGCGCAACTCGCGACGAAATCGGGAAACAGCGTGATGACATCCACACGCATGGTCAAAAATCCACATCCCAATCGACCGTGATGCGTCCCCCATCCAGATCGACTTTCTTCACAAACTGCCCGGTCACGTAAGGAATCAGGCGTTCACGCTCACCGCGCACAACCAGTACATCGTTCGCGCCGGTCGCGAACAGATGGCTGACCTTGCCGAGCGACGCACCATCGACGGTGACGACTTCAAGGCCTTCCAGATCCGCCCAGTAAAACTCGCCGCGTTTGGGTTTCGGCAGCACCGAGCGTGGCACCTGGATTTCCGTTCCGACCAGCGCCACGGCCGCATCGCGGTCGTCGCAACCGGACAGCTTGGCGACCATGCCCTTGCCCTGCTCGTGGCCCTGCACGGAAGCGATTTCGGAATCCGATCCCGCCAGCGTCAACCGCCAGGGCCGGTAGTCGAAGATACGCAGGCGCGGCTCGGTGTAGGACTCGATCTTGACCCAGCCGCCGACGCCGTGAACGCCGACGATCCTGCCGACCGTCAATAGCCGATCGGCGGACACGTCTGCGAGTTCAGGCCGCCTTGGCCTGCTTGCCAGCTTCCTTCACCAGCCAGCGCACCTTGTCGGACAACTGCGCGCCCTTGGCGACCCAGGCGTTGACCTTCTCGGTATCGAGCTGCAGGCGCACTTCCTTGCCAGCGGCGACCGGGTTGTAGAAACCCACGCGCTCGATGTTGCGGCCGTCGCGCGCCTTGCGCTCGTCGGCCACGATGATGTGATAGAACGGACGGCCTTTGGCGCCGCCGCGGGAAAGACGAATCTTGACCATGTTTATTTACCGTTGAATTTATCGGGTACGTTGTGTCCCCAATCGCGGATGCGAACGCATCGGCCCCAAGGAACGGGCGAACTGCGATTCGGGAGCCGCGCATCGTAACCGGAAATCAGGGAAAAATAAAGCCCCTGCAAGGACTTGGCTAGCGCAACACCTGTATCCGCAACTGCGCATACGCCCCGCCCGCGGCCAGCGCGGTGATGGTCTGCTCGCCGGTGTCGGCGAAGGCGTGCTCGAAGGACTGCGCGGCGCGGGTTTCGCCCTCGAATTTGCCGTTGATCAGCCACAGGATCGGTTGGCGATCCGCGCCCAGAACCCGCAGGCGCAGGCTGGCCGGTCTGTCGCTGTTCGGCGCACGCGCGATCGCGGCGCCGTCGGCCACGCCGTCGATGCGGATCGGCTGCGCCGCATCCAGGCCGTCGGCGGTGCACCCGGACTGCAACGGCGGCACGCTGCTGGCGCGACGCAAGTCCGGCGACAGCCACGGATACGCCAGCGCGGGCCAGCGCGCGACGTCCAGCGTCTTCGCGTTCGAGGCCGCGCAGCCAGGACTCAGGCGGTGACCGGTTTTCGAATCCACGCGCACCTGCACCAAACCCGCGCTCCAGATACCGGCATCGCGCTCGGGCAGCGTTGGTGGAACCACGCCGTTGAGAATCCATGCACTGCGTTTTTGCTGGCACAGTCCTGGATGCGCGGGATCAAACGCAAGTCCCAGCGGCCAGCAAATATAGGATTGCGTCACGCTGCGCGGCGGCGGTTCGGGCGTGGCTGCGAGCGCATTGCGCGGCAGGCCGTCGATGGCCTGAAACATCAGCGGCAGTGCGGTGACGGCGCCGTATTGACCCGGCAGTGGCGTACCGTCGGGACGCCCGATCCACACGCCCACCGTGTAGCCGCGCGTCGTGCCCATCGCCCATGCATCGCGATAACCATAGCTGGTGCCGGTTTTCCAGGCGACATGCGGGCGCGAACCCGGATCGAAGGTATCCAGCCGATAACCAGGACGCGGATTGGCTTCGAGGATCGTGCGCACGATCCAGGCAGCGCCGTCGGACAACACGCGGCGATCGACGGTCGGATCGGCGGGCGTGAAACGTACCCGCCCGGCAACTCCGCTGCGATTGAGCGCGGTGTAGGCGCCCACCAGATCTTCCAGACGCGCACCGCCGCCACCGAGGATGATGGAAAGATTCGGTTCGACGCCGCGAGGCAAACGGACATTCAAACCGGCGTTGGCGAGCCGCGCCATGAAACGAGCCGGGCCGACGCGGTCGAGCAAATCTACGGCGGGCACGTTGAGCGATTGGCGCAGCGCATCCGCCGCGGATACCGGGCCAGCGAAAGCCATGTCGAAATTGCCAGGCCGGTACGTGCCGAACGATTGCGGTGCGTCCACGAGCAGACTTTCCGAATCGATCAGGCCGTCGTCGAGCGCCAGTCCATACAAAAACGGCTTGAGCGTGGAGCCGGGCGAACGCCAGGCGCGCACCATGTCCACATGACCCAGGCGCGCCTCGTCGCCGAATGCGCCGGAACCGATATAGGCGCGCACTTCCAGCGTGGTGTTGTCGACCACGAGCAGCGCCGCCGATGTGCGCGCCGGCAGATGACCGAGATATTCGGTAACGCGGGCTTCAAGTGCGCGCTGCAAGTCGGCATCTATCGTCGTCGTGATGCGCCGCGCGTCGGGTTGAGCTTCATGCAGGCGCTCGGCAAGCAGGGCCGCGTGCAATGGCGATTCCAGTTCGCGCGCAGCGACGGATTCGATGCGTGCATCGCGTACACTGGCCGCGCTCCACACGCCCAGCGCGGACATGCGCGCGAGCACCTTGTCGCGCGCCACGCGCGCTGCGTGTGAATTGCGGTCGGGGCGCAACCGTGTCGGCGACTGCGGCAACACCGCAAGCAAGGCTGCTTCCGCATGCGACAGGCGCGAAGCCGGTTTGCCCAGATACGCCCACGACGCGGCTTCCACGCCCTCAATGGTGCCGCCGAATGGCGCGTGATTCAGATACAAGTCGAGGATTCCGCGCTTGGACAGATGCGCTTCGAGTTGCAGCGCGCGCAGGATCTGGCGCAGCTTGCCGATCACGCTGCGCGGCTGCGGCTCGATGATGCGCGCGACCTGCATGGTCAGCGTCGAGCCGCCCGAAACGATATGGCCATGGCGCACGAGTTGCGCGAACGCACGCGCCAGCGCAACCGGATTCAAGCCGGGGTGGTGCCAGAACCAGCGATCCTCGTAGGTCAGCAACGCCTGCAGGTACAGCGGCGAAACCTCGTCTGCCGTTACCGGGTAACGCCACGCGCCGTCGATGTCGGTAAATGCACGTAACGGCGTGCCGTCGCGCGCGAGCACCACTGTGCTGCCGCCGTTCGCGTCCGGCAGCGGCAACGGAAACAGCCGGTCGAGCACAAAAGCAAACGCGAGAATGGCCGCGATGAAAAATCCGACGCGCTTCGCCCAACGCACGAAGAGAGAGCGCGCACTTCCCGTCGTCTGCGCGGCAAGGCGCGGAGAAAACGGGAAGCGCATCGTCACGGCTCGATCACCTTGATCGATTCCGGCTCGCTCTTGCCGACACCGCGCATCTGCGCCAGATACATGTCCTCGACCAGCGGCGGCGGCACGCGATAGGTGCCCGGCGACACCGCACGCACCAGATAAAACACGTGCGCGGCCTGACCCTGGTCGAGTTTCAATGCGGCCACGTAGCGGTCGTCGCGGAATTCCTCGTGCCGCACTTCTGCGGCCTGCGCGCGGTCGGACAGCGTGATGCCGTCGATCACCACGCCCGCCCACTGCTTGGCGTCGGTCAGATTGAAGTTCTCGATTTCCAGCCCACCCGGCAGCAGGTCCGTCAGCAATGCATCGGGCATCGCTTGACGCGCTTCGATGGCGAGTCCGACGATCAGCGCATCGCCTTCCTTGAGCGGCCCCGGCGTCCACGGCTTGCCGTCCAACGTGTAGAACGCGCGGCGGATAGATGCGTAATGATCGTCCGCTGCCGGCGCTGCTGTCGGCACGCCGGCGATGTCGGTGCTGACGTACATCGGCACATCGCCGCTCGGATTCAGGCGCACGCCGTCGCGCAGGTCGTTGGCATCGAAGGCGCGACTCCAGATGCGGTCTGGCGACAATTCCGTCGACTTCGCGCCGATCGCGAGCGTACCGGCGACGACGGTGTCGCCGTTGCCGATCAATTCCTTGCCCAAACGCGCGATCGCGATTTGTTCCTGCGTGCTCAGCCAGTTCCAATGAAAGCCATAGCGCTTCTGCTCCGCATCGGTATCGCGTTGCTGCGAGGTGAGCGAACGCGCCATGTCGAACACGCGTGCGTCGTACTCGGGTTTCGCCAGGTCGTATTTGTGGGTCAGCGCGACCATCAGCGCGGTATCGCGCAGATCCGAACCGTAATCGCCGAGATACCACGGCCGATCCACCTTCTTCGCGAACGCCTCGGCAATGGCCTTTTCCGCACGCGGCGCATCGCCCATGAGTTTCAGCGCGATGCCGAGGTGCACCAGCGGCAGCGCAGTGATGGACTTGCCGCGATCGTTGTCGAACAGCGCACGCAGCGTGCCGAGTGGCGCGCGGTTGACGCGCGCGAGCACGAAACCGGAATACGCTTCGTCGGCAAAGCGCATTGCGTCGCTATGCTCGTAGTCGTAATACGGATGTCCGCCGGCGAGCAAATCATCATTCAGGCGTTTGAGCGCCTTCTGCAAGGTGTCGTCTGGCACGACGAAGCCTTCATCGCGCGCGCTTTCGAGGAAATCGACCACATACGGCGTGAGGAAACTCGGCACATAACTGTCGCCGCCCCACATCGAAAACAGACCGGACGGAATCTGCATCGAGGCGATGCGTCCGATTGCCGCGTCGATGCGCTGCTTGCGCGCATCCGGCGTGATTCCGGCGACATGCAGATTGTCGGCGGTTTTTTCATCGAGCAGCAGATTGCCCCAGGCCTTGCTCGTGGTCTGCTCGATGCAGCCGTAGGGGTATTGCAGCAATCCCGCGAGCGCGCTCGCGAACGGCAGCGGCGGCAGGCTCGACACGGTCAGACGCGCAGTCACAGAATCCGGCAACAGGCTGTCCAACGCGTCGGCGCCAAGCGTGATCGGCGCAAGCTTGTCCAGCGCGCGGGCGCTGCTGCGCAACACCGCCGGCCAAGCTGCGCGCACCGCCAACTCGAAATGCCGGTCGATCTTGATGTCACCGCTTGATGTCGAAAGCGATGACGCACTGACGGCGATCTTGCCGACGCCATAACCTTGCAACGCGGTGAGCGGGAAATTGAGCGTGGTCTTGGCCTGATCGGCGAGCTTGACGCGGCGCTCGCCTTGCTCGATCGCGAGCGGTTTTTCCGCGCTCACCTTGACCAATATATCGCGCGCGGCGCCGGAGAAGTTCTGCAAGTCCAGCGTCACCTGCGCCTTGTCGCCGGGCGCAAGCACGCGCGGCGTGGAGATCTCCGCGACCAGCGGCGCACGCACGATGGTTTCGGTATCGTTGGTGCCGTACTCGTTCTCGCCGAACACGAGGGCGGTGACGCGCACGGTGCCGTTGAAATCCGGCATCTTCAGCGCAACCGTCGCGTTGCCCTGCGCATCCAGCGCGACCGCGCCGCTGAACAGGTCCACCGTCTGCACATGCGCGGTCGGACGCCGCGCCTGCGGCAACGCCGCCAGCGTCATATCGCCGCCGTAGCGCAACTTCGCCGTCGTGCCATCGAAACTCGCAATGACGCGGCCGTACAAATCGTAGGCATCCACGCCGAGACTGCGCTGGCCGAAGAACCAGCCGGTGGGATCGGGCCGCGCAAAGCGCGTGATGTTGAGGATACCGACATCGACCGCTGACACCGTGACATACGCCTTCTTGCCCGCCAGTGTCGGCGCCTTGATCGTCACCGGCAAATCCACCTCGGGTTTCATGGTTTTCGGTGCGTCGATGGCGACATCGACCTTGCGCGCGCTGCGATCCATATTCACGAACGCTTCGCCGACTGCGCGCGCGGGCGTGATCTTGTCCGCCGCCGAACCGCCGCGGAACACGAGCGCGGTGAGGTAGACGTCGTGACGTTCCCAATCTTTCGTCACTGGAATCTCGAACGTCGCACCGTCCTTGGCGTCGATGTTGCGCGTGTACAGCAGATGGTCTGATTCGACCAGCAGCACGCCTGGTCCCGCATGCGGCGGCGTGACCGTCACCTTGAGCGTATCGCCAGCGCGATAACTGGTTTTGTCCAGCGCCAGCTTGACCTTGTCCGGGCGCGCCTCCTTGCCGCGGTTGTCGTCGTTCCAGCTCCAGCCGGCAAAGAACGGAAAGCGCGAAGTCAGGCCGGTCGCGGGATCGGTCACGTCGATGCGGTAATTGCCCCACTCCACTGGCACGTCGAATTTCGCGACGCCGCCCGCGGGAATATCAACGGTCTGTGTCTGCGCATCCTCGTAATTGACGTTGTAGTCGAAGTGCCAGCCGTTGTCGTTGTCGTAGGTCCAGTGATAGGCGCGATTTTCGCGTACCAGTTTCACGTTGAGCTTGCTCGCCGCGAGCAGATCACCGCTCGCGTTGCTGCGGATCAGCTCGAACCCGGCACGCGCGTTCGCATTGGAGCCGTCTTTCGGATCGAACAGCGGACGCACGCCGACCAGCGCATCCGCCGGCCACAGCGTACGCTTGAGCGTGCGCGTGACGGTGCGCCCGCCGGTTTCGTAGACGCTGCCGGAGACGATGGCGGCAATCGGCGCGGCGGGTTTCTTGCCGTCGAGGATGGCGATGTCCTTGGTCAACTTGCCCTGCGCGTCGAGCGTGCCATCAACCACGTCCTTGGCTTCCTTGGGAACATCCAGCGTCGGATCGCCGAAGAAATAATCGGCATGCGCATCGACCGGATGCACGTCCGGCGCGAGCGTCAGCCGCGCGGTGAAACGATTGCCCGCCGCCGGTGCGCCATAGAGATAATCGGATTGCACGTCCAGTTTCAGCGGCGTGCCGGGCGTGATCGTCGGCGCCGCGCTGGTCAAATCCAGTTTCAGGCGCTCTGGCAGAAATTCCTCGATGCGAAACGTGATGCTTTGTGTCGCCTCCTTGCTCGCCGGGTCGAGACGGAATTCGACCTGCCACTTGCCGGTTGGCGCATCGACCGGGATCTGTCGCGACCAGTCGAAGTAATTCAGATTTTGCGGATCGAGCTTGGCCTGCGCATACGGACGGCCATCGGGTTGTTTGAGCGTGGCGAACAATGGCTGCGGCTTGATCGGATTGCCGTCGTAATCGCGCAGCAGCGCGGACAAGCGGATCGTCTCGCCGGGCCGGTACAGGTCACGCCCGGACCAGGCGAACACATCGAACCATTCCTGCTTGCGCCCGGCGACGGCGAAGTCGGACAAATCCAGCGCCGGCTGGTTGAACGGCAGGATCGACACATCCTGTCCGCTTTTCGCGGTCAGCACCTGGTCGGCCTTGAGTGCGTAGGCGAGCAGCGCGTTGCCATCCGTGCCGGTCTTGCCGGCGACGACGGTGTTACCTTTGGCGTCGAGTACGGTCAGATCGACGTTCGCCGATGGCGCACCCGACTTGAGCGACGCCGTGTGCACGAACAGCGTGTCCTTGTAG
>Ga0207654_10001956_pt1 | contig 10681 bp, 8 predicted proteins | sample KBSC64metaG_FD_184355 | JGI IMG/M metagenome (GOLD analysis project Ga0207654, IMG submission 184355) | Corn rhizosphere microbial communities from Kellogg Biological Station, Michigan, USA - KBS C6-4 metaG (SPAdes) (version 2) | ecosystem: Host-associated > Plants > Roots > Rhizosphere > Soil...
ATGATATTTCACTGGCACAGATGTCCCTGCAGAAAGACTCGGTAACCATTACAGTGGAGGATCCTCCCGCTGTAAAAGCAGGCCCTGACACCGCCATCTGTCCCGGCAATCCCGTCCCCCTATGGGCTACGGGAGCCGCCACCTATTCCTGGACACCGGCAACCACCTTGTCCGACGGAGCCAGCGCTACCCCTGTGGCTACCCCGGACCTCACCACCGAATACATCGTCACCGGCACATCTCCGCAAGGCTGTACAGCCACCGACACAGTGGATGTCGGGATCTGGTATCCGCCTTACATCCGCCTTAGCTCCGACACCGCCATCTGCAGTGGCGACAACATCCGGCTGCATATCGAAGGCGGCGCCTCGTATATCTGGTCTCCCGCCGCCTTGCTCGACAACCCCACCAGCCCTACTCCCCTGGCCACCTTGTCCACAGATACCATGTTCCATGTAGCCATCACCGATGCCAACGGCTGCCCTGAAGAAGATTCCGTCAAAATATACATGCGCTACCCGCCCACCTTTATACAGCCTCTGGACCTCACCCTCTGTGAGGGATCATCCGGCGTCCTTGGACGTAATGACTATATACATTATGTATATTCCTGGATGCCCGCCACCGGCCTCAGCGACCCCACAGCCCCGCGGCCCATTGTCACGCCGGCAGCTTCCGGACAATATACAGTGTACATCTCCGACTCCACCTGCCCTCAGTATAACAGCACGTTCCAGGTGGATGTCACCGTGAAACCCAATCCCATCGTCACAGCAACAAAAGCCCACGACATCGATTGTTCGCAGGCCACCACGCAGCTGAACGCATCCGGCGCCTTTAACTATGTCTGGATGCCCGCCACCGGTCTCAGCGATACTGCCAGCCCCAGTCCCCACGTCAGCATCGACACTACTACTACCTATACCGTCAAAGGTACAGGACTCAACGGCTGTTATGCGTATAGCCAGGTCACCGTCAATGTAAGAGTAGAAGGGAAGAATCTTTTCATCGTACCCAATGCATTTACTCCGAACGGGGACGGACATAACGACTGCTACGGCATCCAACGATGGGGAGACGTACAGGTGGAGGAGTTTTCGATATTCAACAGGGCAGGCGTCCGCGTCTTCACCACCCGTAATCCCACCGAATGCTGGGATGGGGATTTCAACGGACATCCACAGCCTGCCGGCGGCTATGTATACCTGATACGGGCAAAGACTTTTTGCGGACCGGTCACCCGGACGGGGATGCTTATATTAGTAAGATAAGTGCGTCCTTCGGATACTATTTATGTATTTCCGACGTGAAATGGAACTCGATGGCGGGATTATTGGTCCTCTCCGTATTCAGGAACCATTCGCTCTGCGCCAGGTAGACAATGTAGCCATCCTTGTCCTCGGCGATATTCGCATGTTTGAAACGGGTAAACTCTTCCAGCTTTTTGGGATCCGCACTGGTGATCCAGCAGGCTTTGTAAAAAGGTAATGCATTGAACTGTACCGAAGCGCCATATTCATGCAGCAGACGATATTGGATCACCTCGAACTGCAGCTCTCCCACACAACCGATGATCTTCTTATTGCCGCCATACTGGGTAAATAGCTGGGCAACCCCCTCATCGGTGAGCTGCAGCAGACCCTTTTCCAGCTGTTTGGTCTTCATCGGGTCCCGGTTAACTACTTCCTTGAATATTTCGGGGGAAAAGCTGGGAATACCCGTAAAGAAGAAATCCTCGCCTTCCGTCAATGTATCCCCTATTTTGAAATTGCCGGTATCAAAAAGACCTACCACATCCCCCGGATAAGCCGCCTCGATGACATCCTTATCACGGGCAAGGAATGTATAGGGATTGCTGAAACGCACATCCTTATCCAGCCGGACATGATGAAAGTATTTGTTTCGTTCGAACTTACCGCTGCATACCCGGAGAAAGGCGATCCTGTCCCGGTGCTTGGGATCCAGGTTGGCATGTATCTTAAACACAAAACCGCTGAACTTATCTTCCTCCACATCCAGGGGACGGACGGACGTCTCACGGCTACGGGGAGTCGGCGCAATGCGTATAAAGGTGTCCAGCATCTCCCGCACACCAAAATTGTTGATAGCGCTGCCAAAGAACACCGGCGCCACCTTTCCGGCCAGGTAGTCATCCACATCCAGCTCTCCATGCACGCCATCCACCAACTCCACATCCTCCCGCAGGATGGTGGCATCCTTCTCACCCAGCCTTTCTTCCAGCAGGGAACTGTCCAGGTTGTCGATCCTCAGCGTGTCTTCATCCGTGGCCTTTGTATTGGCGGTAAAAAGGACCAGGTTCTTATCAGAGAGGTTGTAAACGCCTTTAAAATCCTTGCCGCTGTTGATAGGCCAGGTCATGGGATGCAGCTGGATATTCAGCTCCTTCTCGATCTCTTCCAGCAGGTCGAAACGATTCTTCCCGTCCCGGTCCATTTTATTGATGAAGACGATGACGGGAGTGTCACGCATGCGGCATACCTCCATCAGGCGGCGCGTCTGGGCTTCCACCCCGTTGACGCTGTCCACGACGAGGATAACGCTGTCCACGGCCGTAAGGGTCCGGTACGTGTCTTCGGCAAAATCCTTGTGACCCGGTGTATCCAGGAGATTGATCAGCATGCCTTTGTACTCAAAGCTCATGACAGAGGTAGCTACGGAGATACCACGCTGTCTTTCAATCTCCATGAAATCGCTGGTAGCATGCTTCTTGATCTTATTGCTTTTCACCGCGCCTGCAGTCTGGATGGCGCCGCCAAACAGGAGGAATTTCTCCGTCAGGGTCGTTTTGCCGGCATCGGGGTGGGAAATGATTGCAAAGGTCTTGCGTTTGCTGATCTCGTTGCTGTATCGTGCCATTGGGGCGCAAATGTACGAAATTTACCCTATTTGGCAAGGCCCAGTCTCTTCCTGATAGTCCTCCAAACAGGCAGTATGTCCTCGGAAAGACGGAGAGCCAGCACCCCGCTGCCATAAAGACCCATGAAGATAATACTCCTGAGCACCAGCCAGCCAAAGCCTTGATAGCCGCGGAACAGATAATAGCAGATAAGATACCCTCCCAGGGCAAGCAAGAGCGTATAAACGGTCTTCAGGGTAAAAGGCTGCATGCCGAACTTACGGTACAGGAAAAGGAACCGGATAAAATTGTAAATAGAGAAGGTGATGAGGTCGGCAATGGCCGGGCCGACAGCCCCAAATTCCTTTGTCAGCAGATAATTCGCAGGCAACGTAAGAACAGCAAGTATGACACCCGTAAAGAAATCAAAACGCCAGAAGAGGGAAGTGCCGATGATCTGTGAGTTCACCCCCGTACCCATGTCCACTACCCGCATGAGACCTATATAGAGGAAGATAGGACGGGACAACAGATAATCGGGCTTCAGATGAAAAGTAAGCACACCGTCCGTAAAGTTCAGCCATATCAGGACAAACATGCCTGCAGAAAATATCAGCTGGTTGATGGATGACCGCTGGTAGATCCGGCTGATCCTTCCATAATCCTTATCCTTCCAGGCCCGGGCAAGCGGGCCTATGCTGGCTGCAATAATGCTCCGCTGGATAGCCTGGATCAGGCTGCCGATATTCAATGCCAGCGTATAGATTCCTACAAAACGCATCCCTTCAGGGATCAGCGCGCCAATGACGATCGCTCCAAAGTAAGTGGAGACATTCAACAGCACCTGTCCGCTCCACACCAGGATGGCCTGAGCAACGATCTTCTTGATGAATTTTTTTGTTACCCTGCTGCGATAAAAAGGCAGATGCAGCTGCCGGGTGAAGAGCAGGTAGATCAGCAGGATCAGCGCCAGCAGCAGATAGGTACACGCATATATCTTCATAAATGCGTCGAAATTCTTTAGTATGCCGAAGTAAGAGAGCGCTATCAGCACCAGGGTAAAGAGACGGAATTGTACCTCCCGGAAATAGTTGGTCAGCACGGATTGCTTCAGCTGCCAGGCAAATGCTTCCAGCAGTGAATAAAAAGTAAACCCAAAACCGAACGGGAATATCCAATAATAATAGTTGACGAATTCCGGGGATGTCGTGCCATACTTCCTTAACACGAGGTTCTTAAAGATAAACCCTCCCGCCATTACCAGCAGAAAACCGGCAAAGCTGGTGAGCAGGGCCCAGGTCATCATATCGTTCCTGTTCGGGGGAAGATTGTCGTGATAATAGGGATAGAATTTGTAAATAAAAGTTTGCATACCCAATCCGGCGAGGGGGAACATGATGCCGGCCAGCGACACGAACATCAGGGTCAGTCCATATTGAGCAGGTGTAAACCATTTTGTGAACAGCAAAGTGTTTAACATGCCCAGCGCAAAGCCGAAATAAACGATACCAGAAGAAATGATGCTCTGCCGCCGGATGGTGCTCATGTTGCAAATATAATTTAATGACCTGATAATGCCGGACTGCTTATTTTTGACGAAAATCTCTTAACGCGCGGATATGAAAAACATCCTCACATTTGTCGTCATCGCTTTATTGTCGCTGCACGTAGCTGCGCAACCGAAGAAAAAGGTCGTATTCATCATTGCCGACGGCATACCCGCCGATGTGCTGGAAAAAGCACGGATATCCTTTCCCGAACAGATAGGCAGACAGAATGGGTACAAACGCGCTTATGTCGGAGGCGAACGGGGAGGCTATTCCCAAACACCCACCATTTCCGCTGTAGGCTATAATAGCCTGCTTACCGGGGTATGGGTAAACAAGCACAATGTATGGGACAACGACATCAAGGATCCCAACTATCATTATCCCACGATATTTCAGCTGCTGAAAAAGACCGACAGCACCAAAAAGATCGCTGTATTTTCTACATGGCTGGACAACCGGACAAAGCTGGTGGGTGAGTCATTGCCACAGACCGGCCATATAAAAGTGGACTATCATGCCGACGGCTTCGAGCTGGATACCGTCAACTATCCCCACGACAACAAAAGCGGGTATATCCACCTTATAGACGAGAAGGTGACGGATGAAGCGGAAAAATGCATCCGGGAGCAAGGTCCTGACCTCACCTGGCTTTACCTGGAATACACGGATGATATGGGACATCGGTATGGAGACAGTCCCGAACAGAAAGAAGCGCTAAAATATACTGACAAGCAGGTGGGCAGGATCTGGAGTGCATTGCAGTACAGACAACAGCAATTCAAGGAGAACTGGATGATCGTCGTCACCACCGACCATGGCAGGGATTCCATCACCGGCAAGGGTCATGGAGGACAATCGGAAAGAGAAAGGACTACATGGATCGTCACCAACTCCAAAGACCTGAATCACTATTGGCGTGATTATACGCCGGCCATCGTGGACATCATGCCTACCATCGCCCGTTTCCTCGATGTCAAGATCCCCCGGGAAGATCAATTGGAAATGGATGGCGTGCCCCTGATAGGAAAAGTGTCAGTGGCGGAGCCTGTGGTTCGCCTGGATAACAATAAGCTGGACATCCGCTGGAAATCCATAGACAAGGATGGGACTGTAAAGATCTGGCTGGCCAGGACCAACGATTTCAAGACAGGCGGGAAGGATGACTACAAGCTGCTCGCGGAAGTACCCGCGGCTCAGCAGTCAGCCGCCCTGGGAATAGGCAGCTATCCATCTTCTTTTTATAAAGTCGTGTTGGAGGGCCCTTATAATACAGTGAACAGGTGGATCGTGATCAAGTGAACGCATCCCCCTCAATATCCCCCCTGTAAAAGCTCATTCAGGTCTTCTTTCCCTTCATAATGAAAAGGGCGGCTGAAAGGGATCATACCTCTTTTCAGGTGTACCCTTCCATCCAGGGTCACCGTCACCTGTTTTTCCATGAATATCTGCAATGCATTACCCAGGAGCCCCTGAAGGTTCAGCTGCATGGTGACAGGGACATAAAAAGTATCTTTTTTAGGTATCTGGACAGTGGAATCCAGCACAGAATGCCCGGCTGGTTTACCATTGAGCAGAACGTCCATTTCCGCTCCCTTCAGCTGCAGGCTGAAAGGGTTGGGATTGTAGAACTTCAGGGTAGTGCCGAGCGTGGCCTGCTGCCCTTCTCCCCTGCCGATGCGGAGGTCCTGGAAACCATAATATTCCGGCGCTTCCGGATGACGGCAGCCGGTCAGTCCCGCCAGCACCAGGATCGCCAGTATCAATAGCCTGTTTGTACGCTTCATAGTCCCCGCAATATACGCGTCTTCAGGAAAATCCCTATCTTTCTGAAAACAAACCATTTTGTTAAATATAGCCCAACGGGTCAGGGACTTCAACACGGACAGGCAGCCCCCCTATACCGCCCTGAAATACCAGGTGATGGCGGAAAACCCCTTCCGCTTCCTCCGTGGCACCTGTCATTTGTTCTACGAAGACCTCCAGAAGAGCGACGCCCTTCCCCAGTATCCATTAAGCTGGATCTGCGGCGACCTGCACCTGGAAAACTTCGGGACATATAAAGGCGATAACCGCCTGGTCTATTTTGATGTAAATGATTTTGATGAAGGTGCATTGGCGCCCGCCGTATGGGAGGTGGCCCGGATGGTGACCAGCATCTTCACCGGCCTGGACTCCCTCGGGATTAGGAAAAAGGAATCCACACGGGTAGCCAATCTTTTCCTGGACAGGTATTCAGCCACCCTGGCAAAAGGCAAATCCCGCTACATCGAACCCCGGACCGCGGACGGCATCGTACAAAGCTTCCTGGAAAAGGTCTGCGAACGCAAACAAAAGGAGCTGATCCGCACACGGACGGAGGGTAAGGACGGTAAACTGAGGCTGCGTATCGATCGCATCCGCTTTTTTCCCATTGAAAAGACATTGCGCAAAGAGCTGATGGCCCACCTCCAGAGCTGGATAAAAGACGAGCCCCTGATGAACAAACTTTACGAAGGGGTAGACTGCGCTTTTCGGATAGCCGGCACCGGCAGCATCGGCCAAAAGCGCTACGTATTCCTGGTCCGCCAGGTTAAAGATCCTCAAAAGCACCTTCTGATCGATATGAAGCAGGCCCTGCCCTCTTCCCTCGATGGACGAACGAACATCCCCCAGCCCTCCTGGGCTTCACAGGCGGAAAGGATTGTCGCCATCCAGCAGCGGATGCAGAATGTTTGCCCCGCCCTGCTGGACACCTGCCGCTTTAAGGACGAAGATTACGTAGTAAAGGAAATGCAGCCTACCGCGGACAAAATAGATTTCCTGCTGCTAAAGGACAGGTACAAAGACATCGAATGTGTGGTGGATGATATGGCCTTGCTGACGGCTTCTGCCCAGCTGAGAAGCGCCGGGCGCCAGGGTGCCGCATTGCCGGATGAATTGATCGCTTTCGGGAGTGACCATCATTGGCAGAAAGGGGTCCTGGCGTATGCAGCCGCCTATGCCGAACAGGTAAAAAAGGATTACAAGGAATATTTTGCAGCGTATAAAGCCGGGTATTTCCAGGCACAAAATAAATGATTATGCCATCTATGGAAGAAATTGCCTGGAGACTGCTCCTGGCGGTGATCGTTGGAGGGATACTTGGCGCTGAAAGGGAATACAGAAGCAAGTCTGCCGGGTTCCGGACCCTCGCGCTCATTTGCCTGGGTGCATGTTTATTCACCATCCTTTCCAGGCTCATAGGGGCCGAACATGCCCCCGAAAGGATCGCGTCCAATGTAGTGGTAGGCATCGGATTTGTAGGAGCCGGCGTCATCTTCAGGGCCGACCCTCAACACAGCAAGGTCACCGGGATTACCACAGCGGCGATGATCTGGGTGACGGCAGCCCTGGGCATGGGCATCGGAGGAGGCTATAAGCTCATCTCCACCATCGCCGGCCTGCTGGTGCTGATCGTCATCATCGTGTTCCATATGCTGGAAGGCTGGATCGACAGGGTCAACCAGATACGGAATTATAAGATCGTCTGTCCATTTGAAAATGATACCCTCCACCGGTTTGAAGAGCTCTTCCGCGTCCATCATCTCAGCTTCAAACGAAGCCGGCAATCCAAGACAGGCGACAATGTCATCGCGGGAGAATGGATCGTACAGGGGTCGGAGAAAAACCACCGCCGTTGCGTGCATGAGATCCTGCGGGATCCCACGGTACAAACTTTTCAGTTTTAATACAACGTCACCGCCCAGATCCTTTCAAACGTCTCTCCCGGCGCCAGTTGCTGGATACCTTCTTTGTCTGTCATCTCCTGGTCGGAATCCACACTGTCGGCAATACCGCACCAGGGCTCGATGCACACAAAATCCGCTTTCTCGTTCTTGGCCGCCCAAATGCCCAGGTAAGGGAAATCCGTGAAATCAAAGTCCAATCCATGCCGGGTACGGCGGGATTTAAGACTGACGGTGGTTGAAGACAGGTTTTTGAACACCAGGGCATCGGTGGAGAACAGATCCCTGGTAATGGGCAGGATATTCGTATTATCCAGCATGGGCTGAGGATTTTTTTCGATAAGCCCCTCTTTGGAGATAGGCCAGCGGTTGGCCGTCTCTTTCTGTTCGAACTCCAGATAATAGTCCGTATAAGTAGTCCTTTCGGCCAGGGGTACCCTGAATGCCGGGTGTCCGCCGATGGAGAAAAACATTTCCTCTTTCGAAGTATTCTTTACACTATAGGTGGTAGCCAGGCCATGGGGCGCCAGTTGGTAAATGATACGCAGCTCGAAGTCGAAGGGATATTTCGTACGGGTGGCGTCATTGCTTTTCAACAGCAGGGTCACCGCATCCTTTGTCTGCTGCTCCACGCTGAACTCCATCTCCCGGGCAAATCCATGACGGGGAAGCGTCCAGGTCTTTCCCTTATAATTCCAGGTGTTCTGGCGCAGGGTGCCTACGATCGGGAAAAGCAGGGGAGAATGCTTGCCCCACACATTTGGATCGCCGTTCCACAGGTATTCCAGTTGGTGGCCCTTGTGATAAATACTCTCTAATTCCGCTCCTTTGAGGTTGATATTCACTTTCAGATTTTGATTCTCAATATGGGGCATGAAAGGTCTTTTTTTAAGTTATAAGTTCAATTGGGATTTTAGATGCAATATTACGGGGACATTTTAAAAAAGATGCAGTGTTGCAGGGATATTTAATTTTCACCAATTGCGTATATTCGAATTATGTTTAGGTACTGGGAGATCATATGGACCAGCTTTAAGATGGCATTGCAGGAATTCCGTTCCAACAAGCTGCGGACCTTCCTGTCCCTGCTGGGGATAACTTTTGGTATTTTTTGTATTATCAGCGTGTTATCAACCATTGCCAGCATGCAGCTGGCGGTCAAAAATGACATCAAGTCCCTGGGAAATAAGACCATCTATATAGATAAATGGCAATATGCCGGGGGGCCGGACTATCCCTGGTGGAGATATGTCAAACGCCCTGTGGCAAAGGTGGAAGAAATGAGGCTTTTACGGTTAAAGGTACCCGATGCCGCACATATGGATTTCGAGATAGAGGCCCAGTCCAACGTGGATTACCAGGATATTTCTCTCACAGGCGTAAATTTTTACGGCAATACAGAGGAATTCGACAAGATACAGCAGATCAACATCGGCAGCGGACGATATTTTCAACAGGCTGATTTCGACCGGGGTACTCCCTATGTTGTCATGGGCTATTCCATCGCCGGGAAGTTGTTCGGCAACCCCGAAAGGGCGGTGGGCAACATCGTCAGGCTGAAGGACGGTCGCCCCGCCACCGTCATCGGTCTGATCCAAAAACAGGGGCAAAGCCTTCTCGGAGGATGGGATTACGACAACAGTGTCCTGTTCACCTATAATTTCATGCGGCAATTGTTCAAGGAAGTAAATTCCCAGCCAAAGATCCTGGTTCAGGCGGGAGATAAGATCTCCATCGATGCCCTGAAAGATGAATTGAGAGGGGCCATGCGGTCCATCCGCAAGCTCAGCCCCACGGAAGAAGACAATTTTGCCCTGAACGACATCGATACCCTCAGTAAATTCTTCGACCCCATCTTTTCGGGTATGAACATCGGTGGCTGGGCCATCGCCGCCCTATCGCTGGTCGTAGGGATGTTCGGAGTGGCCAATATCATGTTCGTGACGGTACGGGAGCGCACCAGCCAGATCGGGTTAAAAAAAGCCATCGGGGCCAAACGAAAGGTCATCATGACGGAGTTCCTGCTGGAATCCGCCTTTCTCTGCATCATCGGCGGGCTCATCGGTCTGGTGGCCGTATTTGTCCTCACCCTCATATTCTCCTCCATGTTGAGTTTTAAGGTCTTTATACCGGTGGATATCATTTTTCTGGCCATCGGCATCTGTCTGGTCACCGGGATATCGGCCGGGATCATTCCCGCCTTTATTGCCGCCCGTATGGACCCCGTGGTAGCTATCCGGTCAAAATGATTTCTACCCGTATCTTTGTAAGATGCAAAGATTAAAAGGATCTGAGGGCGGCATTACTATTCTGGCAATAGAATCTTCCTGCGACGAGACCAGCTGTGCCATTTGCCGGGATGGGGTGATCCTGTCGAATATCATCGCCGGACAGGCGGTACATGAACAATACGGAGGGGTGGTACCGGAGCTGGCCAGCCGGGCCCACATGCAAAACATCGTACCCGTGGTAGACGCAGCCCTGAAAAAGGCGGAATGCGATCAGTCCACACTGACGGCCATCGCCTTCACCCAATCCCCGGGACTGATCGGATCATTACTGGTGGGCGC
>Ga0207654_10001957_pt1 | contig 10679 bp, 10 predicted proteins | sample KBSC64metaG_FD_184355 | JGI IMG/M metagenome (GOLD analysis project Ga0207654, IMG submission 184355) | Corn rhizosphere microbial communities from Kellogg Biological Station, Michigan, USA - KBS C6-4 metaG (SPAdes) (version 2) | ecosystem: Host-associated > Plants > Roots > Rhizosphere > Soil...
AGCCGGAGTAGTTAGCAGAGTTGCGGGCACCAAAACCCCCGGTTATGCAAATGGCACTGTAAATACTACTACTGGTTTCTACGCTTCATTCAGGAATCCGGGCAGCCTGGTTTTAGATTCACAAGGCAATATTTATGTTGCCGACTTAGGCAATAGCGCTATCAGAAAGATTACTCCCGGAGCTGCTGTTACTACGATAGCCGGTGGACCCGGCCAAACCTCATTGTTGGGCAGCCCGGCAGCATTAGCCATGGACCCACAAGGTAATTTCTTTATCGCAGATGAATCGGGCAGAGTAATTGAATTGACTGCGTCCCTGGTACTTTATGACCTGGCCGGTTCCGCAAATGTTTCCGGCTTTGCTGATGGCGCAGGCATATCTGCTAAGTTCAGTGCTCCACAAGGAATTTGTGTAACTCCATCGGGCGGCATTTTTGTTTCCGATTTTAATAACAACAGAATACGGCAAGTAGCTGTAGTGACCAATAACTGAGATAAGATTACCTGATAAAACCAAAGCCCCCGAAAATTTTCGGGGGCTTTGGTTTTATCCGAACAGCATGCTAAATACTTCTTCTATGCTTCCTACAGTTTTGATCTCAATTTTATAGCGGGACAGATCGATCCTCTTTTTATCCTTTCCGCCTGATGCCAGGTTATATTTAGAGATAAATATCTGTTCAAAGCCCAGCTTTTGAGCTTCGGCAATACGTTGTTCGATACGATTCACAGCGCGTACTTCACCTGACAGTCCTAACTCCCCGGCGAAGCAAGTTTTAAAAGGGATGGGCATGTCCTCGTGCGAGGAGATGATGGCTGCTGCCAAACCAAGATCGATCGCAGGATCTTCCACCCGGATGCCCCCTGTAATGTTCAGGAACACGTCCTTTGCGCCTAATCTGAAGCCACAGCGTTTTTCGAGCACTGCCAGCAGCATGTTCATCCTGCGCGTATCGAAGCCCGTAGCTGTGCGCTGAGGTGTCCCATATGCCGATGTGCTCACCAAGGCTTGCGTTTCGATCAGCATAGGCCGCATGCCCTCCAGTGTAGCCGAAATAGTAACCCCGCTTAAAGGCTCATCGCGTTGTGAAAGTAATATTTCTGACGGATTTGATACCTCGCGCAATCCTTCGCCCAGCATTTCATAAATACCCAATTCGGATGCAGAGCCAAAACGATTCTTAACAGCCCTTAGAATGCGGTAAACATGGTGCCTGTCGCCTTCAAACTGCAAAACGGTGTCAACCATGTGCTCCAATATTTTCGGACCTGCAATCATGCCGTCTTTGGTAATATGGCCGATCAGAAACACCGGCGTTGATGATTCCTTGGCAAAACGCAACAATTCCGCCGTACATTCCCGAACCTGCGATACACTGCCCGGAGTCGATTCTATATGAGAGGAGTAAAGTGTTTGTATGGAATCGATCACCACCAGGTTAGGTTCCAGTTGTTCGATCTGCTTAAAGATGTTTTGAGTCGAGGTCTCTGTTAAAATAAAACAACCCGTGCCAATTTCGGATTTAGAACTTCTGACCTCAGATTTTTGGCTTCCGACTTCAGTCAATCTTTCCGCTCTCATCTTAATCTGTCTCTCACTTTCCTCACCGGATACATACAGCACTTTCAGATTAGGCATATTCAGGGCCAATTGTAACATTAAGGTTGACTTCCCGATACCAGGCTCACCACCGATCAGTACCAATGATCCCGCAACAATACCGCCTCCCAATACTCGGTTAAATTCCTTATCAGGAGTGAGCATGCGCTGCTCTTCATCAAAAGTGATCTCTGATACTTGTACAGGCTTATTGGAGCGCTGTGTTGAGGTCGAATTACTTTTCCACGTAGGCACGGCAACATTTACCTTTTCGATGATCTCCTCAACAAAAGTGTTCCATTGTTGGCATGACGGGCATTTACCCAGCCATTTAGGTGATTCGAAGCCGCAGCTTTGGCAGAAATATGCAACTTTAGATTTAGCCATTGTTTTTGAATGTGCAGATATGCGGATGTGCAAATGTGCGGATTAATAATATCAATTACTAATATACTTAGCAATACTTGTTTTATTATTTAACGATTCTATCCACAAAAGAAACAGCGAAAAAATTACAAATTAACGGTTACGACGCTCTCATTAACCGCAATAAGCTCAATTTCTGGTGAATTTTCAGGGCTGAGAATAACCTTTTTATTAAGTATTTTAGAAATATTAGACATATACTCAATCAATTTATAGTGATCATCGATTGAATTAATTTCACTGGGCGTAATATCGTTCTCTATTTCTTCATCTGTAAAAAAATAACTTTTAACAAGAATATTGTCAATAAAGACTGATGCTTCTGACAGCATTTCATGAGTTCCATCCGAATTGGCAAAAACCTGATGAATATTGATTCTATCCTCTGTTATCTCAGTTTCATAAGTGTAAAATGAGGTTTTATACTTGCGATTTACGTAGTCAGCCCAAACAGTCCAATCATGCTTTGTAGCGCCGGGCACATAAATATCGCGTAATGAACCATCAAGATAATATATCTTTTCTCTAAGTTGCTGCCAATTCATAACTCACAGTTGATTTCAAAGGTATAATACCTGTTAGATAACTGATGAAATTGAATTAAAGAATACATTAAACAAAAATGCAGATGCCCTATTCAAGACATCTGCACATCCGCATATCTGCACATTTAAAAATCTACAGTTTAATTTCTTCGTCTTTAGATGAGAAGAAGTGGAATTCAGTAATCTGGTAGGCAGGGTTGGCTTTCACCTTTATCCACTGGCCATATTTGAAATACCATTTCCATTGACGGTTTACCAACCCTTTTTTGACGTACGCCTCAATGTATGGGTGTACAACAAGGGTAATGCTTTTTTCGTTCTGTTCAACCAGGATATAGTTGAAGTTGTTCTCGATATCATCCAGCAAAAGGATAGTCGGCCTTATGGTTCCTGTACCGTGGCAGGTAGGGCACACTTCGCTGGTTACAATATTCATCTCGGGGCGTACACGCTGACGGGTGATCTGCACCAAACCAAACTTACTTGGTGGTAAGATGGTATGCTTCGCCCTGTCATGCGACATCTCGTTTCTCAGGAAATCAAAAAGATCTTTCCGATTGTTCGGCTTGTGCATGTCGATGAAATCGATCACCACAATACCGCCCATATCGCGTAAGCGCAATTGCCTTGCAATTTCACGTGCAGCCTCTTTATTCACCTGGAAGGCGTTTTCTTCCTGGTTCTCTTTATTAGCCGTACGGTTACCGCTGTTTACGTCGATAACGTGCAGCGCTTCGGTATGTTCAATTACCAGATAAGCGCCGCCTGCCAGGTTCACCGTTTTGCCAAAAGCCCCTTTGATCTGTTTATCCACACCATAGTGCTCGAAAATAGGGTCCTTGTGTTTATGCAAGCGGACTATATTTTCCAGCTCAGGTGATATCTGGTGTACATAAGTGCGTATCTCTTCGTAAATAGAATTGTCATTTACATAGATATGCTGAAAATCGGGGTTAAGGATATCGCGCAATAATGTTGAAGTACGGTCGATCTCGCCTAAGGCCTTTTTTGAAGGCTCAATAGATGGCAAACGGGTAATAAAAGTTTCCCATTTCGAGATCAGGTCGATCAGGTCCTGTTGCATTTCGGTAACACCCTTACCTTCTGATACGGTACGGATGATAACCCCAAAATGCTTTGGCTTAATGCTCTCAACAATTTTACGAAGACGGTTGCGCTCGGTATTGCTCTTGATCTTTTTGGATATAGAGATGGCCTCTGAGAAAGGTACCAAAACAACATACCGCCCTGCAATAGACAGGTCGGAACTGAGGCGTGGCCCTTTGGTTGATATCGGTTCTTTGGCAATTTGAACTGGTATAAGCTGATTTTTTGTTAATACTTCCGATATCTTACCGGACTTATTAATATCAGCCTCCAGTTTAAAATTGTCCAGCAACTTCGACTGGTAACCACCGTTGCGTACTTGCTTGGTCAGCTTCAACAGACTTTGTACCTGCGGACCAAGGTCCAGGTAATGCAAAAAAGCATCCTTCTCATAGCCCACATCAACAAAAGCAGCATTTAAACCGGGCATGATCTTTTTGATCCGGCCCAAATAAATGTCACCAACAGTGTAATTGTTAGTCGCCTGCTCTTTATGAAGTTCTACAAGTTGTTTGTCCTGTAATAACGCAATGGTAGCCCCGTTCGGGGTTGAATCGATAATTAATTCTTTTATCAACTGCTACTCCATTTCTTTAAAGCCGCATAAAATGCCGCTTATCATAAGAGGTAAAACAATACTGTATAGTTAAAAATGGTTGATTTAGTTAGAATAAGTTGATCGAGTTAATTTTTCTTATGTAATAACCCAATCAACCACTCACCTAATCAACCATCAACTTACTTTTTCTTATGTCTGTTTTTTCTCAAACGTTTTTTACGTTTGTGGGTAGCCATTTTGTGTCTTTTACGTTTCTTACCGCTTGGCATAATGATAATTTTTTAAATGTACGTTTCTACTAATTTTGTAATTCCTTAATATATTGGTCGATCTTCTGTCTTACGACAGGTTCAGCAACCATGTTTTTGCATTTTTGATAAGCTGCAATCGCTTCCTTTTTCATGCCTAATTGGCGATAGCATTCGGCCAGGTAAAAGTTTGGCTCAAGCTCGTCCTTTTGGGCTATCATGTTTTTAAACCGGGTAACCGCTTTCTCAAACTGTCCGGATTTCATCGCGAACATTCCGAGATTCAGGTTTGCATTCCAGTTTTTAGGGTCGCTTTTAACCACGTCCAGCAACATCATAATACCCTGCATCGGCGAGCCGCCGTTTGGGTCGGTAATGCCCAGGCTTGTCTGGTTAACGTAAGCCACACCCAAACCTGTTTTTGCATCCAGGTCCTCTGGTTTCAGTTTAACCGCATTTTTGTATGCATCAATCGCATTCTCAACAAAGGCCGGCTGTACCGCAGTATCAGTGGCGGTTTTGTATGCATCATTGAAATGATTGCCTGCATTCATCCAGTTCTCAAAGCTGTTCTCTTTTTGAGCCACCGCTTGATAATAGAATGCTGATGGTGCGGGTTGATTGTCGTCGTCCCATTGTTTCGCCAGCTGCTTTTGCAGATTTAATTTGGCAGCATCTGTGCCGGCCGCTTTTAACCGGCTTTCCAGATCGTTTATCCTGGCAGCTAGTGCTGCGCCGATCGCTGTTTTTGCCGGGACAGACACATCTTCAACAGTTACCTTAGTAACCGATGCAGACTGCGATCCTGAAACAACGCCCGAAGTAGCTTTCGCTACCTTGGGCTTTATTAAACCTTTAACAGGCAAGGAATACAAATAACCGGAAATAGCCAGAACTATTAAAATAACGATTATTTGCTTCCCCTTCATGTTATAAAATTATTTTACGGCTTTTGCAACTTTGTTACCGGTTTTAACTTTCTCAACAAAAGTTTTAGCAGGTTTGAAGCTTGGTACAAAGTGCTCAGGGATAATTATAGCGGTATTCTTTGAAATGTTACGAGCTGTTTTTTTAGCTCTCTTTTTAACAACGAAGCTGCCGAAGCCTCTTACATAAACATTCTCTCCACTAACCATCGAGGTTTTAACAACCTTAAAGAATGCCTCTACAGTTTCTTGAACGTCAACTTTCTCGATACCTGTTTTAGATGAGATCTCAGCTATAATTTCTGCCTTAGTCATATCAGATTTTCTTTATTTTTTTTTGTAAATACTTAACTGTTTTGGGGTTGCAAAAGTATTTGTTTCTAACCAAAGATTGAAATAATTGGCTGATTTTTTTTTGTTAACCCATAATTAAAGACATAAACGTTACAAAACCCATGTAATTGCATGTCTTTACAACTACTTTTGAGGTTTATGAATTTATCTGACGAACTGATACAGTGGTACTTTAAAAATAGGCGCGACCTGCCTTGGCGTGGCACCACCAACGCTTACATTATCTGGCTTTCAGAGATCATTTTACAACAAACCAGGGTGGAACAAGGTATGCCTTATTTTCATCGGTTCCTGGAAAAATATCCTGATATAAAAGCATTTGCCGCTGCCGACGAAGCCGAAATACTCAAACTCTGGCAAGGGCTCGGCTACTATTCCCGTGGCCGGAACATGCTGAAAACGGCCCGTCAGGTGGTAGCTGAGTTTAACGGTGAATTCCCAGTCGAATACGACCAATTAATCCATCTGAAAGGCATAGGCGAATATACAGCTTCGGCTATTTCTTCTTTTTCGGCCGACCAGGCTAAAGCTGTTGTTGATGGAAACGTTTTTAGGGTTCTGGCGCGATATTTCGGCATTAGCGAACCCATCAATAGCCCGAATGGGAAAAAATTGTTCCAGGATATTGCTAATGATGTTCTGAACAAAGAAAATCCAGGTTTGCACAACCAGGCGATGATGGAATTTGGTGCGATGCTGTGTAAACCCAAAAACCCGGACTGTGCAGTTTGCCCTGTAAGATCAGACTGTTATGCTTACAACCACAATGCGATTGCTGAACTACCCCAAAAACTAAAAAAGACGAAAATCAAAGAGCGGTTTCTAAACTATATCGTGGTGACGGACGGCGATACCGTCCTGATGAATAGGCGGGGCGAAAAAGATATATGGGCCAATATGTACGATTTCCCCCTAATTGAAAGCGCGCGCGGTTTAACGGCAGAAGAGGTGCTTTTATTGCCTGAATTCAAAACTTTTTTTGGAGAAAACAGTTTGATAGTCAATGCTTATCAGATAAAAAAGCATGTATTGACACATCAGCATTTACATGCCCAATTTATTCAAATAAAGGATAGGCCAATTAAATTAGAACAAAAATGGTTTTACATTGACGTAAACAATCTCAAAAATATTGCTATGCCAAAAATGATTTTTATATTTATAAATAAATTATTTAATTTGTAAATAAAATTCTCTATCGGTTTAAACTATGTCTGGTATTAATAAAGTAATTTTAATCGGCCATTTAGGCAAGGATCCCGAAATGCGCTACCTTGAAGGGGGCGTATCTGTAACAAGCTTCCCTTTGGCAACTTCAGAAACATTCAATAAAGATGGTCAGAAGATGGAGCAAACTGAATGGCACAACATTGTAATGTGGCGTGGCCTGGCTGATGTAGCGGGCAAATTTTTGCAAAAAGGCAAACTGGTGTATATAGAAGGGAAATTAAGGACCAGGTCTTTTGAGGACAAAGAGGGTGTAAAGAAATACACAACCGAAATAGTGGCTGAAAATTTCACTATGCTCGGCCGTAAGAGTGACTTTGAGGATAATGGCGATCGTCAACCAGGAAAAAGTGCACCTGGTAGCAATGGTACTTTAAACGGCAACGCCGCCGACGATCTTCCTTTTTAAACCAAACCTAAGACTTATAAAAAAAGAAGCCTCTTGATAGTGAATCAGAGGCTTTTTCTGTTTTAGTATGTGAAGTAGCCGATTTTAGATTCTTCAACATTCTAAATTCGATACTTATAATTCGTTTATCTGCCGCCCGGTGGGCAATGCTCTTTCAAATATTTGGTAAAAAGCGTACGCAAATGCAAACTGGTTCCTTCGCCCTCGAATATGCCGTGCGAACGGTTGGGGTATGACATCAACTGGAACTGCCTGTTGTATTTGATCAGTTCGTTGATCAGTAACTCCGCGTTGCGGTAGTGCACATTATCATCGCCTGTGCCGTGGATGTATAGTAAGTTACCGCGCAGATTTTTAGCATAAGTAACCGGCGACCCTTTAATAAATGGCTCTTTGCCGGCTTCATCGGTAGGCACTCCCATATAGCGTTCCTGGTAAATATTGTCGTACGATAATTGCCATCCCACGGCAGCCACTGCAATACCCGTTTTATAAATATCAGGATATTGGAACAACAGGTTAAGCGTTGTTGAACCGCCACCGCTCCAGCCATGTACTGCTATACGGGTTGAATCAACAAAAGGCCATTTTAATATTTCTTTTGCGGCCATTGCCTGATCGCGGATGTTGATGATGCCAATATTTTTGTAAATAGCTTTGCGCCATGCAGCACCTTTCGGTGATGGTGCACCACGCCCTTCAACCGCCATGTAGATGTAACCATCGTCAGCCATATTGCCTACGTATAAGCCATTATGGCCGGCACCGTAGGAATCAACCACCGTTTGTCCGGCGGGTTCGGCGTACACGGTAAACACCACAGGATATTTTTTATTTGGATCAAAGTTAGTTGGTTTCATCATCCATCCATCCATTTCGATGCCGTCAGCAGTTTTAACTTTAAAGAACTCTGGCTTGTTTTTAGCATCTTTATTTACTGCCAGGGTAGGCCCACTGATGTGTCTGTTATCGGGCAAGGTAATGGTTTCGGTTTGTGGCTGCGTATAGCTGTTTGAGAAAGTATGAATTGCGATTTTCGCGCTTGGTGAAATATCGTAGCTGTGTGTGCCCGGCAGGTCTTTTGGCGTTAAACGCTCGGGTGTTTTGCTTGACCCGTTCAGCTTGACCCGGAACAGATACTTTTGAGTAGCATTGTCAGGTGAAGCAGTAAAATAAACATAACCGCCCTCCTCGTCAATGCAGTTCAACTTTATCACGTCATAATTTCCTTTAGTGATCAGCTTTTCCTTACCGTCTTCGCCAATGCGGTAAATGTGCCGCCAGTCGTCTTTTTCACTCACCCAGATAAACTCTTTGCCGTTTTTCAGCCAATCCCATCCAACGGGGTTACCGTCATTCCAGCGTGCTTTGCCATCAATCCAGGCTTTGTCGGCTTCGGTATGGATCACATGAGTAGCCCCATTAGATACATTACCCACAAATATTTTGCTCTCATTCTGTGCGCGGTTCAGCTGTTCTAAAATAACTTCGTTAGAATTGGTTGTCCACTCCATGCGCGGAATATAGTGTTGAACGTTGTCGCCTGGTACATCAATCCAGGTGGTTTTTGCATCGCCAACATTTACCACGCCTATTTTGCATGAACTCGGATCTTCGCCTGCAACAGGGTATTCAACCGGAATGGTAAATGGATAAATGGAATCTGTAGTATTCAGCATTAGGTAGTTTTTGATCTTACGGGCATCGATCTGCCAGTAAGCGATCAGTTTGCTATCCGGTGACCAACGAAAGCCATCACGGCAATCAAATTCCTCTTCATAAGCCCAATCAAAAGTACCGTTGATAAGTCTCGTTGCGCCGTCAGTCGTCATTGGCTTTATTTCACCGCTTGCCAGGTCCTCTACATAAATATTGTGGCCGCTCACGTAGGCAGCTTTTTTGCCGTCAGGAGATATTTTTGCAAACATCAGTGACGATTCTGGTTTGCCCTGGCCTAATTGCTTCAGGGTTTTGGTTGTCAGATCATACACCCAGTAGTCGCCGCGCGTATTATAACGCCATACGCGTTTGGTGTTGGTAAAGATCAGCACCTTGTTGCCATCTTCCGAAAAGGAAAAACCGCCTATTGCCAAGGGAGCCTTGCCTTGTGGTGTAAGCATTTCTTTGGTTAAGATGGTTGTCTTTTTGTTGGCGTCGCGCGCATCCAGTTCGTCGATGCCGCCTGCGTTGACTTTGTAGTACTGATAGCCATCTTTGGCCCAAGTGGTTCCCCTGCGCTGCGCATTCACTTTACCCTGGAAGGAAAGCAATAGAAAAATGGTCAGGATAGCAAACCCTGAGTAGTAAAACCTGGTTTTCATTTAATCAATTTTAGTGTTCAGTAATTTGAGAATTTGCACTCAATCATTAACTTTTGCGTTAATTTAGCACGATCTAATGCCTCGCAAATTAATAATTCCTTATGAAAAAGTTATATCTGCTTCTAACAGGTCTCATAATAGTTACGTCTGTTGCACAGGCGCAAAAGGTTGACCGCAGCAAGTTTATTTCTGATAGCCTGGACAACTACATCAACCGGGCCCTGACCAACTGGCGCATACCGGGCGCAGCGGTTTGCATCGTTAAAGACAATAAGGTTGTTTTGATGAAGGGCTATGGCATTAAAGAATTAGGCTTGAACAATAAAGTAGACGAAAACACCCTGTTCATGATCGGCAGTAATACCAAAGCTTTTACAGCCACTGCATTAGCTATACTTCAGGCCCAGGGTAAGCTTTCATTGGATGACAAGGTTACTAAATACCTACCCGAATTTAAATTGGAGAATAAGTTTGCCGGGCAGGAAGCTGTCATTCGCGATCTGCTATGTCACCGCATAGGTTTCCGCACTTTCCAGGGTGACTTTACTTTTTACAATACTGATCTGACCCGCGAGCAGGTGATCCAGAAAATGAGCCTGATTAAGGCGGCCTACCCGTTCCGTACCAAGTGGGGATATACTAACTGTGCATTTTTAACCGCCGGACAGATCATACCAAAAGTGACAGGAAAACAGTGGGAAATTTATCTGCGGGAGAACATCTTCGCACCACTTGGCATGCACGATACCGGTTACATCCCGGACGACAGTCAGATCCGACGACTGGTCGAGGGACATACGCGGAGATCAGACGGTTCGCTGCAATCATCCGCCTTGCCCGTGCCGCCACCGGTTTACCCTTGAACGTCATTTCACAGACCCAGGGTTCAACTCGACGGGGTCCAACGACCTCGGGCTTTCTGAAAGAAGACCTTGTAGCTCGGATATGTGACATCGG
>Ga0207654_10001968_pt1 | contig 10637 bp, 7 predicted proteins | sample KBSC64metaG_FD_184355 | JGI IMG/M metagenome (GOLD analysis project Ga0207654, IMG submission 184355) | Corn rhizosphere microbial communities from Kellogg Biological Station, Michigan, USA - KBS C6-4 metaG (SPAdes) (version 2) | ecosystem: Host-associated > Plants > Roots > Rhizosphere > Soil...
CTGATAGGCTTGCTGGACGGCTTCGCATTCTTCTTCGCAGGCTTCCAGGATCGACTTGCTGTTATCCCCCCGGATGTCAACCTTTGCACTTTCCCAGACCTCATAAATGGCTCCTTTATATTCTTTTTCCTGTCCGTTCATTTTACCGTTGAACCCGGAGATACTGTCTTTTAATTCCTGCTGGAAGTGCATGGACTGACGGATCATTTCTCCGAAGATCGACTTAAGGTCCTTTCGATCCGGCCGTAACACGGTTGCAAGTGCATTATAATATAGCGTAATGCGATCGCCCTGAACCTGGATCAACTCTTTTATTATTTCGATGAAAGGGTGCCGGCCGGCCATGCATTAAGTTTGTAGGAATGTATTCAAAAATCGTTCCCCTTAATGTTGTAAATTTATCTGCATGTTTATCAGAATACAAGCGATCTGGATCCTGCTGACCGCACTTATTCCCGTAGGATTATCCGGGCAGCATGTCCATGCAGATACCAGTGCGGGTATGGTCAGCGGTGTTGCATCTCAGCCGCTGCTTGCCCAAGCGCTCCGGCTGAAAGAAGCGTTGTCATTTTTAGGCAGCGCCCTGACGAAGGAAGATGAAGATCAGCTGAACATGCTGCAGCATGAGCCTCCTTCTGCGGAGCAGGTGAAACGTATTCAGCAAATACTTGATCCATATTGCCTGGCGACTGTGGAGATCAACCCTGAAACCAGGGTGAAAGTAGTAAGAGGACCTGCTAAAGCGAGGCTTTTGCAGTATGGATGGGTGAGCTACCTGGTGAAAGTGAACAATGAGGCTGGCATAACGGCGCAACTCCAGGTGGAAAGCCCCAATGCGGTAGCGCCATTGCATGCCCCTTCCTATGAACCCCGGGTACCGGAAGATAAGAAACTAACGGCCGGCCAGGTGGCCAATCGATTTCTTGAGATACAGATGTACAGGAACCGGCCGATGTTGCCGAATCTTTCGGGCTTGAAACTGGAATATGCCATCGTGCAGGTATATAGCAAGGATTCGGGGCAGCGGGAGGCGGAGATCGGGTTCAATGTCGGAGAGGGTACCCAGGACATCGGATTCCGGAACACGGTGAATATCCTTTTTGCGAGCACCCCGTCTGTCAAGGTAACGATACATATCAAAGATGAGAACGGGTTGCCGTCCATGGCCAGCCTGTTGATCAGCGATGGTGTCGAACGGTATAAGGCGCGTCCCTATCTTGTGGGAATATATCCCTTGCCATCCAGGCGGGTGGCTGCCTATGACGAATACCCGGACTTTTTCTTTCAGCCGCAGATATACCGGTTCGACGGCGAGCATGTGCAGCTGCCGCCGGGCAAATACAACGTGACCGTCAAACATGGCCCGGAGTATGTGGTGCAAACGACACAGTTGGTAGTGCCGGCCGGTGTAAAAGAGTCTGCTGTCTCTTTTTTCCTGAAACGTTGGGTAGATATGACGAAGTTCGGATGGTATAGTGCGGATCATCATGTGCATGCGGCGGGCTGCAGCCATTACGATAGCCCGGAAGAAGGTGTCAGGCCGGAGGATATGTGGCGGCAGGCGTTGGGTGAGCATCTGCAGGTGGCTGCTGTGCTGGCGTGGGGTCCCAGCTGGTATCACCAGAAAACTTTTTTTACGGGAAAGGATGATACGTTCTCGACAAAGGAAAATATCATGCGCCAGGATGTTGAAGTATCGGGCTTTCCCTCTTCCCATGCGGGGCATGTCGTGCTATTAAGATTACGGGAGGATGACTACCCGGGCACGACTTTGATTGAACAATGGCCAAGCTGGACGCTCCCGGTGTTGAAATGGGCCAAGTCACAAAATGCAATAACGGGTTATGCCCATTCAGGGTGGGGACTGGAGCCTGTGAAAGCCACCAGCGACTTACCCAATTACGTTATGCCGAAGATGGATGGCATTGGCGCTAATGAGTACGTTGTGACGGTGACGCAGCATGTGGTGGATTTTTTCAGCGCGGGTGACACGCCTGCTCCCTGGGAGCTGAACATGTGGTATCATTCCCTGAACTGCGGGTTTGCTACGAGGTTAAGCGGTGAAACGGATTTCCCCTGCATTTTTGATGAGCGTGTGGGCATGGCGCGGAGCTATTTCAAACCGGAAGGCTCTCTCAGCTATGATAGTTATGTCGCAGCGATCAGCAAGGGAAGGTCGTATGTTTCCGAAGGCAACTCGCATATCATTGATTTTTCCGTCAATGGACTGGAAGCGGGAACCAATGACAGCAAACTGTTGCTGAAGGGGGCGCAAACGGTCCGGATCAGTGCGAAAGTAGTGGCCAATCTACCTGTAAAACAAGATGAGGCGGGATTGAAGATTGCGCAGCGCCCGCTGACCGAACCACCTTACTGGCATATCGAAAGGGCCCGTATACCCGGTACGCAAAAGGTGCGGGTTGAGCTGGTGATCAACGGGGAAGCTGTGGATACAACCGAGGTCATGGCCGATGCGGTCTGGAAGGAGGTGCATTTTGAGCATCGGATCAGCCGGTCATCCTGGGTAGCTTTGAGGATATATCCCAGCTCGCATACCAATCCTATCTTTATCCATGTGGATGGGAAGCCTATTCTCGAGGAGAAGAGTGTGGAGTGGTGCAGGGCGGCGGTTGACCAATGCTGGCAGATGAAGCAGGGGAATATACGGTCTGATGAGCGGCAGGCTGCTGAGGCGGCTTATGACCAGGCGCGGAAGTTCTATGACGGGTTGAAAGAGAAGGGTTCAGAGAAGTGAGCGTTTCGAGGATGCATTGATTACCAGCTCTCCGGGCAGATGAATCTGTTCGATATGCCGTGTGTCCATATTTTCAATTAATATACGGGTAGCCAGCTGTCCCATTTCCTTGATGGGCTGTCTTACATAAGTAGGAGGGGCGTAGAACAGCTCGGATGCTTCTGTCTCATCAAAACTAACGATGGCTATTTGGTCCGGGACTTTTATCCCGTGTCTTGTAATGTACTTCATGGCCTGGATGAAAAGCGCATTGGTGGCAAAAAACAAGGCATCGGGGGGTGAGGATAAATTCAGCATATCTGCGATGGCTTTTTCTACTTCCGGTGCGGGGTTTGCCATGTCGACCTCTCTGATCCATTTTTTGTTGATGGGGATGTCAGCTTCTTTGAGAGCTGCCGCGTATCCGTTTTTGCGTTCGGCGATATGAAAGAAATTCGTTTTAAAGGTCACGAGGCCGATGCGCCTGTTTCCTTCATGGATCAAATGTTTTACGGCTTCCCTGGCGGCCTGGAAGTTATCCAGGGCTACGTAGCTGCATTTCAGACCGGGGAAGTACCTGTCGACCAGTACAAAGGGAGTGCCTGTCTTCTGTAGTGCGCGGAGTTGGGGTTCTGTGTTTTCGGCGGGTGCTATGATCAGTCCGTCGACCTGGCGATCGATGAATATGTCGACAAGGTTTTTGGATTTCTGTCCATTCTCATCTGAGCTTCCGAAGATGACGGTGTAGTGGTTAATGGCAGCCTGGTCTTCGATAAACCGGGCTAATTGTGAAAAGAATGGATTGGAGATATCGGCGACGATCAATCCCAGCGTAGCGGTCTTGTTAGTTTTCAGACTGCGGGCTATCTGATTCGTCCGGTAGTTCAGTTTTTTTGCGGTGCTTCTTATCTTTCCCGCGACTTCCTTGCTGATGCGATCCTCTCTTTTGTTGTTCAGCACGTAGGATACGAGCGCAGTGGAAACGCCTACTTGCCGGGCTATATCTTTTAAAGACACTTTCTTTTTCTTTCGCTGTGGCGACATGAGGCCTGTTTGTACGGCAATATACCATGAATATTTCATGCAGAGAATTGTATGTGAGGTGGTTAGGATATAGCGGGATGTTGGTTAATCGATTAACCAAAAAATCGTACCTTTGCATGTGATTTTGTTCATTAAAAAGAAGTGTTATGACAACAGTGAAGAAGAATGTCGGATTGATCGAGCTTGATCCCAGCGGGAAAAAGCTTCAAAACGGGGAGATCATGGAGCTCGAGCGTCATTCATTAAAAAAGATATTTACTGCCGGCAGCCCGGGGAATGTCAGGTTTCATTATCCGGAAGCTGAGATCGTAGAGGATACCCATAGTATCATCCATGACAGCTCGATCGATGTGATCGTCATATCGGGTGCGACTGCCGGCGACCTGGGTTTTGTAGGGGATGCAATAAAATCGGGAAAAAATCTGTTGATGATGTGAGGGTAAGGACAGCAGTGAGAGTATTCTTTTTTATCGCGGGTTTTGCGGGCTCGGCGTGGGTCCGGGTGGATCATGTCGAGGTATGGCAGCAGGCGGCTGCTCATCGTTTCGGCGATAGGGTTTGCTTTGCTGTTATTGCCATTGGCTACTGTGGCTACGGGATGGCAACTGGCGACAGCGCTTTTTTTCTTTGGTGTAGCGGCCAATAGTTATGAGGTTAATGCCATTGTCTTCGTGTTTGGGGAGAATTTGTACCGATGGATCAGTCCATGTATAAGAGACAGGGTGTGCTGTACATAATCGATCCGTATATTATAGTTATTGTTTCCTTGTATGACCCCTCCGAGATATCGCTTATATCCTGTGTCCTTTATCTGAAAATTCAGGCAATACTGAAGTATGTCGTCTACCACGGTCGCCAGGCTGTCGGTTAAGCTATGGTTGCCTAGCTCCAATTCCAGTAAGAGCCCTGCCAGCAGCGCCTCCCCTCTTGTTGCCATCTGTGCAGAGGAATAAGCCCGGGGTGCTTTGTTGAATGGGCGAACGGAGTCAAGAATGTTATTAGCCAGGAGCCAATACTGTTTGTAAAAGGAATTGGAGGATAGTGCAAGATGCAGTTCCGCGATGGCAATGCACAGCCAATGGTTGTAGGGTCTGCGCAAAGGATCCTTTTGGTTGTACTTATTAATCAAAAAAGAAGCACCGTGTTCTGCAGCTACGAGCCAGGTGAGGTCGCCGTCCACCAGGTACAGGCGTGTTAAGGCGAGAATTGCCTGCCCAGGATAATAAGTTGATTCCCAATCTCCGACGGCCTTGCCCGCCAGGTTGAATTTGCTTTTGAACCGGCCGGTGCCATCCTGCATCCAGCAAATGAACCTTGCCAGTCCATGCATGGTGGGTATATTGCCGGGAAGCGGGCGTAGCTTGTGATACTCCATTAAGGCCAGCAGCGATAAGGAAGCTCCACCTAGTTTTATCTCGTTGTCTTCGCGTACACATAAGAGACGGTCTTGGAGGGGGACGATATGCGTTTTAAGATAATCCAGGGCTTTTTCAACCTGCTTTAGCGACCGTACATTCTTATACATCTGTAACCATCCGCACAATGCATAAATGGCGCCGGAATGCCGGAGCATATTGTAGTTATGGGAGATAAATCCAGTGCGGGAATTCTGCTCATACACGAAGGAACCATCCTCCCTGATGTTTTGGATCAAATAATCTGCACATCTTTGGCCTGCAGACTCCAGCTCGTGTTGACAAAGCATATTCTTTTTGATTTAGGTTACTTTTCGGATCGTTTCTACTGACTTTCACGGATATGGGAAAATTTCAAAGGACGTTTGAGGAATTTAGCCATCAGCATTTTCAGATCGGATAGTTCATAAAGTTTTGGAAATTCATGTCCATTGATGAAAAAAGTGGGCGTATGTAATATTTTACTTTCTTCGAACCATTGCTGGTATTTTTGCAGAAGAAGCGCGGGATTTGATGTTTCGGGCTTATCCGGTGACAATGTACTGAACCATCTCTCCAGGATCTGGGGCTGCCTGGTTATAGGGGTGGAATGATATTCATGCAACAGATGCCGCACTGCATTTGTTGTTTTATCCATATTGGGGGATACATGAAATCTTATTACGACGAGGATAGTGTCGGGGAATAGTTGAAGCAGCTGCAAGATCTCCTTGTATTCCCTTGCGCAGGGCGGACAGTATGGATCAAGGGCTACCATCAACTGAGTGGAAGCATTTCTGCTGCCTAATAAAAAGTCGTCTTCCCAGATCGTTGTGTCGATGGTCCTTTGTGTTTTGAGGGCCGCTCTGAAGATGTTGGCGTTCTTTTTAAAAAGGTATAATTTTCTTTTTAGTGTTACGGCTTCACCTGCGGTGGCCATGAGCCCTTTAATAAAGAACCAAATGCTTGCTATGGCCATTGTTGCCGCCAACATCAAAAAGGATGACAGATGGTCTGGTCGGAAGGCGTTTTGGGAAAAATAATCCTTATGAGTATCTGTCCTGAAGGCATAGCCCAGGATCAACACAAGCTGCTGCATCCAGATAATGCCTGCTATTATCAGGCACAATTTACACCATGATCTTATCAGAAAGGCCTGATATCCAAATGAAAAGAAGGTTAATGCAAAAGCGAACAGGCAAGGAAATGTTATCACATTGATGCAGTTAGCCATCCTGCCATTAATGCTTTCGAAAATGATGAATAAGGACTGGAAAATGAAATACGCCAGCCCGATGTCTGCCAGGTGAATGTTTTTGGATATTTTTCCCAGGTCTGATCTCAGGACTTTGTCGCAATTAAATTTTCCGTCGGTACTGCATAGTTTCGCGCCGACGGGGCTGTCCCTGTTTTGCAGGTGCAGTATGATCAAACTGCAGGTATAAATACCGGCTATCGAAAGGGCCAGCAGCAGTATCAGCATTAAAATGTCCATTTAATCCTATTTTATTGGCGAACAAAGCGCCAACAGACTTTTAAGGTCTATTGGCGCAATCGGGCTTAGTTATTTTTTATCAGAAGCAACCATTTGTAATAAGGCAAGTTGTTAAAGTTGCCGCGTCTACAGCCAACTGGATGTTGAGATTCTTTTTAGCCCGATCTTTACACCCGTCGACAGCCGCTGGGGCACCTGCCTCGCAAGCCGGGATGGTTACGTTGGTGTATGTAGCAAGATGGTTTGAAACTGCGATCCCGTAAGCCGCAGCACACAGCGCGCATTTAAGTGTGTTATTCGGCGGCGGCGCCGTGTGACACATTGCCAGTTCGGGATGTCGTTCGCATATGCAAGCATTGTATTCATCGGGAGTAATGAGGCCTGCTACAAGAAGATCCGTGCAGTCCGGGTCTTCAAAGGGGTCATCATCATCATCATCATCGTCATCGTCATCATCGTCATCATCATCATCGTCGTCATCGTCGTCGTCATCGTCATCGTCGTCGTCATCATCGTCTCCTGAGTCATCGTCATCGTCTCCTGAGTCATCGTCATCGTCATCATCATCGCCGTATCCATCGTCCTCTTCCATTTCGGAGGTGGAGGGCGTGGGTACGCTGAAGGCCAGCTTGGTGAAAATGAAAGTTATGTCGTTGTCGGGGTCGTCTTCTTCTTCCGGAACAATCTCTTTGTCGTCTTTATCTCTGATCCAAACGAGCCGTGTAAAGAATGGTGGTTGAACCGGTTGCTGTTTGGAGAGAGGTGTCCTGAGCCGGGGGGGTATGGTCTGTTTGCTTACCGGGGAGAGGGGCACGGTATTTTTGGGTAGGGGAACTGAGGGGGTAGGATGCGTTTCTTTTCTCCTGACAAGCGGGAGCGTAGACCGATGGGGCGTTTTTGGGATTGACCCTAGTGAAGGAAATGAGTTGAACGTTGGTTCTTTTAGCGTCCTGCTATTGGAGAGCGTTATTGCAATATCAATATCCGGGCCCTTTATTTTTTCGGGATGCAACTGTGTTGTTGCTGGTTTTAAGTCCCGTTCCGCAGGCAACAGGTCCAGGACCAAACTGGCAGCGATGTCCCGGCTTTTCGGATCGCCACCGTCGTCGAAGCCAATATAGCCGTCCTCCGGAATTTTTCCTGCCAGCAGGATGCCTCCGTTGCGTAAAAGTAGTTTCCGGTTGGGGCGTATGATATTGGTCTGTATGGCTACCCGGTCTTTATTGTAAAAGGTGAATGTGATGAAGCCCGAAGTGTTTTTTTTATGACCAGCCAGCGCATCAGAAGACAGGAAGAGCCCTGCCCCGACGGGGGCGGGCCAGTTATTTTTTATTAGATCTTGTCGCTGTCCCTTGAAACCGGGGGAGATCATTTTTCCGGTCTGATAGGACATGCCGCCAATGCCGATGATCCGCAACGTATTTTTCAGTCCGGTACGTTTTTCAAAATGGATGCCATTAGCACGGATAGAAAATGAATCTCCCTGAGTTACCGCCAACAGCCTGCCTGGGTCTGGCCTGACCTGCTGCCCGAATCCTTTGAGAGAAAGCAATATGATTGCAGATAAAATGTAAATTTTATTCATAAAATAAAAGGTTTAATAACTTAGAATGGCGGTAGGGACTGTCTATAGAGTGGATAATTAAAACAACAAATTTTTTACGAATTAACAATACTATAGCATATCAATAACATATAAAATAAACGCTTATACTAACAAAATTGAAAACCAGACAGGAGTGATCGCAGTAGTAAAAAATATATTGAAGGATATTGCCCTGGTGATCGTAGCGGGACTGCTACCTGCAGCCCGTGGTACATCGAAGCTTGGGGCGAACGCATTCAGGAGGTTGCAGAATGGTTATGGTATCCTATTACAGATAGGAAGAGTTAATTGCCGACCGTTTAATGGTATACAGCTAGAGCGGGTACTGGTAAATGTTTATGGAGTGAAAATAGAGATTGTCATGGCTGGATGCAGGTGTCGATGCAACCTCCTGCGCTTTTTATACGGATGGTGGGTGAGAGGATGGGGACCGATGAAGTTGACGATCGATGTTCCGTCAGTATGTCTCCATCATCCTGTGCTTATCCCGATCCCCCTGGAGATCTCTGACTTGCATTGGACGATGGTCTGTAAGCGGGAGCATGCTATGCCTGTCATAGAGGTCTCGTTCGAAGGCCGGGTGCGTGCATTGAATTTTTCAGGGGGAGCGGTGTGGAAGGGAGGAGATGGTATCCAAACTTCTTTTCGATTGCTGCCATTCGAGGCCCTGCATTTTATCCGCTCATTCCCCTTTTCTATCAGCCCGGCGCTGGCGGATATGCGGTCTGAAGGCCGCCTGTCTTTTGAGACGGTATTCACGCTGGAACCTGGCGAGGTGTGGGGCCATACTTTTGAAGCGAATCTTTTCCGGCAGGATTTTGTTATCAAAGAGATGGGGCAGTTGGATCTTTCCTATCTCAACCGGCCTTTTGTTCATACAGTACGGGAAGGCGGCCAAAAAATAAAGTGTATTTCGCTCATGGAGGGGCACGAAGACTTCGTCCCCCTGGGTGATGTTGCCGGCATTTTTATCCAGACTATTCTAAGGACAGAGGACAGCCGTTTTTATTCACATAAAGGTTTTGATGAGAAACTTTTTGGCTATGCTGTCCGGGATAATATCCGCGATAGAAAAATAGGCAGAGGAGCCAGCACCATCACAATGCAATTGGCAAGGAACCTCTTTCTGCATCATCGAAAGGACATTTTCAGAAAAATGGAGGAAATGGTAATTGCCTGGTTGATGGAAGAGATATATGTCATACCGAAAAACCGATTGCTGGAGATCTATCTTAATATCATTGAGCTGGGTCCGGAGGTCTATGGAATAAAAGCGGCGTCCTCATTCTATTTTGCGAAAACTCCTGCTGACCTGACTGTGACCGAGAGTCTGGTCTTGTCCTATATCGTACCCCGACCGAAATATTTTCTCGATGCCCTGGCTTCGGGGTCGCCCAGATTGACTGAAGGTTTGCGCAAACATACGCGGCGCTTTGCCAGGTTGTTAAGAAAGCATGGAGCGATCACAGAGGAAGAGTTCGAGACCAGGGAAGAACAGATCCGCTTTGCCTGTCATCCCGCAGTGATCGATCTTCGGAGATAAGATCGTCGATGTCGGCCAGCTGTGGGTTCTCATCTGTGAGGTAGTCATAGGTATAGGTTTGTTTTTTACCATCAGGGTCCTGCGAGAGATAAAGATTTTTTTTGGTTTTCCGTATGGCAGCCTCCATCAGGCCATAATGCAGTAGTAGTAATGACGAGTGGTAGCTCTCCTGCCGGAATGGGGTTACACAGAAATGGAGTTCCCGGTTGGCCGAGATCTGCATGAAACCTTTATTCCGAAACAGACGATAGCGTCGAAGAATGCCTCCGCGCCCTTCGGGAAGGTCTTTCCGGTATTGGTGCTTTTTATCCCAGATATGCACCAGACGGAAGCTGACGGTATCAATTTCTTTTATTTGCAGAATTTTGTCAAGGGCCGGACGTTGGAACGCAAAGCGTTCATCAGCGTCCAGGAAAAGGAACCATTCCGACTGGAACAAATAGGCCAGCTCCAGCAGTAAATTCCGGTTCTCCAGGTCATTGAAATGCCCGGTGTATGTCTTTTGTACTTTCAACAGTAATTTGTCTGCAACCGCCAACTCATAGGAGCCATCTGTGCTGCCGTCGTCCAACAGAATAATGCCATCGCAAATTCCGCTGATATGGGTGAGAACTTCCGGAAGGTGGGCGCTTTCATTCCTTATTTGTATGAGGCAGATCAGTTGGTGCTGCCGGCTCAGGTCTTCGGGCGCCCGAAGGGAGGACCGCTGGAATTTACCAAGTACAAGTTCCAATAATGCGGAGCTTTTTTCCCTCGTCCAGTCATATATTATACCTTTTTTTCCCGGAAGTGCTTTGTCGGTGACCTGATTTTCGGGTATA